>Ga0131853_10002947_pt1 | contig 30560 bp, 31 predicted proteins | sample TergutLab28metaG_FD_92764 | JGI IMG/M metagenome (GOLD analysis project Ga0131853, IMG submission 92764) | Labiotermes labralis P1 segment gut microbial communities from Petit-Saut dam, French Guiana - Lab288 P1 (version 2) (version 2) | ecosystem: Host-associated > Arthropoda: Insects >... | reverse complement strand
TTAAGGGGGATAAGGCACAGGGTGCCGCCCCCCTTAAGCGGCGTTTTGGTTACTTTGGGGCCGAGGCCATCAAGATACCGTCGTCATGCGCCCCTACAGCTACTGACGACACGGCGAGTAACCCCGGGGTTTGGGGCGGGTAGCGCCCATTCCAATTCCATCGGAGATTCTTTGAAGTCCTTCAAGCCCGAAAGGCAAGGACATCGGAGATGCTGGCAAGTTCGTAAGTCCGAAAGGCAGGGACATCGAAGACACATTGAAGCTCTCCACGTCCGAAAGTGAGACCAGTTAAAATACCGCCGTCACGCGCCCCCACAGCTGCCGACGACAAAACAAACAACCGGGGTTTGAGGTCAAGGGAAATTGCTGCACTCATCGCTGTTTTAGACTTCTAATCCGTTTGCGAGCCGTAATGATTTGAACCGGCGGTTGTTTTTGATCGGCGATTGTTTCCCGCAAAGTTTTAACCTCGCCGAGCATAACCAGTGTACAGCCCACAATCAAGCCACTGAGCAGGATAATCCCCATGAAGATGGGCGTGATGAACTCAAAGCCCCACGCGCCAAGCAATTGGACGTAAAAGAAATACCCGAAGGGCGGCGAGACAATCATCAAACAGTAAAACGCAACCATGGTCAGGACGACTTTTTTCATAGTACACCTTGCCCTTTAATACAGCTTCTTCTTAAACCCTGCGTTGGCGGTCGGGTGAAAACCGATGGATGTATAAAACGCGCGGGCATCCTCCCGGTTTGACTCAGTGAGAAGCAGCACCTGCCGGCAGCCCTTCGACCGTCCCCAATCCTCAAGCGCGTCGAAAATCAGGCGGCCAACCCCTTGTCTGCGGCAGGCCGGATCAACCACCATGTTCTCGGCCAGCAAAAAGGGCAGCGCGTCTCCGTAAAGCTCTTCGCAGACAATGCCCATTACGGTTGCGACAATCTTGTCGTCTTGCTCGGCACAAAAGAAGACATAATCGTCGCGCGGCTCGACCTGCGCGAATTTTTCCGCCATCTTTTCTACATTTGATTTTTCGTTCCAGTATTGCCGGTAAAGCACTTCGACCGCCGGGATGTCGGCGGCTGTCATCTTGCGGATGATCACATTGTCCACCTACTTTTGTTTAAAATAAGATTTTATTGAGCTTGCGATTGCGTAAACAATGATAAAGACAATCAACGCTATGATCGCGTACAACGTCCAGCCCGGCTCAAAAATGACCTCGGCGGTCAGCAGGGCGAGGATAACCGCTATACAGCCAAAGACGACGGCAACCTGCCGGTACTCGGCCTTTTTCCAGTTCTCGTTCACGCTCTTCTTTGCCCATCAAGATCCACGGGTTGGAGAGAAGCGGGCCTTTGCACCTGGCCGCGCGGAGTGCGAAAAATCCCAAAAGTATAGCTATCAGGCCGAGGGTGATTGCCGCGATGATTTGCATACGATCCCCCTTTTTACCGCAATACACCCGAGATGAAGAAGAGCGCGTTGTTGTCGATGGTTGCGTCTACGTGAAAATACGGGCGCATCAGGCCGGCCAGCCCCTGTACCGGGTGAACAGGCGCACCGCACAGCGTCTGGCCGATATAGCTTTCCCCCGCCTTTCCGCGGCTGTGTGAGACGCTCAGCCGCCCGCCCGGCCGCAAAAGAGAGGCTAAATGGCCGATCAGCCGGTCGGGTTCGCTGAAAAAGGGGAGCGCGTTGTAGAGGAAACAGCAGTCAAACGCCTGGCTGGTCAGTGCGTAGACGTCGGTGCAGAGAAAAGTCAGCCGGGGGTCGCTTACTTTTTCCTTGGCGATCTCGATCATGTTTTCGGCGAAATCTACCGCCAGCACCATGCCGGGGTCGCAGGCGAGCAAGTAAGGCGCAAGCACCCCCGTCCCGCAGCCGACGTCCAGAAAATCCATCCCCGGCCTGAGATCGCTGAGTGTAAGCATAAGCTCGATCTTTTCGGGGTCGTTGGTGTGCGACTTGTCCCAGGCCGCCGCCCGCCGGTTAAAGAGGTCTTTCGTGTCGCCCACCTGTATTCCCCCCTACGCGGCAAAAACTTGACCCCGGCTTTGGGTTAAGTCTACCCGCACAACCTGATAACCCGCTTCTTCCAAGAGGTAGATGATGCTGCCCTCGCCGACAAAGTGGGCAAGCCCGGCCGCCACAAAGACATTCTCGCCCGATTCAAGGAAAGAGATGATCTTGTCGGTCATGAGGTTATCCCTGTGCTCAAGCATGTAGTAGAGGTAGAGGTCGTCGTCGTCCGTGAATTCGATGGGCAGGCCGTCCCCGCCGATCGCATCGTCTTCCTCCCATTCTTCCGGGTATAAAAAGTCAAGCACACGCTGGTAGTCGCCGGAAAGAAAAACATCATAAAGCGCGAAGAAGTCTTCGAGCATCTGATCAGGTGTTGGGATGGTCAGAACCATAATCCGCTCCTGTGTGTCGGCGGGCAGGTTGTTCATATTTTCGAGTACGGCGCGTGAATCTTCCAGCGAGTGGATGGTCATACCCAACTCCCAGGCCCGCAGGTTAAGCATCAGGTCAACCCCGCCTACAATCGGGCGAAAGTGCGTGCCCTCAAACGCGGCCACCATAAAAGCGGAGGAAAGCGCAAAGGGGCGGCTGTGCAAAATCGACCGGTCAAGGCCGTAGACATCAATCATATTCAGCAGATGAGCAGCGCCCCGCTCGCTTAAATGGTCGAGGATGGTCTCGCCCTCCGGGTAGCTGTACAAATCCATCAGGCCGGAGAGCAGGGAAATATCCAGCATGTCGACTTCAAGCGCCAGCGCGTCCATCTCATCAAAAATATCGAGCAGGGCGGGGGTAAAGACATAGTCGTCCCGAACAATATGCATGGTGCCCATCAGATAAACGCGGCCCTGTCCGCCCAGTACCTCCCAGAGAAAGTCGGTGTGCATGGGCGTCAAAATTTCGTCAGCCGGCTCAGGTGATTCCAGATCGTCGGGCAATGGGAATGGGTCGGGTTCCGGCGCGGGGCTTTGACATGCGGTGATTGCCAAAATCAGACAGAGCAGCAGGCAAATGGCGGCGCGGGATTTCTTAGCGCGCATAATGTTCTCCCTTCAAGTGAAAAGGGCAAAGCGAAAAAAGCTCCGCCTTGCCCTCTGTCAGTCGCAAGCTTACTTGCCCAGATTGTAGAATGCTTTTTCGCCGCCGTATACTGCGGAGCTTTCAAGCTGGCTTTCGATTTTAAGCAGGCGGTTGTATTTGGCAACGCGGTCGGTGCGGCTCATCGAGCCGGTTTTGATCTGCCCGGCGTTGACAGCGACCGCAATGTCCGCGATGGTGACGTCTTCGGTTTCGCCCGAGCGGTGGGAGATAACACAGGTGTAACCCGCGCGTTTGGCCATTTCGATGCAGTCAAACGTTTCGGTGAGTGTGCCGATCTGGTTGACTTTGACAAGGATCGAGTTGCACATCCCCTCGGCGATGCCCCTGCTCAAACGCTTGGTGTTGGTGACAAAGAAGTCGTCGCCCACCAGCTGAATCTTGTCGCCCAGACGATCGGTCAGCTTTTTGTAGCCCTCCCAGTCGTTTTGATCCAAGCCGTCTTCGATGGAAACGATCGGGAAGTCGTCGCAGAACCCGGCGTACAGATCGATGATCTCGTCGATGGTCAGGCTGCGGCCCTCGCCGGCCAAATCATATTTCTTGGTTTCGGGGTTGTAAAACTCAGAGGCGGCGACATCCAGGCAGATTTTGATCTGCTCGCCCGGTGTGTAACCGGCGGCTTTGATGGCCTCAACGATGACTTCCAGCGCTTCGCGGTTAGAGCCAAGGTTGGGCGCGAACCCGCCTTCATCCCCGACACTGGTGATGTGGCCTTTGGCTTTGAGCACTTTTTTGAGGGCGTGGAAGATTTCGGCGCCCCAGCGGATGGCTTCTTTAAAGGAGGGCGCGCCGGTCGGCATGATCATAAACTCCTGGAAGTCAACCGAATTGTCGGCGTGGGATCCGCCGTTGATGATGTTCATCATCGGGTTGGGCAGTTGTTTGGCGTTAAATCCGCCCAGATACTGATAAAGGGAGAGCCCGTGGTAATCGGCGGCGGCGTGGGCAACTGCCATCGAAACGCCAAGCATCGCGTTCGCGCCCAGTTTGGATTTGTTTTCGGTGCCGTCCAGCTCGATCATTTTTTTGTCGATGCAAACCTGGTCGGTTACATCGTATTCGCCAACCAGCGCGGGCGCAATGATGTCGTTTACGTTGGCGACCGCTTTCATTGTGCCTTTGCCCAGATAACGCGCCTTGTCGCCATCCCGCAGCTCAACCGCTTCGTACTCGCCGGTGGAGGCGCCGGAGGGCACCATTGCGCGGCCGTAAGCACCGCATTGGGTGATGACTTCAACTTCCAGAGTGGGGTTCCCGCGGGAGTCGAGGATTTCAAGGGCTTTGATCTCCTGAATTTTTGACATGCTTTCGTCTCTCCTTTGTTTTGTTATTTTTATACATAGCATTGTACCACAAATTGGCGGTGTTCGCAATCGCTGTTGACAAAAGGGCGGATAACTGTTAAAATACAATCAACAGGGCGTCTCCTTGGTATGGGTGGATCGCTCCTCGTATCTGAATTTATCGTTCAGGAGAAGCGCCGCACTCACTACAAGGGTGTGGCGTTACTTCTTGTTACGGAAGATATACATCGATGTATCGTTTGACATTGATTATATCATGGCGGTTGACTACTACTCAACCTTTATTTGTGCCATGGTCGTATGCGCTAAAATAGTGAGTTCTATTCGGATAGCATTAGGCAATTTTTTTATGAACTGAGAAAATGTATCACTCTTATACATTTGTCTAAATACACGGAGAGCCTTCTTTGTCATTCTTACAGTACTAGTTGGGTCAGTAGCCGTAGTATTCCAAGCGATATGATTGGCAATTTCTTCAGCACCGCAATCATTGAGCAGGTTACGGATATCTGATGGAATTCTCCCAGTTTGAGATAATATAGTTGTTGCACCTTCGATGTAATGGTATTCAAACAATAATTTCCAGTATCCGTCTTTCTCTAAATCAAGTACTGAAAAGTCTATTATGTTTTCTTTGCGAAGAAGCTCTTTTAAGTCGCTGGATTTTTCTTTTTCAAACGTTACTCTCTTTTCGAGTTTTTCTTTTTCTGTTTCCAGTTGATGAATGTAACCATGAAGTTTTAGGGTTACGGGGTCAATAGGAGCAGCGTGAAGGTTTTTTGCCCATTGAAGCAATTCCAATTTTCCTCTCGCTCTTCGCTTTAGCGAAAGATCAACAGAGACAATGCCAAGAAGGTCGGTAGCTTGCTTTGGAGAATCGTGTCTGCAAATGAGCGCTTTTCTAGGGCCCAATGCACCAGCAAATAGGCCATATTCTATCAATACATTATCGCGAGGCTGACGTGCCGCGTCTGCCCTATACCAAAGCTCATCGTCTGCACCGAAAATACAGATTGCGCCATCGACTTTTTTACTTATGTCGATAAGGGTCAGGAAAGTCTGTTCACCTGGCGGAAACCGTCCTATTCCATCCCAAGGCATTGGCTCATGGTCATTTTCTTGAAGCCAACATTCTATTTCGCGCATGAGTTCGATGCTTTCTTTTGATCCAGCAATAAATATCTTCATTTTGCACCCTCTCTCCTCACAGGAAATATTCGGTAATTATTATATCATATTATTGGCTCAATTAAAAGGATTATTTCACTGTGTTGGGGAAGAATGATGAGGTGGCCGGATCAAAAATGCGCCAGCTTGGTTTGCAGCATGGCTGTAAGGCAGCCAATCCTTGCTAAACTCCAAGGAATATGGTATCATTCGGTCATAGAAATTTGGAGGCGAAACCATGAAAATCAGACCATATCTCACCTACGCCGGCCAGTGTGCCGAGGCGATTGAACTCTACAAACGGGCGTTTAAAACCGACACGATTCAAGTGATGAAGTTTAAAGACATGCCGCCCGACCCCAACTTCCCTTTGCCGGAGGAGGCCAAGGATCTGATTTTACAGGCGACTATGTTGTTTGGCGACGAATTTATCCGCCTTTCCGATTGTTTTGGCCACCCGCTTAACGACGCGCAGACCGAGCGGGTTTCGCTGGCGGTCGAAGCGGACACTGAGACTGTCAGCCACGCTTTCTACACACTGGCCAAAGAGGGCCGGGTGGGGATGGAGCTCAGCGAACAGTTTTACAGCCCGTGCGCCGGCGTAGTATTTGACAAATTCGGCGTCATGTGGAATTTGATTGCCCAAAAATAGACAGGAAACCGACAGCTGACCATTGAGCGCGCGGAGACAATCCATGAAAACTGTGATCGATTATATCTATTCTTACCTTAGGCGGGTGGACTACATGATCTGGGTTCCCTGCTTTATTTTGTCTGCCCTCAGTTTGTTTCTGATCGCCGGGATTCTCGATTCAGAACACGCGCATACGCTGCGGATCAGCAATCGAAACCTCGTTGTTCAGGGGGTGTCGGCCTTGCTGGGTGTGTTCGGAGCCGTTATTATCTCGCTGATCGACTACCGCGACCTTGCCCGGCTTTGGAAATTGTACGCCCCCTTATGTTATGCGCTGTTGATGCTGACCTTTTTTATCGGGGTGGGCGCAGTTGATCGGCCGGACGACCGCCGCTGGCTGTTGGTGCCGGTGCTCAACATAACTTTTCAGCCGGCTGAGCTTTTGCGGGTCGCTTTTATTTTGATGTTCGCTTATCACATTTATAAAGTGAAAGACCGGCTCAATCATCCGCTTCATTTGGCTTTGCTGTTGGCGCACGGGATGGTTCCGGTGGTCATCGTCTACTTTCAGGGGGATGGCGGCTCGGCTTTGATCTTCGCGGCCATCATGGCCTGTATGCTGTTTGGCGCCGGGCTGAGCTGGCGGTATGTGGCTGCCGCGGTTGTGGCGGCCGGTATCTCGCTGCCGGTCATGTGGAATTTTGTTTTGGGTGAGTTTCAGCGCGACCGCATTTTGCAACTTTATTACCGCACCGACCTGCTGGGTGTATTCTACCAGCAGAACCAGGCGCTCACCGCGTTGGCTTTTGGCGGCAGCGGGGGACAGGGGCTGTTCGGGGTTGAGGCGGACCGGGTCGGCGTACCCGAAATGCACAACGACTTTATCTTTGCTTTTCTCGGTGAGAGCATTGGCTTTGTGGGTACACTTTTAACCATTCTGGTCATGGTTGTGCTCTGGTTTAAGATTTTGCGCTGTGCCGGCAAGGCCAAAGACATGTTGGGTTATATGATCTGTATGGGTGTGTTCGCTATGCTTGCTTTTCAGGCGGTCATCAACATTGGGATGAACATCGCGGTGCTGCCGGTGATCGGGAACACGCTGCCGTTTTTGTCTTACGGCGGATCGTCTGTACTGACGTCTTATCTTGGCATTGGGCTGGTGCTGTCCGTTTCGATGCACTCGTCAAAGTCTATGTTTGACTCACAGGAGGAATAAGACATGTCCGATCAAATACGCAAGGCAAGTGTTGAGGACGCGGCCGCAATCGGCGCCTGTATGCGTGATTGCTTTGCCGGGTATATTCCGCTCATTCAAAAAGAGCCGCAGCCGATGACTTTGAACTACAGCGATATCATCCGCGAGCAGAGCGTGTATGTTTTGGAAGTGGGCGGCGAAATTGCGGGCGCGGTCACATTGGAGGACGGGGCCGACGGGTTTGTCTGGCTGGATGTTCTGGGTGTTTTCACCAAGCATCAGGGCAAAGGTTATGGCAAAAAGCTTATTGCATTCGCAGAGTCGATTGTCCGCGGGCGTGGGGCAAGCGAGATCCGGCTTTACACAAACATAAAGTTTGAGGCAACCATAGAGCTTTATAAGCGTTTGGGATACGAGGTTTATGACAGAAGGGTCGAGAAGGGCTATGACCGGCTGTATTTTCGCAAGGAACTCTAAGATTTTTCCGATCATCACTTGACAAACCTGCGACAATCCGCTATCCTAATAAAAACTAAATATAGACGCACGATGAAGGGAATATGCAGCCCAAGTTTCAGCAAAGAGAGCGGCCGGGTGGTGAAAGGCTGAGTGGAACGGGTACGCGTCTCACCCCGGAGTGCGCCGATCTTTGAGAGGGCGTTGATTGACGTCAATAAGAGTGGTACCGCGGAAGCTTTGTTAATAAGCCTTCGTCTCTTGTATTGCGCAAGGGATGAAGGCTCTTTTTAGTTGTCACGAAAGGAAGTTTTATACATGAAGAACGCAGAAAAATATAAGCCGCTTTATTACATGCCGCCCGAGGCGATTACCGATTGGATCACCAAAGACCGGTTGACAAAGCCCCCCGTTTGGTGCAGCGTTGATCTGCGGGACGGCAACCAGGCGCTGGTGATCCCGATGAGCCTGGAAGAAAAGGTCGCTTATTACAAATTCCTGGTGCAGATTGGGTTTAAAGAGATTGAGGTTGGATTCCCCGCCGCTTCTGAAACCGAATATGAGTTTTTGCGCATATTGATTGACCAGGATATGATTCCGGATGATGTGACCGTTCAGGTGCTTACCCAATCGCGGGAGCACATCATTGAAAAGACGTTCGCGGCGGTCAAAGGGGCAAAGCGGGTGGTTATGCACCTGTACAACTCCACTTCTTTTGCGCAGCGCCAGCAAGTTTTTCGCATGATTGAAGACGAGATCATCGCGATCGCGCGGGAGGGTGCGCGGCTGTTCAACAAATTCGCGAAAAGTATGCCCGAAACCCGGTTTGATTTTGAATACTCGCCCGAGAGCTTTACCGGCACCGAACCCGCGTTCGCGCTGGATATCTGCAATGCGGTGATCGATATCTGGAAAGAGGGGCCGGCCAAGCGGATGATCATCAACCTGCCCGCCACCGTTGAGACTTCTATGCCCCATGTTTACGCACAGCAGATCGCTTATATGAACCGGCATCTCAACCACCGTGAGGATGTGATCATATCCCTTCACCCGCACAATGACCGGGGGACAGGGGTGGCCGCCGCCGAGATGGGGCTGCTGGCCGGGGCCGACCGGGTAGAGGGGACTTTATTCGGCAACGGCGAGCGAACCGGCAATGTCGATTTGATCACGCTGGCGCTTAACCTTTATACACACGGGATTGACCCCGGGCTCAACCTTTCCGACATGCCGGCTGTTGTGCGGGCATACGAAGAGTGGACAGGGCTTCAGGTCGGGCCCCGCCACCCATACGCGGGGGAGCTGGTTTTCGCGGCTTTTTCCGGCTCTCACCAAGACGCGATCGCCAAAGGGATGAACTTCCGAAAAGAGCGGGATGAACCGCACTGGACGGTTCCCTATCTCCCCCTTGACCCGGCGGACGTAAACCGCGAATATGAAGCCGATGTAATCCGCATCAACAGCCAGTCGGGCAAAGGCGGTATCTCGTATATTCTGGAGCGCAACTTCGGTTATAATCTGCCCAAAGACCTGCGCGCCGAAGTCGGTATGCTGATCAAAGATATCTCGGACAAAGCCCACAAAGAGCTTTCACCCAAAGAGATTTTGGGCGCGTTCGTCACTTCGTACGTCAACTTTGCCCAGCCGATCGAGCTTGTGAACGTGGATTGGCGCAGGGAGGGTGAGCGGACAATCGCTGAGTTGGATTTGCGTATCCGCGGAGAAAAATACACGGTAATCGGACGCGGGAACGGATCACTGGACGCGGTCAGCCGGGCACTGCGCGGGGCTGACTTGCAGCTGATCTTCAAATTTGAGGACTATTACCAACACGCGCTGGAAACCGAATCGGACGCGCGGGCGGCCGCTTATGTAAAAATATCCGACAAAGACGGCAAGTCGTATTGGGGGATTGGGGTACACAACGACATCACCACCGCTTCCACCTACGCGCTGATCTCGGCGATAAACCGGGAAAATATTGTCTGGCGGTTTGTTGAATAGTTGAAAGTTGAAAGTTGACAGTTATGGTATCGCATTGCGATACCATAACTGTCAACTGAATAAAGGGAGGTAAAACCAATGGGAATGACAATGACCCAAAAGATACTGGCCGCCCACGCCGGGTTGAGCGAAGTCAAGGCGGGACAGCTGATACAGGCAGACCTCGATTTGGTGTTGGGCAACGACATCACCGCGCCGGTCGCCATCCGCGAGCTTTACGCTGCCGGGTTTGATTCGATCTTTAATCCGGAAAAAATCGCGCTGGTCATGGACCACTTTACCCCGAACAAGGATATCAAGGCGGCCGAGCAGTGCCAGACCTGCCGCGAATTTGCCCATAAGTTTAAGATCAAACATTTTTACGACGTGGGCAATATGGGAATCGAGCACGCGCTGCTGCCCGAAATTGGGTTAGTGGCCGCCGGTGAATGTGTAATTGGCGCTGATTCGCACACCTGCACATACGGCGCGCTGGGCGCGTTTTCGACAGGTGTCGGTTCAACCGACATGGCCGCCGGGATGATCACCGGGCAGGCATGGTTTAAAGTCCCCGAAGCCATCAAAGTCAACCTGACCGGCAAGCCGGGGGATATGGTGAGCGGCAAGGATGTAATCCTCCACCTGATCGGAATGATCGGGGTGGACGGCGCGCTTTATCAAAGCATCGAGTACGCGGGGGACGGGGTGGCCAGCCTGACCATGGACGACCGGCTCTGCATCGCGAATATGAGCATCGAGGCCGGGGCGAAAAACGGCATCTTCCCGGTGGATGAAGCGACCGTCGCCTACATGAAAGACCGGGTTGATCGTCCGTACACTGCATTTGCGCCCGACCCGGACGCCGAGTACGCCCGGGTGGTTGAGATTGACCTTTCGGCCATTCAGCCGACGGTTGCGTTCCCGCATCTGCCCGAGAACGCCAAGCCGATCGACACGGTCGGCGATGTGGCCATCCAGCAAGTGGTGATCGGCTCTTGCACCAACGGCTGGCTTTCCGACATGGCGGTGGCCGCGGGGATTTTGAAAGGCAAGAAAGTGCATCCGAATGTACGGTGCATTGTCATCCCCGGTACCCAGAAAATTTATCTGGACAGCATGGAAAAAGGCTATATAAAGACGTTTATCGAGGCCGGATGCGCGGTGTCCACCCCGACTTGCGGGCCGTGTTTGGGCGGGCATATGGGGGTTATGGCGGCGGGTGAGCGGTGTGTGGCCACCACCAACCGAAATTTTGTGGGGCGGATGGGTCATGTAAAATCCGAAGTCTATCTGGCCGGCGCGGCGATCGCCGCGGCCTCGGCCATCACCGGAAAGATCACCGATCCGCGAACCATGATACCGTCGGCGAGCGCCCCTACAGCTCCCGCCGACACAGCAAGAGAGGAGTAACGCCATGAACGCGAAAGGTTTTGCGCATAAATACGGCGATAATGTTGACACAGACGTGATTATCCCGGCGCGGTATCTGAACATCTCGGACAAAAAAGAGCTTGCCGCCCACTGTATGGAGGACATCGACCCCGGGTTCATCAACGCGGTCAAAACGGGTGATTTGATGGTCGGCGGCCAGAATTTTGGCTGCGGATCTTCCCGCGAGCACGCGCCGATGGTCATTTTGGAATCGGGGGTCTCTTGTGTGATTGCGGCCAGTTTTGCTCGCATTTTTTATCGGAACGCCATCAATATCGGCCTACCGATTCTTGAGTGCCCGCAGGCCAGTGAAAGCATCCAGGCTGGGGACGAGGTTTCGGTCGATTTTGACGCCGGAATCATCGAGAACCACACCCGCGGCCAGCGCTATCAGACCGCGCCGTTCCCGCCGTTTATTCAGGAGATCATCAGCGCGGGCGGCCTGCTTGCGTCCATCAAGCAAAAGCAGGGGGCGGCAAAGGATGAATTATAAGATTGCGGTAATACCCGGCGACGGGATCGGTCCGGAAGTGGTTGGCGCGGCAACGCAGGTGCTTGACCGGGTGGGCGAAAAGTTTGGGCACACATTCATCGGGCAGACACTGCTGGCCGGCGGCTGCGCGATTGACGCGTGCGGCAAGGCGCTGCCGGATGAGACGCTCGCGGCCTGTAAGCAGTCGGATGCAGTGCTGCTCGGCGCGGTCGGCGGCCCTATGTGGGATACACTGCCCGGTGCTGCCCGTCCCGAGCAGGCGCTTTTGTCCTTGCGCAAAGAGCTTGCCCTGTTCGCCAACCTGCGCCCGGCCATCCTGTTTGAGGAGCTGATTTCGGCAAGCCCGCTTAAGCCGGAAATCATCGGCGAAGGTTTGGATATTCTGGTCGTGCGTGAGCTGACCGGCGGGATTTACTTCGGCGACAAAGGGATCAAAGACGGCGGCAAGTCGGCTTACGACGTGGAGGAGTACAGCGAGGAAGAAGTGCGCCGAATCGCGCAGACCGCTTTCTCGATGGCTGACAAGCGGGGAAAGCGGCTGGCCAGCGTGGACAAAGCCAATGTGCTTGAGAGTTCGCGGCTTTGGCGGCGGGTGGTCGGCGAGATCGCGGCGCAGTACCCGCAGATATCGCTAAGTCATATGTATGTGGACAACGCGGCCATGCAGCTGGTTTGTGCCCCCGGGCAGTTTGATGTGATTTTGACCAGCAACATTTTCGGGGACATTCTGTCGGATGAAGCGAGCATGATCACCGGCTCAATCGGGATGCTGCCTTCAGCCAGCCTGACTTATGGCAATTTTGGGATGTATGAGCCGATACACGGCTCGGCCCCCGACATCGCCGGTTTGGACAAAGCAAACCCGATGGCGGCTGTGCTTTCGGTGGCCATGATGCTGCGGTACACATTTGGGCTGAAAGAAGAAGCCAACGCGGTCGAAGAGGCGGTCAAAGCGGTGCTGGCCAAGGGATACCGCACCCCTGACATCTACCGTAAAGCGGACGGTGAGACGCTAATCGGTACAAAAGAAGCCGGGAAGCGAATCGCCGATGAGATAATGGACAGTTGACAATGGACAATAAAGGAATCGCTTCGCGATGGTTTCATTCGCGAAGCGATTCTTTATGCTTTTGACCTTAATTGTCCACTGTCAATTGTCATTGCCCAGGCGGCTGGTATCGCGGGTCCAGGCCGCCGTGGGATTCGGGCAGTGTGTCGGGCTGCTTAAAATATTCCGCGCGCATTTTGAAGTAAAGCTGCGCGTAAGTGGCTTGATAGTAGATACCGATCACGACAAAGGAGGCAAAAAAAATCAGGTAGGCCAAAACCATAAGCAAAATTCCGGCGGTGTTGCCGGCCGACAGCATCCGGATACCTAACATAAAACCGGCAACAAGCGGTATAGACGCCAAAATCTCCCAGCCGAGAAAAGAGAAAATGTCGAGAAACAGCATTCCACTCTTATGCCCGTCGGTCATCTGCCGGCTGATCGCCATCGCTTCTTTGCCTGAAATCCCCGGGGATTCGCTGAGGATATAAGGCACCATATGATACTGATAGGCCTTGACAATACCGGGGATGATGAACAGCAGCGCCCAAAGAAAAACGACCGCAGTCAGCCGCAGCATGGCCAAAACCACCGACCAGTATTTACCTGAGCCAAAGATGATAAACAGGTTGCCGAGATTTCGCTCACCGTGCGGTGCGCGGATATAACAGGCCGCAAACCCCACCGAGAGCGGCAGGTCAATAAAGATGATTCCGGCCCAAAGTATGACGTTAAAAATGGCCAAACCGCCGCCGGTCTCTAAGTCAAGGGCAACCCAAAAAGGCAGAAAAATAACCATCGAGGTCAAAAAGAGTACAAAACTGACCCCGATATAATGCCCGAGCGAGCGCTTCATTTCTTTTCTTGCGTAGCCTTTCAGTTCAGAGCTGGTCCAATCCATGAAAATACATCTCCTTATAAGGTCAATAAGGTCAGTATAACAAAAAAGGGGTAAGCGGTCAAATGAGAGCGGCCGGTGCAAAGTACGCAACAGCCGCCCGAAATGTTTTGCCTAGCCGGAAATGACGCGGTAACCCGCAACTTCGAGCACCCGCTTGACTTCGGCGAAGTGGTCTTTGTTTTTGGTTTCCATCGAAATGTGCAGATAACAGCCGGTGATGTCGGTGTTCTCGCCGCTTGGGTCATGCAGGACTTTGGTGACGTTCGCGCCCGCGTCCGCGATGATGGTGGAGACTTCGCGCAGCTGGCCGGGCTTATCCAGCATCTCAAGCGTGAGCTCGGACAGCCGGCCTGTGGTCAGCAGCCCCCGCCGGATGACGCGGGAGAGGATGTTGACATCAATGTTCCCGCCTGAGACAATGGCGCAGACCTTTTTGCCCTCAAGCGGCAGCTTGTCAAAGAGGACAGAGGCCACGGCGACCGCGCCCGCACCTTCGGCCACCAGCTTTTGCTGTTCCATCAGGGTCAGGATGGCGGTGGCGACTTCATCGTCGGTGACGGTCACGATTTTGTCCACGTACTGCTCGCAAAGTTCAAATGTGGTACAACCGGGGACTTTGACCGCGATCCCGTCCGCAAAAGTGGAGACTTTCTCCAGGCAGGTGCGCTCTTTTTTCTGGTGCGAGTAGTACATACTGCCCGCGCCCGCTGCCTGCACCCCGTAAACCTTGCAAGCCGGGTTGAGCTTTTTGACGGCGAACGCAATCCCTGAGATCAGGCCACCCCCGCCGACCGGGGCGACAATGGCGTCCAGGTTTGGGATCTGATCCAGGAGCTCAAGCCCGATTGTCCCCTGCCCGGCGATGACGTCCGGGTCGTCAAAGGGGTGGATGAGTATCCCGCCGGTTTCTTTTTGATAAGCTGTGGCCGCCCCAAACGCGTCGTCATAGACGCCGTCAACCAGCCGCACATCCGCGCCGTAACTCTTGGTCGCCTCTACCTTTGAAAGCGGGGCAATACTTGGGATAAAGATGGTCGCGGAGATCCCCATCCGCTGGGCGGCCAGCGCAACCCCTTGGGCGTGGTTGCCGGCCGAACAGGCGATCACGCCTTTTGCCTGATCTTCTTCACTGAGGTTGGCGATCTTAAAGTAAGCGCCGCGCACCTTAAACGAGCCGGTCAGCTGTAAGTTTTCGGCTTTGAGGTAAAGCTCGCACCCCGACTGCAAATTGGCATAGGGGATGACGTCGGTCTTGCGGACACAGCTCTTGAGCAGGTGCGCCGCCTGATAAACCCTGTCTAGTGTAAGCATTGTTGACCCCTTTGGGCAGTTGAGAGTTGACAGTTGAGAGTTGACAGTGAAGGTGTCCGCTGCGCGGACGATATTTAAATCCAACGCGCTTGCGCGATACCTTAACTGTCAACTGTCAACTATACACTGTCAACTGTCATTACTTGTTCTTCCAGCTCATGTTTGCGCGCAGTTGGCCGCCGACGGTTTCGATGAGTGATTCACTTTCTGATTTGCGGGTTGCCAGCAGATTGGGTTTGCCCGCGTCGCTTTCGGCGATCCACTTGTTGGCGAAAGAGCCGTCTTTAATCTCGGCGAGAACTTTTTTCATCTCGTCTTTGGTTGCTTGTGTAATCATCCGGTTTCCGACCGTGTAGTCGCCGTATTCAGCGGTATCGCTGATCGAGTAGCGCATGAACCCGAACCCTTTTTCGACAACCAGATCGATGATCAGCTTCATTTCGTGTACGCACTCAAAGTAAGCGCTTTCCGGTTGGTAGCCGGCTTCGACCAGAGTTTCGAACCCGGCTTGCATCAGGGCGGTCACGCCGCCGCAGAGTACGCACTGTTCGCCGAACAGGTCGGTTTCGGTTTCTTCGGTGAATGTGGTCTCTAAAATCCCGCCGCGGCCACAGCCGATCCCGGATGCGTAGGCGAGCGCGATCTCTTTGGCGTTTCCGCTTGCGTCGTTTTCAATGGCGATCAGGCCGGGGACGCCGCGGTTTTCGTTGTACTGGCTTCTGACTGTGTGGCCGGGGCCTTTGGGGGCGATCATCACAACGTTGACGTCTTTGGGCGGGACAACCCGGCCATAGCGGATGTTAAATCCGTGGGCAAAACCAAGGGTCATTCCTGCTTTCAGGTTGGGGGCGACGCTTTCGTCGTAGATCGGCTTCATCTTCTCATCGTTGACAAGCAGCATGACCATCGCGGCCTGCTGGGTAGCTTCGGCGGCGGTCAGGACAGTAAAGCCGTCGGCCTTGGCGACTTCGGCGCTCTTAGAGCCTTCGTACAGCCCGATGATTACCTTAAAGCCGGAATCCCGCAGGTTTTGCGCGTGGGCATGGCCTTGGGAGCCATAGCCGATAATGGCGATGGTTTTGTCTTTCAAAAGGCCGGTGTTGCAGTCGCTGTCATAATACATTTTTCCCATGATTTAACTCTCCCTTTTTGCTTTAAAGTTATCGGTTGATTTGCGCCATCAGGATGACTTTTTGCACATCGTAAAGTTTTTCGAGCTGGCGGACCATCTGGGTCTGGGTGTACTCGTCCCCCTGAGAGGTAATGAGCATCCGGGAAACCAAAGGGTTTTCGGTTTCGTTTACGTACAGGCTGTCGATGTTGTAGCCCCGCTTGGCGTACAGCCCGGTAATCCGGTTGAGTACCCCGTATTGGTTGGAGACAATGAGCTCTACCGTAAATCTTTCCATAAACTTACCCTCGCAGTATAATGTTTTTGACCGAGCCGCCCGGCGGAATCATCGGGAATACCATCTCGCTTTGTTCGATCTGGCAATCAATAACGGTGGGCAGATCGTCCGGCAGGTCTTTGAGGATTGCTTCAAGTTCGCTTACGCTGTCCGCGCGGTGGCCGTGTGCGCCGAACGCTTTGGCGAGCGCGGGGAAGTCGGTCTTGCGGTCAAGGCGGCTGTAGGCGTCGCGGTCCTCAAAGAACGTGTGCTGCCATTGCAAGGGGAGGCCCAGTGCGCCGTTGTTGATCAAAATTACAACGATTGGCAGCTTATAAGTGACCGCAGTGGCCAGCTCGATTAAGTTCATCGCGAAGCTGCCGTCGCCGGTAAAGAGCACGGTTTTGGCTTTGTCACCTGCAAAACAAGCGCCGACGGCCGCGCCCATCCCAAAGCCCATTGCGCCCAGCCCGCCGGATGTCAGCAGCATACCCGGCGTTTTGAAGTTGTAAAACTGCAATGCCCACATTTGATGCTGGCCGACATCGGTTGCGACCACGGTCTCGTCCGAAGAGAATTTACACACCGTTTCAATGATGTTTCTGGGGTTGTAGTCCTTGTTGACAAAGACCTGCTCGACTTCGGCTTTCTTGAGTGTTTCGATCCGCGCAAGCCACTCGGGGTTTTCGGCCTTTTCAATGAGGGGCAGAAGCTTTGCGAGGACATGCCTTACATCCCCGCAGACAGAGAGGCCGGGGGTGACGTTCTTGCCGATTTCGGCATTGTCGATATCTATATGGATGATCAGTTTATTTTTCTCGTACTCGTCAACATTTCCGGTGGCCCGGTCGGAAAACCGGACGCCCAGCGCGATGATCAGGTCACTTTCGGCGGCGGCGGTGGTTGAGACATACTGGCCGTGCATCCCGCACATGCCCAGGTTGAGCGGGTAATCTTTGGGCAGGGCAGTCAGGCCCATCATGCTCAGCCCAACCGGGGCGGAGAGCTTTTTAGAAAGTTCAAGAAGCTCGGCGCTCGCGCCGCTCGCGATGACCCCGCCGCCCGCGTAGATATAGGGGCGTTTGCGGTTTTTGATCGCGTCGGCCATTGCCTGCGCGTCGAACTCGGGGCAGACCGGCGGCTCGACCGGGTGGACAGGTTTCCAAAAATATTCGCAAAAATCGGTCTGTACGCTCTTGGGTACATCGACCAGAACCGGCCCGCGGCGACCGGTCTGCGCAATGCGGAAAGCCTCGTTGAGGGTGTGTTCAAGGTCTTTGATATCCCGCACCACAAAGCTGTGTTTGACGATCGGCCCGGTGATCCCGATTACGTCGACCTCTTGAAAAGAGTCCTTCCCGTGGATGGAAAGGGGGACGTTGCCGGTGACAATAACCATCGGGATGCTGTCTAAATAAGCGTTGGCAATGCCGGTGACCAGATTGGTTGCGCCCGGGCCGCTGGTTGCGATAACCACGCCGGTTCTTTTGTTTGTTCTGGCATAGCCGTCCGCCGCGTGAACCGCGCCCTGCTCGTGCGCGGTCAGGATATGTTCCAGCCGGTCACTTTGTTTGTAAAGCTCATCGTAAAGAGCGAGTACCGCGCCGCCGGGGTAACCAAAGACGGTGGTGGCGCCGTTCGCGATCAACTGTTCTACGACGATTTGCGCTCCGCTTATTTTCATCCGATATCAACCTCAAATCCTTTGTGATGGTGTAACAGTGAGCTTAAATCCGGCTCACAATACTAAAAAAGGAGCCCCACCCGCGTTCTGCGCTGGTGAGGCTCCATTAAAGTCCGAAAACTTTGCCTTTCATCCAGCCAAACGCCGATAGACATTGCCAAGAATGACAACGCCTAGAATAATGACGACGAGAGCGCCGGAAGTGAAAGCAAATGCAGCCATTGTATTACCTCTTTAACAACAAATCTGTCTGTCATCATAACACGCGCACACTGTCTTGTCAAGTATAATTTTACAGCCGGCAATGGATATTTAACCAGTTGACAATTGACAATGTACAATTGACAATAATTGTATCGCTTCGCGATGATATTGAAATATCCGTGTAGCGGACACCTTTACTGTCAATTATCAATTGAGTTTCGGGATGCGTATATCCCCAGCACCTGGACGGCGATGAGCGGGGTGACCGAAATAAACGCGATGATGCCGAAGCCGTTTGTCAGTACAGACTGCGCGGTCGGCCCGGCCTCGCGGGCGACGGCTTGGGCGATCCCCAAAGTCAGCGGGGTGAGCAGGGCGGAGGTCAGCGCGCCGCCGGTTACCCCGCCAGAATCAAAGGCAAGCCCGACAAAAAGCCGCGGTGTAAACTTCATCATAATCAGCGCACTGGCATAAAGCGGTATCAGAAAGAAGAGGATGTTCGCCTGCGTGATGATCTTGACAATCGCGAGCACCGCGGCAAAGCCGATTCCGACCGCCAGCGTCAGGCGGATGGTCATCCGCTTGATCTTTTTGTCGGTAATCTGTTCAAGCTGTTCGCCCAAAACGGTGACCGCCGGTTCGGTCAATGTGATGGCCGCGCCCAGAATGAACGAGACCGGCAGCAATATCCACCGGAACCATTCCGGCCGACCGGCCTCTAAAAAGACTTCGCCGATATACTTTCCGGCAAAAGCAAAGCCAAAGTCAATCCCGGACAGGAAGATGAGCAGCCCCAAAAAGACCGGGATGATCCCGAGCAAAATCTTTATAAACGCCTCGTTGGGCATCTTGATCAAAAAGAACTGAAAGGGCAAAAAGACAATTAACAGAGGAAAGATGGCCAATGAGACATTGGTCAGGTTGGAGATTAATATGAGCAGAAAGTTTGCCTCACCGCCGCCCGGGTCATAGACCCCGACCGGTGGAATCCCGCCGTGTACCGCGTTTAAGATCATCCCGTAGAAAAAGACGGTGAGGATCGGGCCGACCGATGCGATTCCGATAATCCCAAAGATGTCGTCGTTGCCTTTTCGTTTGGACAGTGTAACCGATACGCCCAGCCCCAGAGCCAGAATAAACGGCACTGAGATGTCCCCGGTGGTTGCGCCGCTCCCGTCAAAAGCGAGGGCGACAAACTCTTCCGGCACAAAGATGATGGTCAAAAAAAGCAGGATATACATGACGGCAAATGTTGTCTTGATGCTGATATCCTTGACGATTCGAAAGAGCGCAAAGCCAACGAACAGGCCGATCCCTGTACCCATGATCCAGACGAACAGGGTTTCGTTTACTTCATTTATCAGCAGGTGGGTCTGTCTGGCCAAAACAACCAGCGCGGGCTCGGCCACCGTAGCCAGCAGCCCGAAAACCACACCGAACAAAATGATCAATACAAATTTTTTAAGTTTAATAAGGTTGCGGCCCATGACTTCGCCGACCGGCAGGATGCTCGCATTCAGCCCGAGCAAAAAGACGGACTGCCCGATCACCACGCAGATATAGCCGATGGCCAGCTGGATGTATTGGATGGCCTCCAAAGGCGGGGCAACCAGCACCAGCACCGCGATGATCACACCGGCCAGCGGGGCGGAGGTCAAAAAGGTTTCTCTTAAAACGCAGAGCGTCATGCGAACCATACGAGTAATCAACGCTGGAAAAATCCTCTCAAAATAAACGGTCAAAGCTCTATGCTATTAGAGCACACACACCGGAACTTGTCAATTATTTTTCGACAAAGACTGCGGAATATCCACGCACTGCAAAAAGCAAAGCGCCCCGATTTGGGGCGCGGGTTTCTGTCACTGCCGCCGACCGGTGGCCTTAACGGGCGATTCAGCCGGGCATGAGCAGCAAAAGCTGCATTTGGCGTACTGCGCCGTTGCCGGTGTCCGCGATATAAAGGGTACCCCTATGCAAATGAACGCCCATCGGCGTGTCAAAGGCGGCCACGCTTGTGTCGCCCTCGACAAAGCCGGGACTGCCGGTTCCGGCCAGGTTGACGATTTCGCCCCAAGGCCAGACCGCGCGGATTCTGTGGTTTTCGCTGTCGGCCACAATCAAGACGTCACCCACAGTAGGGTCATTTGCCAAGGCAAGGCCGACCGGTGCGTTCAAACGGGAGAGCGGCGCATCGTCAAAGCCCCCCACAGGCTGGCCGTCCCCGCCCAGCTCGAACCTGCCGGCCAGTGTTCGGACAGACCCGTTCGCGATTACCCGGATCAGATGATTGCCGGTATCCGCGACGTAAACCGCCTCGCCGGACGGCGAGACCGCAATCCCCATCGGGCGGTTGAACAGCGCGGTATCGGCCGCGCCGTCATAGTAGCCGGATTCACCGGGGATTCCGGCTATGGTGGTGACCATTCCGTCGGTATCGACCTTGCGGATAACGTGGTTGCCGGTGTCCGCGATGTAAAGGTTGCCGGCCTCGTCAATCGCGATGGCGGTGGGGCTGTTGAATTGGGGTAAAGCGAACCGGTCAACATCATGAAGTGTACCGTCAAGATGTCCCGGCTGTCCACCGGCTAACGTATATTGATCTGGGCTGACCACGCGAATGGCGTGATTTCCGCTGTCAACGATGAGCATTTGCCCGTCAGCGGTTACAAGCCCGTCGGTCGGGTTGTTGAGTCCATCAAAGACGATGGATTCCGCACTGCCCAGATATGCAACATGATTGCTTTGCACATCCACAACAAAAAAAGTTTCATACCCTCCATACACGATCGCGTGGGGACGGCCATCCCCGTTGCGGGCGCGAAAAATCGTTTCGACCTCCAAAAAGGACAGGTCAACCAACCGGTCTTCGGCTTGTTCAATAAACGGGATGGGCGGGTCGTCCGGTTCGGCGGTTTGCGGCGGCGCGTATATCTGCAAAGCAAACAAAGCGGCGAGCGCAGCCGCTACCGGCGTGAGTATAAAAGTGATTGTTCGCGTATTCATCTCTTTATTATAACGCGCACCGGCCGCCAAAGCAACCCGGCGCGCTTGTAATGCCTGCCAAAGTTTGTTATAATCACAAAGCAAACTGAATGCGAATGGGGTGATTTTTATATCCGCTGAGATATTGGCCGGCGTCGGGTTGGAGGACAAACTTGCTCTGGTTCTGGAAAAAGTCGAAAAGCCGTCCCGCTATATCGGCGGGGAGCTGAACAGTGTAGTCAAAGAGCCTGCGGATGTTCGGCTTCGCTTTGCGCTCTGCTTTCCCGACTTGTATGAGATCGGGATGTCCCATTTGGGGATGAAGATTCTCTATTCGCTTTTAAACGAGCGCACGGGCGTTTGGTGTGAGCGGGTTTTCGCCCCCGCCGCCGATATGGAAGACGAAATGCGCGGGCAAAACATCCCTCTCTACGGGCTTGAAAGTCTTGAGCCGGTCGGGGATTTCGACATCATCGGCTTTTCACTGCAATATGAGCTTTCTTACACAACATTGCTCAACATGCTTGATCTGGCCGGCCTGCCGGTTAAAAGCAGTGAGCGGCCTGGCTTGACGCCGCTGGTGATTGCGGGCGGGCCGTGTGCCTGCAACCCCGAGCCGCTGGCCGATTTTGTGGACGCGTTTGTTCTGGGCGAAGGGGAAGAGACAACTGTCCAGCTGGCCGATTTGGTTGTACAGGCCAAAGACGCGGGCTGGTCAAAAGCTGAGCTTTTAAGCAAGGCGGCCAAAATCGACGGGGTCTATATCCCGTCGTTGTATGACGTAAGTTACCGTGAGGATGGCCGGGTGGCGGCAATCACACCAAAAGATGACGCGCCCGCCGTTGTTCATAAGCGCATCGTGGCCGATCTGGACAGCACCTTTTTCCCTGATCGTTTTGTTGTCCCGTTTACCCAGATTGTCCATGACCGGTCCATCCTTGAGGTTCAGCGGGGCTGTGTGCGCGGCTGCCGCTTTTGTCAGGCCGGATTCATCTACCGCCCAATCCGCGAGAAAGCGCCCGAAACCCTCAACCGGGACGCACAGAACTTGTCGGCCTCCTCCGGCTACGATGAAATCTCGCTGACCTCTCTTTCCACCAGCGACTATACCGGGCTGGAAGACCTGCTTGGGCTGATGCTGCCCTGGACCAAAAAAGAGCAGATCAACATCTCATTGCCGTCCCTGCGGCTGGACAACTGCTCGGAGGGTCTGCTCAGGCAGATCGCTGAAGTGCGCAAGAGCGGCCTGACCTTTGCCCCCGAAGCGGGTACCCAGCGGCTGCGGGACGTGATCAACAAAAATCTCAGTGAAGAAGATATTTTAGGAGCTTGCAGAGCCGCGTTCGCTGGCGGATACAGCGCGGTCAAGCTCTACTTTATGATGGGTTTGCCCACCGAGACAATGGAGGACATTGAGGGGATTGCGGACCTGGCGCAAAAGGTTGTGGATACTTATTATCAAACGCCGGACAAGCCGAAAGGCAAGGGGGTACAGGTGACGCTGAGTGTCTCCTGCTTTGTGCCCAAGCCGTTCACCCCGTTTGAATTTGAACCGATGGACACCGCCAATCAGCTGCAGGAAAAACAAAAACACCTGCTCGCGTCTATTCGCAACAGGAAGATCTCGGTCAAATACCACGATAGCGGGACAAGCGTTCTAGAGGCGGCGCTGGCCCGCGGGGACCGCCGCTTATCCGCTGTGGTCGAGGCGGCCTGGAAAGCGGGCAGCCGGCTGGACGGCTGGGGTGAACACTTCTTGATCAAGCGGTGGGAGGATGCTTTTGCGCAGTGTGGGCTGGAGCCTGCCTTTTACGCGAACCGCCGCCGGGAGTACGACGAAGTTGCCCCTTGGGCTCACCTGGATTTTGGGGTTTCCCGCGGTTTTTTGATCGCTGAACACAAGCGGGCATTTGCGGCGGACACCACGCCCAGCTGTTATGAGCGGTGTTCGGCCTGTGGCGCAGCCAAGCTTTGGGGAGAAGGGAGGGTGTCGCCGCCATGCAGGAAGTAACATTCCCGATTCGGCTTACCTACACAAAGACCGGACGGGCCAAATACATCTCGCATCTGGACACCATGCGCACCATGACCCGGGCACTTCGCCGGGCCGGTCTGCCGCTCTGGTATACCCAGGGGTTTAACCCACACCTCTACCTGACTTTTTTGCTCCCGCTGGCGCTGGGTACCGAAAGCCGGTGCGAACTGGTTGACTTGCGCCTGACCCGAAAGGTGGACTTTGACATCCTGGCCGCGCGAATTGACGCGCACCTGCCGCCCGGTTTTGCGGTAAAAAGCGTGGCCTCGCCGGTTTTGCCCGCGAAATCCATTGCGTGGGCGGAATATCAGCTCACCCTGGATTTCGGGCAAGGGGAGGGCGGAGAAATGGAAACCGCTATGCGCGCACTGTTTGAGCAAGAAGAAATCCCTGCCCGAAAGAAAACCAAAAAGGGCGAGGAAATCGTGGATATCCGGCCGCACTGTCAGTTGATCGAACTTGCGGCAAGCGGTGACCGGCTGAATTTAGAGGTTCGTTTGGCGGCCGGGGTGTCGCTGAACATCGCGCCCAAGACGCTGATTGAGGCGTTTGCCGAGGCGGCAAGGCCGCCCGGGCGGGTTGGGATTTTGCGCACCCGTGTACTGGATGAGAGGCTGCGTGATTTTTTATAACGCACAAAAAATAGTGTAAACGGCCGCTCGGATAAATGCGTTTTGCCCTATGTAAAAGGCGGTGGTATTTTGGTTAAATTTTTTACTGAAAACATCGACAGCGCAGTTCGACAAAATTTGTCCAAGGCACTGGTTGCGCTTGCAATGCTACATTGCATGTGATAGAATAGCCATAGACAAGCAAAAAGCAAGCAGGAACCGGGTGGTCGCACACCCGGCCCCCTAGCAGTTGGAGACCGCTTCTCCTATGCCAACGGTCATTATGGCCGCACTTGCATGTACATTATACCGTGAAGCGTGCCTGTTTTCAAGGGTTTGGTAGTCAACCAACGGCAAGCTGCGCGGGGAATTTTGCATTGCAACGGTGTGAGGTATGGGATTGTTCCCGTACTTTTGCACCGTTTTTGTTTGTCGGGGAAACATTGGACAGAATTAAGGAAGGGAGACTACCGGCATGACGTTGACTACTTGTTCAGATTCCGCCAATGAGGAAAAGAGTACCTCAGGCATGGAAGAAGGCTGCCCGGCATCCGGGGAACCCCCCGAATCGGATGGCGGCGGGACACAGGTATCCTTACAAGACGAGATCAAGCAGTGTATATGCCCTCAGTGTAAGAGTAAGACGAGTAAACTCTCGCTGAAAGAAAAAAACAATCTGCGCACAAAAGACTATAAACTTTTAAACGCGCGATATATCAACTATGACTTAGTTAAATACAATCACTATGTTTGCGCAGACTGTGGCTGGTCGGAAAAAATTCATGACAGCACAAGCTTTTTCAGCGGCTGGGAAAACCTATAAGTGTCCGGACGTGAGTCGTCTGCCTCTTGGGGGGCAGAATTATTTCGATTCGCCTATTGCATTACATTCCCAATTGTGTTATACTTTTCGGGTATGCAACCGGGCGGATAAACGCCGCCAAAGACAAAAACCGGGCAGTCCTCTGTCGGCCGACGGCATGAATGTCCCAATACGAAGGAGGAAGCAAAGTCATGGATGCTTTAAAACTCATCGCGCAGGACTCCCTGAAAACGGAAGTGCCTGAAGTCACCGTCGGCAACACGGTGCGCGTGCATGTGCGCATCAAAGAAGGTGAACGTGAAAGAATTCAAATGTTCGAGGGCACAGTCATCGCCAAGCAGCACGGGGGAATCTCCGAGACGTTTACCGTTCGGCGGGTAGCCCACGGTGTTGGCGTTGAGCGGGTATTCCCGCTGCACTCGCCCACGGTGGCCAAGGTTGAGACCATCCGCAAAGGGCGCGTTCGCAGAGGCAAGCTCTATTATCTGCGCAGCCGGGTTGGCAAAGCCGCCAAGGTCAAAGAACAGATCCGCTAAGAGTGACAAAGGGGCTTTTCCTCAAAGCCCCTTTTTGCTTATCTTTCTTTTTGGGAGGGATAGCCCATGTATGAGGAATTTGAGCCAAAGGAACCGTTTTCCCGCAGGGCGGCGAGAGAGCTCTGCGATTGGATAGAAGCGGCCATGATGGCGGTGGTCTGTGTGGTGCTCGTCTTCACTTTTGTGGTTCGTTTGGCCGGGGTTGACGGCGCGTCTATGATGCCTACCCTTGAAGACCACGACCGCCTGATCATCACCCGTTTGGGCGGGGAGATAACACAGGGCGATATTGTGGTTGTAACCCTGTCCGACCGGGGGAGCGACCCGCTGGTCAAGCGGGTGGTCGCCACTGAGGGCCAGGTGATCGACATCAACTTTGAACAGGGGACCGTCTATCTGGACGGCCAGCTCCTTGATGAACCGTACACAGCCGGGCCGACTATGCTCAGTTACGATACGACTTTTCCGCAGACTGTCCCCGAAGGCCATATTTTTATGATGGGCGACAATCGGAACAACTCGTGGGACAGCCGCGATTCATGGATCGGGATGGTGGACACCCGGCATATCCTGGGCCGCGCCATCTACCGGGTATTCCCGTTAAATCGATTGGGGACGCCTTAGCAGACGGCAGAGATCAGGGGATAGATCCCTGGCACCTATTTTTTGTTATCCGACATCTGAAAGGGGGTGTGTATCCTTGGCGGGCGAGCCTTTATCTATCCAGTGGTTTCCCGGGCATATGGCCAAGACGCGGCGGCTGATGAAGCAAAACCTCAAGCTGGTCAATCTGGTGGTTGAGCTGCGGGACTGCCGAATCCCGCGGTCCAGCCGCAATCCGGAGATCGACAAATTGGTGGCGGGGAAAAAGCGGGTTGTGCTGCTCAACAAGAGCGACATGGCAGACCCGGCGGCGACCAGGCGCTGGCTGGACGCTTTCGAAAAATCGGGGATACCCGCCCTTGCCGTTGACTGTCGAAGCGGGAAAGGACTGGGCGGCTTAATTCCATTGGCGCGAAAAGTCTTGGCTGAAGAAATCGAGCGCAAACAGGCCAGGGGAATGGTCAATGTCCCCTTGAGGATGATGATCGTCGGGGTGCCGAATGTGGGCAAGTCTTCACTGATCAACCGGCTTGCGCCATCCAAACGCGCCAAAGTTGAAGATCGGCCGGGGGTCACCCGCGGCAAGCAGTGGGTCAGCCTGAAAGACGGGGTCGAGCTGCTCGATATGCCCGGTGTGCTCTGGCCAAAGTTTGAAGACAAGCGGGTTGGCGAGCACCTGGCCTTCACCGGCGCGGTCAAAGACGATGTAATCGATATTGAAACGCTGGCCGCGCGCCTGGCTGAGCGGCTGGCAAGCGACTACCCAAAGCAGATGGCCGAGCGCTATAAGCTTGACCACGCGGCGCTGGACAGAGAAGAAATCGACTCAGAAACCCTGAGTGGTGCTGCGCCTTTTGGCTTTGAGCTGCTCGCGCAGATTGCCCGTGGGCGCGGGATGCTTCTGTCCGGCGGCGAATTGAGCACCGAGCGGGCGGCGATCGCCCTGTTGGACGAGTTCCGGGACGGTATGATCGGCCGTATTTCCTTGGAAATTCCAGCGGGCGGTGAAAAGGTATGAGCCTGTTTGGCTACGATCAGGAGCTTCGACAGGCACATAGTATCCTCTGCGGGGTGGACGAAGCGGGCCGGGGTCCGTTGGCCGGCCCGGTCTTTGCGGCGGCGGTCATCCTCCCGCCCGATTTTGCCCTTCAAGGGCTGGACGATTCAAAAAAGCTGAGCGCAAAGAAACGAGAATCGCTGCTTGAGCCGATTCAATCGGGCGCGCTTGCTTGGGCGATCGCACAGGCCAGCGTAGCGGAAATCGAGGCGATCAATATTCTTCAAGCCGCACTACTGGCCATGTCGCGTGCTGTAAAGGATTTAAGCATTACACCAAATCTAGTCTTATTTGACGGAAATAAACTGCCGGACTGTGCGCTGCCGGCCCGGGCGGTTGTTGGCGGGGATCGAACTTCGGCCTCGATCGCCGCCGCGTCCATCCTCGCCAAAGTGGCCCGCGACCGCGCAATGGTCGAGCTGGCCAACAAGTACCCGGCTTATCACTTCGAAAAGCATAAAGGCTACGGCACCGAACTGCACTACCAGGCACTGCGCGAACACGGCCCCTGTCCTGTACACAGACCGGCTTTTTTAAGAAGTTTATATCAGGAGGGAAAGAGATGAGCGGAAAAGAAACCGGGCGGATGGGCGAAAAACTAGCCGCCGAAGTGCTGGAAAAAAACGGTTATACCATCATCACCCGCAACCTGCACAGTACGCATGGCGAGGTGGACCTGGTCGTACAGGACAAAGATTACATCTGCTTTGTTGAGGTCAAAGTCCGCCAAAAAGACAGCATGGTCTCACCGCTTGAAAGCATCACGACGGCCAAACAGCGGCGAATTATCCTGACTGCGCTGTTATATCTGCGCTCACACCCCGGTACGCTTCAGCCCCGGTTCGACGTCTTTTCGATCATCACTGAAGGGGATAAGGTCGCGTCCTACGAGCACTTGAAAGGGGCTTTCGACGCAGATGGCTACTAGACTGATCGACTTGCACTGCGATACCCTTGACCGCTGTTTAGACGAGGGGATTGGCCTGACCGGCAGCGGGCTGCACTTCAACATCGCAAACCGCCCGGAAGATTTGCATATTTGTCAGACAATGGCCATTTTTATAGACAGCGCGCTGCCGCTTGACAAGGCGCGGGCGCGGCTATTTGCGGGTTACGAGCTTTATCGGCGAGAGGTTTGCGCACACACAGAGCGGTTGTGTGTTGCTTGCGACCTGTGCGACATCCCCTGTCTGTTAAGTGGTAATCCGATCGCGGTTTTCCTCGCTGTCGAAGGCGGGAGTGTGATTGGCAAAGAGCCAAGCTGGGTGGATCGACTGTGTGAGATGAGTGTAAAGCTTTTAACCATTACATGGAACGGCGAGAACGAACTGTGCGGCGGCGTCGGTTCAGAAAAAGGATTTACCGACATCGGCAAACAGGTAATTGCCCGAATGGAAGAGAATGGGATGTTGGTTGATGCTTCACATATGAACGACAAAAGTTTCTGGGATCTTTGTGAATTTGCGACCAAGCCGTTCTGCGCCAGCCATTCAAATGCCCGTTCAATCTGCAATCACCCGCGCAACCTGACGGATGATCAGTTTAAGGAAATTGTACGGCGGGGCGGTGTGGTTGGGCTAAACTACTACCATAACTTTATTGTAGACGGCGGCGAGACGCAATGCATGGACGACTTGCTCCGGCATTTGCACCACTTTTTAGAGTTGGGCGGCGAGGACACGGTTGCGCTGGGCTCTGACTTTGACGGCGCGGTCGTTCCACATTATATAGAGGGGATCGAAAAGCTGCCCGCGCTGGCCGGTGCGATTGAGCGTCAGGTCGGTAAAATTGTGGCTGAAAAAGTTCTCTTTAAAAACGCAGCCCGCTTCCTGCGCGGCATGTAAAGTTAAATAACATTACAGCTATTAGCCCTTTACCAACGCCATTGGAGAGTGATTGTTATGGTATATTGCAGTACGCGGGATCACACAGTCAGCGTATCGGCGGCGCAGGCTATTGCCCGGGGAATATCGCCGGACGGCGGCCTTTACCTGCCGAAATCCTTGCCCAAACTTGACATTGTACGCCTGCGCGCTTTACTTGAGACGGACTACCGCGCGCGTGCCTGCGATATCCTCGGAGATTTTTTGCCCGATTTTGGCGCGGGTGAGCTGCGCGAATGTGTAGAGGCGGCTTATGGTGACAACTTCGCCTCCGATAAAATCACCCCTCTCTCTAAGCTTTCACCGAACGCTTATATGCTTGAACTGTGGCATGGCCCGACGGCCGCTTTTAAAGATTTGGCTCTTCAACTTTTGCCGCATTTACTCACCCGTTCGGCCAAGAAAACAATCGGTGAGAAGACAGTTAACATCCTGGTCGCCACTTCGGGAGATACCGGCAAGGCTGCGCTCGAAGGTTTTAAAGATGTGCCGGGCACCAACATCCTGGTATTTTACCCTGAACAGGGGGTCAGCCGAGTACAAAAACTGCAAATGTCCACCCAGGCGGGCGGAAACGTCGGTGTGTGCGGGGTGTACGGCAACTTTGACGACACGCAAACCGCGGTCAAACAGATATTCACCGACCCCCAAATGGCCGTTAAGCTGGACACGCGCGACGCGATCTTCTCAAGCGCGAATTCGATTAACTGGGGGCGGCTGGCCCCGCAGATCGTCTACTATGTCAGCGCTTACTGCGAGATGGTAAACGGCGGGGAAATTGAGCTGGGGGATTCGGTCAATGTCGCGGTGCCGACGGGCAACTTTGGAAATATCCTGGCTGCATACTACGCCAAGCTGATGGGCCTGCCCATCGGACGGCTGATCTGCGCCTCCAACCAAAACAACGTGCTGACCGACTTTATACGTACCGGGATTTACGACAAGCGCAGGGATTTTCACATGACCAGCTCACCGTCTATGGATATCCTGATTTCCAGCAACCTTGAGCGGCTGCTCTACAACTTAAGTGAGGATGACCGGCTGGTGGCTGATTTGATGGGCCGGCTGAGCCGTGAGGGCGTTTATGAGTTGCCCGCTCCGCTTAATGATAAGCTTAAAGCCGACTTTTACGGCGGGTTTTGCACCGAAGCTGAGACGGCCGCGGCCATTAAACATACATTTGACGAGTACAACTATCTCTGTGATACACACACAGCGGTTGCACTCAAAGTTTACCGCGACTACGCCAAAGAAACAGGGGACAGCACTAAGACCATTGTGGCTTCTACTGCCAGTCCCTTTAAATTTGCGGGGAGTATATTGGCCGCGCTGACCGGGAAAAACAGCGGGGAGGATGAGTTTAAACAGCTGCGGGCGCTGGCCGAAATCACTGGAATCGTCCCGCCGGTGAACATCACCGAGCTTGAGGGTAAATCCCCGAGGTTTGCGCAGACTTGCGCGAAAGAGGAGATGCCGGGTGTGGTTGCGCAGATGTTAGGGTTGTAAATCGGAATCCCTTACTTTGGCTTTGATTTGTTGCGTTACGGGGATTAAGGGCATATAATCGGGATTTCCGATATCGTTGCCTTTCGGGCTTTTAAGGGCATTTAATCGGAATCTCCGATGGAGTTAGAATGGGGCGCTTCGCCCCCAAGCCCCCGAGTTACTTTTTTCCACGACCAAAAAAGTAACCAAAAAGGCCGCT
>Ga0131853_10002946_pt1 | contig 30564 bp, 20 predicted proteins | sample TergutLab28metaG_FD_92764 | JGI IMG/M metagenome (GOLD analysis project Ga0131853, IMG submission 92764) | Labiotermes labralis P1 segment gut microbial communities from Petit-Saut dam, French Guiana - Lab288 P1 (version 2) (version 2) | ecosystem: Host-associated > Arthropoda: Insects >... | reverse complement strand
GTTCTGTGTCTACTGAAGCATAGCGACGGACCGACGCAATACTCCACGTTGGTTCTGTGTCTACTGAAGCATAGCGACGGACCGACGCAATACTCCACGTTGGTTCTGTGTCTACTGAAGCATCGCGACGGACCGACGCAATACTCCACGTTGGTTCTGTGTCTGCTGAAGCATAGCGACGGACCGACGCAATACTCCACGTTGGTTCTGTGTTTACTGGGGCATAGCGACGGACCGACGCATTGCCCTGCGCTGCCTCACGTCCGGTGGATGCCTTGGGATCTTGCGAGGTGCCTATAGGTTAGCGATCACTTCAGTACTTGGTGGAGCTGTTTTACCACTTCCCCATACGCCGTGTGCCACGTGCTGTAACACTCCCCTCCCCCCACAGGGTGTTTATACATCCCGTATCCTTGTCACTTGCACAGCATCTGCCGTGCTCTACAGTAGTAGCCTATGTGCCTTGATACTGGAGACGGACTGTGTTTTCTGTGAGGTGGGAGTGTAATTCTTGCATAGGCATGTAATTTAGACGATTTTTAGTGCAAGGTCGTGTGTGGCTGAGGCGATTATTCGCCGGTCTTCATATGAGATTTGTGGTGGACAAAGTGGCAGTCAGTACTTCTGTTTTCCCCTGTCATTACCTTTCCACAAATTCTGCACATTGATCTTTGTCTTAATGTTGATCTTACCAGAGGGACAAGCGGACGAAGCCTGGAAACCGTCAAACAAAGGAATGTAATGTGAGGGGGGAATTGGGCATGAAAATACTGTCGTGTAAATGTGAGTTTTCAAAGGAATAATTAGACAATGAGATAGCTTAAGTCTGCAGCAGTAGAATCAGTAGGTTGCACCCACGTTGCGGAGGAACATACCACCTGGTGCTCACCCTTCTGCCCTGCTGCAGATGGCAGCAGTACGTTTCTCCACAACGCTTGTCCATTGCTACCAGACTACACGGCGCAGCGTTTTAGAACACTAATGTTCCAGGCATGTAAAGGTAGCGTGTATTCAGCCGGCTCAGGATACAGTCCAGCGACAGAGAGCTGTGAATGTGGTGGTGGACTGTCGGGGTTTGTTGACCGGCTGAATGACGTCGTTATCTGAGTAGTGACGACAGCAACAGAAACATTCCGTGGATTTCAGGGTCCAGATTTCGATTCCCTACATGTCCAGATGCTTATCTAACCTACAAAACGTCTAGACCGGCTGTGTGTCCCACCAAGCCTCCGGTTACATGGGCTTGTGATAGAGCATCGAACAGAGGATTGCACGCGTAAGAGGCGCTACTTGTATCCACTCAGGTGTGTGTTTCTATGGGAGAGCTTTGTTGTTAACTGTGCTGATTTTGGGGTTCAGAACAGTTCTATTAACAAGTTCACAGTTGTTCCACAATTTAGTGAAAAAAAAAGTTTTGTAATAATAATTCTGTTTTTACAAAAATTCACTACATGTTTCGGCCAAAAAGCCTTCACCAGTTAAACCTGTTACAAAAATACACAAATGATGGCTTCGCCTATTGATGGCCTTGTTGCCCAGATTGTGTAGCGAATCTGTGTACGTACAAACGGAATTGTGTTTTGTAACGCAAGTGGTTGTGTTTGCTGGACTGTTCATGGGATATCTTAGCTACGGTAACTCAGCGGCACCTCATCTCCGAAGATTAATACGTGTTCAGTGAGGAGAGTGCTTGTAGCAATGGGGAAACCCTTGGTACTGTAGCCGAAAATGGGCTGATTTGTGTCGCTCCGATGATGACACGCAGCGCTGGCGGATTGACTGTTCAGAGAAAAGCTGCTGTGCTCGGGAAGGCTCGTCGGTGTGCCCCTTCTCCGCCAGAGGCCCCCCCATGAACTGCCGCGTGGCGCAAAGATGTCGCTGTCCAGGCCCAGTGTTTTGCAACCGGAGTTCCGCAGAACGCTGTTAAGTGCCTTCTTGAGAAATTGAGGAATAAGTGAATAAATAAAAATTTATAAATACCGTGGAAAATTGCAAAACCTATCCCGAAATGTCGCATGAACTTTTGTCCGATATTTGGCCATACAGGGAAATTCTCCGTGCTCTGTAAACCGCCTTTTTTTTTTTGGCAATTGAATTTTACTGTTATGTTGTAGTAAACTTTATGTTGATTTCATAGTTTGATATTTGTAACAAGAAAAGTGCAGGTAATTCGGACAAGACACAACTGAATCCAAGATAGTAACTTTTTTTTGGGTTCGTAAGTGCTTTCGTCTGTTCTTTGGGACATAAACCATTATTTTGTGTGTCCGTCAATGGAACAAAGGTCTGAGCAGTGGGAAGGATAGGTGGATGGGGTGAATGCTGGTGCCACAAATGGAGGTAATTGTGAGGTAATGGGGGTTAGACATAGCTGCCTGAGATATGTGGGAGGGCCATACGTTGTTGGCATGAGTAGTGTACAAACGTAGCAAGCGCTAGCGGTTGTCAGTCCCTAGTTCCGGGAATCCACGTCAGCCTGTTGAGACATCAGCAGGTGTGTCCTGCAGATGTCTCCAAGGTCACTCACGGTGTTTACTTCCTGCACCAGTTGCGACCACCCGCCACGGTGGGTGCCTACTGAGGCGCGAGTCAGTACCGAGACAGCACCATTGGCTTTGTGGACGGTCTGTTACTTTCTTTCAACGTCTTTACAGACATGGTGTGGTGTCTACATTCCGGAAACCCACCGGCAACGACCTCTGCTGACAGAAATGTGCATGGTTACGTTTGACCGGCAAATTACAGGAAGTTACACATTTGCTGGCCACTGTGACAGTTGTGCAAGTTGCAATGTACGATGGTGAGCCAATGAATACCTTACATTTGTTTTACCAGCCAACTGAATGCAGACAGGTTCTGTACAACGCAGTCCCAGATCTGCTACACACAGTGCACTGGTCTACCGCATGCTGATGGTTCGCAGTGCCTACAGATGAGCGCTGGAGGGGGGGTCTCGATTTTTTTCTTATTTTTATTGTTCCATTTGACCCATACACGCAGACCCAATCGAAAATATAAAAATAAAGCTGTACCTCCATTGAGCATCACGTGAGTGGCGGTACATCTCCACGCTTTCGTCAATGACACACTGGATGGCAGTGAGTGATTAGTTTTGTCTTATACCCCGGCCGCTTTGCCTCCGCGGAATGAGTAGCTGTGTTGGGATGGGGCTCTCGTGGGGCCCAGAACGAGTCTGAACAAGGTGAGGCCGAGTTGAATTGCTACCCATGTTGGGAATTGAACGCCCATTGCTCGGTAGTCCAGCCTCTTTGTCTCAGTCACTAGCAGACTGCGAACAGTTGCCGTGCACATTCGGCAACAACTCCGACAGCTCAGTATGGCGTGAAGTCTGATGCCACAGCTGCAGGCGCTGCCGCTCTTCGCATTCTGCTTACCGGACGGATGTAGCAGTTCCCCCGAAGGCCATTTGTAACGGTTCTGTTTATACTGTAAGCCGTTCATGGTGTGGCTAGGCCTGTTTTTTTTCTGATTTACTTCAGTTCAAGGCTATACTTATCGGTTCTTGTCTGTTACGTTCTGTGGTTTTTGAGACCACTCTCTAGTGCTTAGTGGTCACTATACGTACCACCGGGTTTAACAGTCAGCAATTCTACGTTCTGCCCACACAGTGTGTCTGTGTTTCGTGTGGAACTGAGAAAAAAACAGCGATTATTTCCCTATACAACATTAACTGACTGGTTTTTATAAGAGACCAAGAGTGTTTACTGCGCGGTACGGACTGGGTCTTTTATGTTAGTTTTGGTCTTTAAAAGCAGTTCTATTCAGGCGGTTAGTCGCCGGCCTCTGACCGCGGATGACAGGATGCGGTCTACGCCAATGGCGGACAAATGGGCACTGGGACAAGTTTTCCCCCGAGTAGTTGGACTCTCTCCCTGTCAGTTCCTTCCCACTATTTCTTCGTAGTGTTCCACATCCACGTGCTGGTCTTTCTAGAATGCCAAAAGACGAAGCTTGGCGTGTTCCCAGCAACTAATACCGGTTTGGAAAACCGAGGGACATTGGATAGAAAAGTACTCTAATATGTTTTTCGTTTTCAAATGGTTGAGGAAAAGTATCGAAGGCGTGGAGTCGTCCTGTTATGCTGTGCATTTCCGAAGCTGTTGGTGTCGTCTGCGTGTTGAGTGTTGATTGGTTGTAGTGACAGATGTGTTCTTGGAAAGAATGAATACTGCTGATGTCATGCTGTGTAGAGAGACTATTGGCTGAATTCCGGTTTAATTTATTTTTATTTACCCTATTTCAGTAACTCATTGTACGTTTATTGCACATACAGATATGTTTTGACGAAGGTAGTGGCACTAGACGTCAGGTACAGTGCCACTCGCTGTGGCATGGACACTCTGCAGTTTGTCGGCGCGACCTGTTCCTGTCTTGCACAACGTCCTCACATTCTGCAGTCTTACTGAAACGCTAACAGTGCGGTCTTCAGCCGTTTACTGCGAGGTCCGACCTCAAGGTGTTTTGTATACGGATTCAGACTTGCAATGGCCTTGCCATGGCGTAAGGTTCGTAACCTTTCGGCTGGGGTTCCGGCTCGGTTCAGTCCATGTTGGATTTGTGGTTGACAAAGTGGCTGGCATTGGAGCAGGCTTTTGTCCGAGCACTTTGGTTTTTTCGTATGTATCCTTCCGCCAATATTCGTTTTTACAGCTACTCTTGACTGTCGGACAAATGGAGAATCCTGGGACACTTCAACAATTACAGTACTGTTGCATAAAGTTAGTAACATTGATGGATAAATTACTTTCTTTTTTTGACCTTTAAGGGTCAAATTAACATCGTAGCTGGATGTGCGAACTCTCAAGGATGTTTCTGTACCGGATGTCAGGTACTCTTTTTCTCATACATCCATATGGGATTTCAAGTCCTCAATGAATATTAACCTTTTAAGCCTACCGGTTATGTGCACCGACAGGTTTAACGTGTAAGAATTGTAGGCTGTGCCCACACTGTATGTATGTGTTTTGTATTTACTTCTGAACAAACAGCGACTTCTACCCCAATATTGATTGGTTTTTACAACCGAAGTAAAAAGTGTTTACTGCGCGGTACGGACTAGGTTTTTGAATAAAGCAGTTTGCGCTGCGTCTTTAAAGGGTTAAGACTACGGTCCGCAAGGATGTGACGTGAAGTTTGATAGACACAAACGTTTCGAACAAACCTTCACTGTCCATTTGCATTGTGCAAATTAACGACTACGGATGGAGCAGGTTTTCCCATAAAATTGTGAGTGATTGCTGGAATACTGTGACGTCACATCTCATCTGCAAGCCATGTTAGGAACTTCATTTACAGCGGGATTTAACTGCGTTTTCGACGCGTTCGCAGAAGTGCGAAAAGCGAGTGTTCGCTTCTTCATGTCTGCCCTTCCGTCCTCATGGAACAACTCCGCTCCCACTGGACGGATTTTCATGAAATTTGATATTTGAGCATTTTTCGAAAATCTGTCGAGAAAATTAAAGTTTCATTAAAATCGAACAATAATAATCGGTATTTTACGTGAAAACCGATATACATTTTTGATCATATCTCGCTCATTTCATCTTAGAATGAGAAATGTTTCAGACAAAATTTGTAGAGAAAATCAAAACATTTTATGTTCAATAAATATTTTCCGAAAATCGTGCCGTTTATGAGGTAATGTGGAAAAATGTTGTACAGCCAGACCGGCCACAGATGACAATATGACGCACGCGCATTGCATGCTGGATACCTAAGGCTACAGGCATACACTCAGAATATGTAATACTTTTGCTTTTCCACCGCAACATTGGCTGCACGAACGCACCTAAGTGTAACGTTATACATACATTGGCTGCCTTGTTCTGTGTTTGAATTGCTTCCGGTGAACAGTTTGCAGTACGGATTTCCCCAGTAGGCTTACAGAGTTTCTTGACCGTTAGTGCTGACCGTGCAATATCCGTACACCTGGAGCATTTGTGGGCAATGTTCCTTGACATAACCAGAGGAACGAATCGTGCTGATGTCTGCCATGACTATGAGCGGGCTGTGGCCACTCTGCTTCAGGGTCTGGGTTCTTATCCGCGCGTGGGTAAGAGGCTTCTCTGAACTGGATCACCCATCCTCCTGTTACACAGATATCGCTCACTGTTATCTGGCGAATCGCTGCAGAAATTGAGTGTTGTGCCTTCTCTTGTTCGTATGCCTGAGTAACGTAGTGCGTAGTCAGCTAAGGGACAAATCTGCCTACACTTTACCTACTCACGGGATATGCTGTGGAAGCCACAGCGCTACGAACAAGATATTAAATCCTAGCAAAGTAAATGTAGAATTGTCCCTCTGCTTAATTGGGCGCCGTGCTTTGGAGCTGGAGAATAGATCCACTGCCTGCCCTCGCGCGGGCTCTGCCGCTCATTTGGGTGCCCGACGCCCGGGAAGGGGGCCTTTTGTACTCATTCGTTGCCGGCTGACCGGGCCCCAGAGCTGCTCTGGACGTTTTAAAAAATCTTTGTCCTTGCCGGGGATCAAACTGTCACCCTTCCTACAGAATAGTCGCTGCACTGAGTGATTTCGTTTCCAAAATTAAGCCACAAAAAGTTTGCGATTGATTATTGAACCAACTACCAATAAGCAAAATACAGGGTCAGTATTTAATCTGACAACTGTTGTTCGTCACTTCCTTTCGGCTCGTTTCTCGTATTAATGTAACAGACCGCCCGCACGCAGTACACAGTATCGGCGAGAATTGACAAACGATAGTTGTCAAGTAAAATAATGACCCTGTATGTTCAAACGGAAGTGTTGCGTCCGGTCGGAGCGATGCCGGGCACCTGCCCCTGCCCGTATGCGGGCTGACGAGATAAAGCGTGTGCCGGCGTCAGCTGGGGACTTTGTGCGACGTGTGAACTCTATATCGTATTGACTGCAGTGTCGGAAGTGTGACTCTTTGTCCTGTGACTGGTGGTTGCTTCACGATGCTGCTTCAGATGCGTAGGTTCTGTATGGTCGTGCAAATGTGCAAGGTGCTGGACAGTGTAAGTTGGTCATTGTTCGGTCATGCTTCGTTTGGGTCTGTAACGTGGAAAAGAAAGTAATGCTGCTGCTCAGGCTTGGCGGAATGTCGCGGGGTTAGAGCGACTGGAGCGTGAGGCTGACTTCACCCATCTAGTGGCTTTGTAAAGAGTGAATGGCGCCCTACCTCCACTGTCCCTGCGTGTCGTCAGGGCTTGATGAGGGCAACATTTTCTTTATCTTTTGAGGTGGGGGGGGGGGGTAACAGCGTTGCCGAAATGGGGGCCACAAGGCGCTATACTGGTCGGCGCGAATGCACTGTGGTATATGTGCGTCGGTTTAGTGAACAGGTGGTTTTGTGTATGCTTACGTACAGCAGAACTCCGCTTATTCGGACGCTTGTTATCCGGATCGCCAATTATCCAGATCCGGTAAATTTGTCGAGAATTCTACAAAGCTAACTTGCCTTGAAATCAGCGGATATCAGATCAAGTTCAGTTCAGTGTTATGGGTTCTAGAACTTCAAATCAGGCGCGGTCGAAAGGTTTAGACACAGGTACATACAGTAAATAGTAACAGCCGAACTGCACGCTGCCGATGTAGCCTATTTTCAAAGAAAAATCCAATTGTCCGGATTTTCCGCGTACCCGGATGAACGCCGGCCCAATTAATCTGGATAAGTGGAGTTATACTGTACTTCAACATTGATGTTAGTAATTTATGAGTTCTGCTCTGATTCTGCTTCATCACAATTGTCACGACCGCTGTACAAACCGAGGGGCACTGTAATATGTTGTAAGGATGAACAGAACCATCGGTGATCCAGATGACGTCATGTCTCTCTGAAGTATGACGTCGCCATACAACCACCATAGTTTGCAACCGAAGATTAAGACAGCGGGATGATAGTCGCCGACGTGGGCCGAAGGGGCGCCGACTTGGGCCGAAGAAGTCGCGTTTGTTTTTGAACGCACAGTGCCACTGTTAGTTTCAATGTACGGGGACACGCAAGACAGTATCGGACAGTATGGTGTGGGTACTGGGCCACTAACAGTATGGGACCGTATGTTATGGGTACTGGGCCACTCACAGTATCGGACAGTATGTTGTGGATACTGGGCCACTAACAGTATCGGACAGTATGTTGTTGATACTGGGCCACTAACAGTATCGGACAGTATGTTGTGGGTACTGGGCCACTAGCAGTATCGGACAGTATGTTATGGGTACTGGGCCACTAACAGTATCGGACAGTATGTTGTTGATACTGGGCCACTAACAGTATCGGACAGTTTGTTGTGGGTATTGGGCCACTAACAGTATCGGACAGTATGTTATGGGTACTGGGCCACTAACAGTATCGGACAGTATGTTGTGGATACTGGGCCACTAACAGTATCGGACAGTATGTTGTTGATACTGGGCCACTAGCAGTATCGGACAGTATGTTGTGGATACTGGGCCACTGACTGGTTTAGAGACATCCCTAAATTTGAAACAAAAAGCCATTTATTGAGAGGGTTGTAGGTCTGGTTAACAGTTGCAGTGCCATTGGGCATCAGTAGCACACGGTTGAGTAACCCAGTTACAGAGACAGTGAACCTGAGTGCAGCGATTGATAATTTAAAAACCTTTTCAAAGGAAATGCTGATAGTCGACTGCTACAGTGCGTGTGCTATCAGCAGACACACTGCAAAGCGCTGGAAAGCTGGCCGTCGCACACTGTGGCACAGCGGCAGTGTTTTGTTGGGACGTCAGAAGCAGCGTGTTGTGACAGTTCAAACAGTGGGTTACTGCAAGTTGCGCCAGAAGTCTGTCGACTGCACGGCGTATTTGTGGCTGTGATGTGACAGCCGGCCGGTTCTTCAGCTGGTCAAGAATTGCACATAACCCGAAGGTTCATTACCGCATTCACAACAGCTCGTCCTGTCCAGCGCCTCTCATCCTGCACCTTCCAACTTCGATAGTACAATTGTCATTCCACGTACGCCTTTGTCTGCCAGGTTTCCCCAACAAAGCTCTGTTCGCATTTCTCTTCTTCCACAATACTTGCTACTTACCCCTCCCCTCCCATCCCTGCTGTCATCACATGAATAATATTAAATCATGAAGTCCCCTATGATGGTATTTTCTCCATTTCCTTGTCACATCTTCCCTCCGAGTCAGTTCATCTTCCTCAGCACCCTATTCTCGAACACCCTGTCCTGTCATGTGACAGATTTTCACATGCATGTAATAAAACAGGCAAAATTTTGTTAAAACACTGATTCAGCCCAATTCGCAGGATAAACACATAATTTCCCTCAACACACATCAACACACATCGCCCATTTTTATTGTTTGACAGAATCGCTGTGTTTTCGGACCTTGCTATTGTTCACGGCGTCATTCGTCGACCTGTCGGCGCCGGAGAGCAGGTCTGTATGGGATCTGTGATGTACAGAGTTGCATTTGGAAGGGTTTTGCTCGCAGTTTCTTTGTTTTCCCTTGCAAATGCACCAACTGCTCAACTTCCTTCCTCTGTTACGAACCCAAACATTCCACTGCCTACCGGGCCCGTTTCTTGTCTGTCCGAAGCCACTGCGAGCCTTCGGAACCACCCCCCTTCCTCGTCTTTGGGGCCACCGTAAGGCTGAAATAAACAGGCAACAGTGGCGGGACAAATGCAGTTTGTTTGCTGACAGCCAGCCACTTGAACACAGCCCTTCCAGCAGGCTGCTGGAAATCGCTTGGTTCAGATTCGTAATCGAAGTCTGTCTGGAGTTCTTTATCCCGGGGCTTTTAGACTGAGGTGAGGCGGAAACTCTTGGTCCTTCAGTTTGAAATTTTACAGTGAAATTGACATGCAAGAGCTCTCGCGCAGCTGGGCCCTAACACGGACAGGAATGCATTGACCACGAGATGGCGGTTGCAAATTTCACAAGAAGAAGGGGGGGGGGGTGACTTTAGAAAAGGAACGACTTAATACAAAGAAATGCAGAGAGTAGGGGACGGTAGGTTGAGCATTTGTTCACGCATGGCCCACCTTGACTACAGGCACAACAGGGGTGGCCAGCAAACTGTCAGACAGTTGCAGAGTTTGTAAATAGAGAACTACTGACAATTTTGTAAGTGATGTCCTCGACAAACATTCCTCAGAGACTGATGTCACTTGCTCAGCACGTTGCGATGCAAGTAGGCTGTAGCGGACATCAGAAGTGGAGGATTACTCCTTGTCGGCTGTCCTCATTTGCTTGCCCAGTGTAGGTTGTAAATCGATTAATTCAAGATGAAGTCAGATGACGAGTTTTTAGGCGCGTTCGCAAAATTGCTGAAAGCGACTGTCGGCTTCGTCATGTCTGTCTGTCCTTCCGTCCTCATGGAACAGCTCGGCTGTTACTGGACAGATGTCCTGGAAGTTTGATGTTTTGAGGATTTTTCGAAAATCTGCCTAGAAAATTCGAGTTTCTTTAAAATCTGACAAAATGACGGGAACTTTACATGAAGACTTGGTACTGTTATAATATCTAGCTTCATTCTTCTTAAAAACGTAAAGCGGTCCCATTACAGGCCCGAGGTGCCCAGAGGGTTCCAGGAAGTTAAGGTCCCCAGATTTCACGGCAACGGCACACGATGGTGGTAAGATCAGCCTTACGCACCGGCCGCCTTTACCCCCAGGAAATGCTTCTGGTACTCATTTCTGTTGGAGGCTGAGTCGACCCCAGGGCCATAGTGCAATCGGAAGGATTTTTGTGTCAATGAAAAATTCCAATGACACCAGGTGGGATCGAATCAGCGACCTTCCGATTTGTAGCACAGCACCTTAACCACTGTGCCACCGCGGTCCCCCAGCTTAATTCTTCTTAGAATGAGAAATGTTTGGGACAAAAATTTGTAGAGAAAATCAACACACATATTTTGAATATTCCATAAAGTTTCGCCCCACTGAAAATCGTGCCGTTTGTGAGATAATTAGGAAAAACACGGCACAGCGAGCCATACGGCGCATGCGCATTGCGTGCTGGGTAACTAACACTACACTACACACACACACACACACACACACACACACACACACACTTTTATATTTATAATATTTAAGACGTGTTGTTTTCCACTGCAATAATGGTTACGCGAACGAGACCCAGTGTCACTTTATAAGGAATATTCTTGTGAAGACGCTGATCGTTAGGGCCAGGCAGTGTTTTGACAGCAGCGACGCAGTAGATTGGATGGCGTCCAGGCTGTCCGTACCACAGCAGTTTACTGTAGGTTTCGGTCTTCCACGATGCGTTAGGTGAGTGGCTCCAGATGTCTCGAAGGAACGTGCCACCTTCGCAAGCCCTTAACCCTTGAGGATGACGCGTCGCGACGTCCCAGCAGTCCGCAGCTATCTATCGCAATGCCTCCAACACCAGACACGGGCCCAGTCCGTGGCAGCCTAACACTCTAACACGGGATTGACATCATCACCTCTAAATCATTTATTCTACTCCTGATACAATTTGAATTCTTTTTTTTTTCTGATTTTAATTGCTCTTGGCTTGACTGTTTGCTTTCGAATCCCGAAAGTGGCAGACTATTTTCTTTTCAGTGCTGGGTCCGGAGGACTAGCCCTGAACACCCTTCCCCCCAGTCCAAGGGTTCACGTTTTTTTTTTTCCTACGGTAAAGCGACCGGAGTGTGACCGTCTCTATTCGCCTGCATCTGACGAAGACGCTAAGAATGCTTGGAGCTTTTCCCCAATTCATCCATACGCTTCCATTTAATGCTGTTTTGAACCAAATGCAACTCTACATATCCTACTCCCCCTTTATGAACTTTGGCGAAACATGTTGACATTTCAGTGCCGAAGTTTCTCCCTCTCTCCCTTGTGCCCCAAGTTGTCTGTCTTATGCGGTACAGATGAAGTGTGTTGGTATTTCAAGAGAGACGAAGGCCTGACAACTGTACACTTATTTTGAGTCACCTTGTAATGCCACAGTGTTTACCCAAAGCAACAATACAAAACGCAAATAAACAAATGACACTGTACACTGCTGTATGTTTCGATTTCCAAGGCAGTTCGTACAGAACATTTACAATGCATCAGTTCTTCTTCGTGGTTTTTTCCAGTACACTCCACTGACATCTCACAATAACCTTCCCGTTTCTCTGCAGCACATGACGCATTTTCTCTCGTTATCGTGACGCCGACGTAACGCAGACGTGCGCCAGAGTGAAATATTAAGGGACGTTTGTTCTTGCGAGTCAATTTTGTGTCGTATTGGTCAGTTCTGAAACCCTGATAGGCATAAGAATACGTCCATATTGTTGTTGTGCCAAGTGGAAGCCACCAGTGTTTATTTGCTCGCTGTGTGTGTTAGCGTGGCGGGTAGATTGTGCCTGAGGTGTACCACCGGTAGTACACATTGAATGCCTCTGACCTCGCAAACTATAGACCAATTTTAAGAGAGAATTTAGTTAGAAGAGAAATGTGTGGTATTGTATTTGTTGTGTCGGCGTTTGATTGGTTTGTTCCACGGAAATCTGTTGATCGTTAGTCAGGTTATTCAGATGGAGCAGCGCACCGTCAGAGTCAGTGACACTGTCACCAGAACGTTACGTCAGTGCTGTTGAAGTGAAACATTTCCGTTGCGCTGTTGCAACAGTCACAGTGGCTTTACTTTCATTAGCTGTTCAGCCTTTACGTGGGCCGCGATAACTTAGTCGGTTTAGCGACTCGTTACGGGCTGGACGGTCCGGGGATCGAATCCCGTGTGGGCGAGATTTTCCGCACTCGTCCACACCGGCCCTCGGGCTCACCCAGCGACCTATAAATGGGTACAGGGTCTTTCCGGGAGTAAAGCGACCGCGGCGTGGTACTGACCACCCACCCGCTCTAGCACCGAGGTTAAAGAAAGTGTAGAGCTGTAGCTCTACTCCCCCACTGGGCCTTCGTGGCCTGTTACAGGGTGACCTTTTCCTCTTTTTTGCTCGGCAGCTATGTCATGGAATCCCCCACACTTCCCTGCAGGGGATGGATTGAAAGGTTTAAAGCAGCAAGTCTGCGAGATGTCCATCATGACTGCTGTGAGGTCACGCAAGTTGCTGAACCAGGAGTTAACCGAATTTCGACGGATCGTGATGATTCCATCGCTTAGGGCCAAGCTATGTAGGTATGAGTGTAGCAGTCAGACATCAACAATCTCGTGGAGGCTCTGAGTGTCCTTCGGAACCTTCACGAAGCCTTGGTACTGGGTAATATTCGCGGTGCAACAGTCTTTGTAATGAAGTGGACCGACTGGTACTGTAAGGAAGCTGTTGAGGCACGGAAACTAGGAACTTAGCGCTCTGTTGTTTTACCCTGCAAACTGGAAGTACGAAAGGCCAACAACATGGCCGAGCGACGCACAGAGTTACAGTTCGTATCTTCTTCACGCCGTGAGGCGAGCTGACTGTCCGTCCGTCCGTCCCTGTACCCAGCTGCTGTGCTGTCGTCATGTCCCGACGTTTTGGGAAGAGATATTCGTTACCGGCACCACGAAAGCTGGCAGTTGCTGATCTCGCGTACCAAATCGCCTTTCCAAAACCAGCGACTTATCTATAATTTAATTAAACGGCCGTTTGGAATTATGATATGAAATTACTTTCGTCTTTACGTGATTTTCCTCCTAAACGTTTAATTCTATAGTGAAGGCGAAGGTGAGGTCTTCACTGTTGTGACATGTTATGCAGTTGTGAATGGCAGTCAGTCGCCGACGTTTGGGAACAGCCTGTTGGGTCCAACTTTGAAGGTGGGTTCTACAGGCTGTACCGAAACGTCGGTAACTAATTACCAGTCAACGCTGTGTAACATCCTAGAAGAGCGAAGACCTCATTTACACCGCGGCGGAAGCCTGAAGTCACGCAAAGGTAAAGTTGACCCTGTTCATGCCTTAAAGGCATATAGGGGAGTAGAGGTATGGCTCCACTCATTCTTATCCTAGGCTGTGTGGTCAGATTTATGTTCCGGCCGCTTTACTCCAGGAAAGACCCGTCAGTACCAATTTAATAGGAGTGTGGGCCACAGAGACGGTCTGGACGTTTTGGGGAAGAGAAAGAAAGATCTGTTTTCGTCTGCCGACATTCGAACTTGATCCCTGTACACTGTAGCTTATACTGTCTGTGCTGTGCTGTCACTTCCGCTGCTGCTGTTCAAAGAAAAGCGACTTACTAAGTTCCGGCCATTTGCAAGGTGTATTGGCTGCAGTTCGTAGACCATCTGCATGCGATGCGGCGCTTCTCACATGTTATTTCTCTAGTATCCATTTTAGTGATATCCTAATCTGAGCCTGTATTGCGGTTCTGCAGTGCGTTGTATTAACCAAGGTCTGTCCGTAATTTGCTTTGTGTAGGTTCTTTCCGAGGTATGACATCGACCTCACTTCACGGTTTTAAAGTCCAGAACGCCACAATGTTCATATTCATAAAAGAAAATAAAGTATTATGTCAGTCTGTAGTGCTTGGCGGGCACCGGTGCAGTGTACAGTGACAGCTAACAGTGTTGTGTAATGTTCTTCTCTGCACCAATTCTTGTTTCTCCTCCAGATAGCGACGTTTGTAATCACCAGACTTCAAAAACACTGCACACAGAACATCAAAATTGCCATCGGATAACTTAGTGCCTCTATTTTATGGAGGGCGCCATTTTCGTATCGTTCTGACGCACGTTATTGTCACCAGTAACCCGTTCTCTCAGCGTGTTCTCGCAGCAACGTTCGTACAATTTCTGTTACTAGAAAGCTGCCAACAGTTACGTTGAACTGTTGAAAGATGGCAGCATATGTTGCTGCTAAGACGTATGCTAAATCGAGAACAAATTTCCATTGCTCTGAGGGAATTAGGTCTACAGCGACATGGAGCGGTGTGTACGGGCTCGGCACGGTTCCGAGATACTATCTGCATTATTAAACGGGAAATTCCCTGCGTCACAAACGTAAATATTGTGTCACATGACCGGGTTCAGTGTGGCACCCAAGTAAGGCGGCCATTTTTAGATAGACCTGCTGTTAAAGTTCAGTTACCGCTGTAGCTGTGTGAGGGGAAAGGGATGGCGACCCAAACACTTCAAGTCGGAAGGGGGGGGGGTCAAGGGCGGCCGGCAGCGGTGATGCAAGCGAGGGCAGTGTGCTAAGCGGAAGCATGGCTAGCCAGTGACGAGAGTATAGGGTGGCAGAGCTGGACAAGTGTGTGCAGTGAGTGAGGTGCTGTATCTGGCACTGCGTACTGAATTGACCATTTGGCTACGAGGCTAAGCAGGCAGTTCCACGGTGATAATATTAAGGGAGAATGATGAACTAGGGTGTGCTTTGGGCCAAAATTTGTAGTGTCAGACTGTAGCTTACCGTGTAATGTGTAAGATGGTAATGGTACACTGTTCTTTGCGTTGATCCTCGGGCCGTGCAATTACACTGCATCCGATTGTAAACGTATTTAAATTACACCGCTGCATGACCCGATTTCCCGTAAGACCGTAAGTGGTGGGCGTTTCCGTTTGCGTAATATGAATTTGGCTACTTGACAGATCGTTTGTTCAGACACAAGTCTTTCGTTCTGTCGCCAGGAATACTGGACATTTGAATGTTGTTTTTGTCAGAGAATTCTGCAGCCTAGAAGTTACCACTGAGAGCCAGTGGCAGGGCACTGCAGATGCCTTAGCGCTGTTGTTACACCTGCTATCGGTCGTTCGTATCCTTTGTGCACATTTGGTATGATACTGCTTTGTGGGGTGAAGCTTGGAGCAACATTTATGCGAGCAGTGTGGCGGTGACAGGTTCCGTTTAACCTTCCCAGTGGGCTGGCAGCAGGACTGTACCGCATTGTGTATGAGTTGCATTTTGTTTCACCGTATCAACTAATGAATACACTCAATACAGTACAATACAACTCATGACGACATGTATAAAACTGCTGCACGTTTCGTCAGCGCGGTGCCTTGCTTGCCAAGTTTGTGTAATCTAGAATTGTAATATCGTAGTGAGGCGGCGTTCAGTCCGTGGATCAGCGTGTTGGATTTGTGGTCTTGTGTTGCAGAAAATTCCCTGAGGGTGGCACTCGGTGCCGAAACATACAGCAGTTTGATACTTGTCTTCATGAATTGTGTTTTATCGAGTTCATTCACTGGTTGATGTAGTGAATGTCAGAATGTGCACGGTTTGAGTCACATGAAACTGCTGTGTTGATTTGCAGCTGTTTGGCGCAGTTGCTGGCAGTGAAGAGAAGTATTATGGTTATGGAAACAAGTGAACCTATTTAAAAGTAAATACAGTCTTTCTGACATCATCTGAACCTATTCAAAAGCGAATACATTCTCTCTGACATCATCTGAAACTATTAAAAAATGAACTGCCTCTCTTACATCATCTGAACCTCTTCAAAAGTGAATACAGTCTCTCTGACATAATCTGAATATATTCAAAAGTGAATACATTTTCTCTGACATAATTTGAAACTATTCAAAAATGAACAGCCTCTCCGAGGTCATCTGAACTTATTCAAAAGTGAATACAGCCTCTCTGACATCATCTGAACCTATTCAAAAGCGAATACATTCTCTCTGACATCATCTGAAACTATTAAAAAATGAACTGCCTCTCTGACATCATCTGAACCTCTTCAAAAGTGAATACAGCCTCTCTGACATAATTTGAATATATTCAATAATAAATTCTGTCCCTCTGACATCAACTGCACCTATTCAAAACTCAGATGTTTGACACTGACAATTTTCCTTGTTCCTTCACTAATGCGGGCTGTCCTCCATTATTGCATAACGGGATGTCCAAACCGCACTATAACAGGTTTTGAAGGCAGATAATGAGGCACTTCGAACAGTTCCACAACATGACGCCGGCTCATCTCCTATGTCCCACGGTACCTTCACAAATTGCTCCCTGTCTGTGTCCGGAGTTTCTGCGACAGCGATCAGTAATGCGGCACCGAGAGCGCCTCTTCATAGGTCACTGTTCGGTCAAGATGTCAGTAAGCACTGGACGCTGCACGGATTGCTGTATCAGGAGTGTCCTTTTCGAATCTTGGTCGGCATTATCAGCTTGCTCTTTGGTTGTGTCATTGCCGGCTGTCGCTTGATACTGCACAGCGCTTCCTTCCAGATTCCCTGATCGGTCCTTCTACCAGTCGGGCTCTGTCATCGCAGTGACATAAAGCCACACACGCTAAAGTGTCGACTGTGCTTAGGGATTTCCGCATTGGGAAAGAAATTTGCCATCGCTGGTCCACACAGCAGACCGGCAAGGCGTCGGACCGCAGATCTGGTTTGTTGCCTTCACTTGGTGCCTAGGTTGCGGGTGCGACGGTACTGGATGTACGTGCCTGTGTGTGTGTGTGTGTGTGGGTGGGTGGCCACGTGGCGTTGGGTGGGACATGTGGTAATAAGACTTTTCACAAAATTTGGCAGGGAACTATCGGGAGATGTGCTTCCTGTTAGCGGTAGGCTGGGGGCGACGTTAGGTGTTAGGTGAGTGCGCGAAATGTAGAGTCTGACGTGAGGTGGAATGAACAGGCATCGTCCGGCACTGCGTCTTTGTCGTGCAATACGCCAGTGTAAACCCGGCGTCACAATGCACCTGCAGTTGCCAGACGTTTTCACAACTACAACTTAATAAAACTACAATCGCTGTTTCATCCTCTGCTGTAACAGTTAAGATGTCCTTGCTCACGTCACTGTGGCGTATAGTGGGAGTGGAGGTAGCGCTCCAGTCTTTAATGTCCTCGGCAATAAATGGAAGCGAGTGGTCAGCCACACGCTGCGGCCGCTTTACCTCGGGGAAAGAAATAGTGAGTCCAGGCGTTTTTGGGGAAGCGAGTTACCTCTGGCCTCAGCTGGGAATCAGTCTCCATATTGTCCACCTGATTGTCTAGTAACTATATTGACTGAGCTACCCCGGCTGTCTTCCTTTGTCCTCGCAGGTTATTTGGTGTACAACAGGAGAGCCGTGCTCTGTGCACTTGCTTGTTAACCCTTATCTTGCTAAAGTGGAAAATATGGTGAGCTCTCAATAATGCTAGCAGATGGCAAATGGGATTTAACTCGGCGTTTAAAGGGTTAATACGTTTCCGGTAAGCAAGTCACCACTCGCTCGCTGACACAGCATGGCATTTACGGGACGAGAATTTACAAACATAACTTCGCCATGCCTATGCGTCCGTCCTTCTAAACGTAACAGCTTGAGAAATGCTAAACGAATTTTCATGGCCCCCCCCTTTTTGGGGGGGGGATAGGAGCCATCCCGTTGCGTTATACTATGTTCATAAAATGTTTTATTCAGCCAAACACAACACATTGTTATAGTTAATAAAACATAGTTGGCTGCATGTTTCAGTTCCAACGAACCATCTTCAGGCCAATAAGATATGGCCATGGTGCATTTAGTGAGTGCGTACAGTATGGGATCCCATATTGTTTACAACCATTTTTTTTAATTCAAATTTTAAATTCTGTTGACTGATGTATTTATTTCAAACATATATGAGATGTAGGTACATACATAACAAAATTGTATGTATATGTGTTGACATACAAAACACTCAGAACGGCTCCGGGGCGCTCCAAGCCTCCTGTTCAGTGGGTACAGCTTATAAAGAGGCCAGAACCTAAGGCAGACCACTGACATGTTCCCGAGGTTAGGAAAAGGTGGAGCTGTCCCTTCCTTTCCCTGCATTCTTTCTTGTGGAGAATAGGGACAACTTTACTTTTATGACGCTATGAAGGTAATTAGATGTTTCGGAAGTGTCAGAATCGTGTATGTTACCTAACTTGTTCAGCCTGTGGTCATAGGAGAATACGACAGACTGTCAGCTGTATTGGTGAAGGAGCCTAGAGTGGTTTTCGCTTGGTGTCACTGTTACTCTTAGCTTAGGGAGCAGTTTAAACGTAGAAGCGTAGATAGGAAAACCAACTAGATTCTACTAAATGTTTTATTGCTCTTATAATCTTCTCAACATGTTTCGGGCACTTATATGCCCATCATCAGGAGATCGAGGCTATACCTCTGTTATTGCCGCGTGTGGTGTGTAATGCTGCAAGGATGAAAAGATATAAGGTAGCGTTAAGTATGTTCCGTGTTTGTGGGAGTTATATTGTTGTGTGTCTTTGGCTATGAGATGGGTAGAGTGTGTCAAATGTGCTGAAGGTGTGTGATGTTCGTGTTGGTGTAGTGCCCGTGGTTATGTGGGTGCAGGTGTATTATTTGAATGAAAAAGATTCACTGTACATACCCTTGGTTGGTGGTGGTCGCCTGTTACAAGCAGGGCAGCAGGCTATGCGTCCGGCATGAGGGAGATTGCGCGACTGACTCTGTCATGTGGTGTGTGGGAGGGGTGAATGGCCAGTTCAAAAAGAGGGTTTGGGTCGCCTTGGTATTGCTCTGGAATGAGCTTCCCTTCCCTGTGGAGAGTTTGGATGTAAAACTGCTCGTAAGGGGTTAGTATGTTTGGGCTATTAAGGGGCTTAAGTAGGGTCATAAGGTTATTCATCGTGCCGTACTCGTGTTGATTGCGTAAGATGTGCTGTGCGTATGCTGACTGTGGATTGTTGCTTCTGATGTATTTGATATGCTCTTGATAACGTATCTTCAGGCTGCGGCTGGTTTGGCTTACATATGATAGGTTGCAGGAGTTGCAGGTAAGTTGGTGGATCCCCCATTTGTTATGGGGTGGGGACTTTTGGACATTGTATGATTTTATGAGTCGTGCTATGGTGTTGTTGCATCTGAAGGCGATTTTAACGTTAGTGTGTTTAAACAGGTTGGTGACTTTGCGTATGTGTGGGGAGGTAAAGGTGAAGGTTGTCCACTTTGTGTTATTTCCAGCGCTTGTGGGGGGGTGTAGCGTGCATTATTCTGTGTTGTATTTGGTGTTTTAGTTTGTGGAGTAGGGTATTTGGGAATTTGTTGTTTTTTCAATGTGGAGGATGGTTTGTCACTCATTGTGTAGTCGGTTATTATTGAGGGGGAGGTTGAATATCCTCTCAATGTAGTATCTGTGTGCCGCAATCTTATGTTCACCTGGGTGGTTGGATAGGTAGCTGATAGTGGTGTCGGTGGTTGTGGGTTTACGAAAGATGTCAATTTCAAATTGGGAGGCTTTCCTAATGATTGATAAGTCTAGAAAATTAACTCGGTCGTTGGCTTCCAGTGTTGGGTTGAGTTGTAGGTTGCGGTGTATGGAGTTAGAGTATTGTGTTATGGTGTCAGGGTTGGTGGGGGAGGCATCATAAATTATGAGGATGTCATCCACTTATCGTGCGTAAAAGCTTGTGTGTTTAGAATCCAATAGAGATGTTACGTGGGATTGTTCTAAGTTTTGCAAGAATATTTCAGCCGTAATGCCTGAAATGGGGGATTCCATGGCTGCTCCCTTGGTGGGTTGGTATATCTGTTCTTGAAATGCGAAGCAGTTTTGTTGTAGCACCATTTCTAGTAGTTTGCAAATCTGCTCCGTGGTGTTCTTGTCATTGTGTTTCAGTAGTTGTGCTCTGGCGATGTCAATGGTTTCCAGGATTGGAATGTTGACGTACAGGTCTTTTATGTCTAGTGTGATGAGTCTATGGCTGTTGCTGATCGTAAGTTTGGTTAGGTCATGAGCTAATTTTACAGAGTTGTCAATCGTGTAGAGGCTGTCTAAGTTTAGATGTTGTTTTAGGATGTCATTGGGGGTTTTTTTTAGCGGCTTTGCATGAGGGGGCAGTTCTTTTGTTAACTACTGGTCTGATTGGGACCCCTGGTTTGTGGAGTTTTAGTTGGGCTTTTAGTGTGGGTGGGGATGGGTTTTTCTGTGTTAAGTGTTTAATTTGTTTTTTTTTTTGTGAATGATTAAGCCACGTTGTTGCAGAGTATTTGTGATTCGTGTCTGTTCCTTGCTGGTGGGGTTTTTCAGGAGGGGTTGGAAGTTGTTTTCTGAGAGGAAGGTATGTATTTTGTCGTGATAGTCTTGTTTGTATATAATGACTGTGGTTTTGCCTTTGTTGGCTTGTGTGATCATTGCGTTATTCTCCCTCATCATTGCGTTATTCTCCCTCATCCCGGACGCATGGCCTGCTGCCCTGCTTGCAACAGCCTACCACCAGCAACCAAGGGTATGTACAGTGAATCTTTCTCATTCAAATAATACACCTGCACCCACATAACCACGGGCACTACACCGACACGAACATCACACATCTTCAGCGCATTTGACACACTCTACCCACCTCATAGCCAAAGACACACAATAATATAACTCTCACAAACACGGAACATAACTTAACACTACCCAACACTCATTATATCTTTTCATCCTTGCAGCATTACACACCATATGCGGCAGTAACACAGGTATAGTCTCGAGCTCTTGATGATGGGCATATAAGTGCCCGAAACATGTTGAGCAGATTATAAGTGCAATAAAGCATTCAGTAGCATCTAGTTGGTTTTCTTCTCTACACTTATACTACGATGCACGGACAAACATACATCAAAGTTAACAGTTTAAACCTTTGAAGGGTAAAGAAAAGTAAAAGTACTGCAGATTTGCGAAAGAACGTTGCTTTCCACAGATTTCCAGGCTGTGCCCGTTTGTACTTCTGGTAACAGCAGTTTTAACACGAAGATGAACATGGAGCATTGGTAGAATGACACTGACAGGCAGCAGCTGAAGTGCCTGCGGACAGTCTATCAGAGTGCCGCTCTGTAAACCACAAATCCCGCACGGACTGACCTGCTGTTGAGCCTGGTTCAGCCTTCAGAATGTCGAAACCTTTGATTGGTTGTGCATGAACATATGGTTGGTACTATGTCTGTAAATAATATAGGAAAAGGTTAGCAGCGAAGGAAGTGATATATGTTTGTGTCTTTTTGTGGGCTGTTTTTAAAAGTTTTTGCAACATTAATGTTGTAGCAAGTAAATGTAGCACAAACAGCGATTGTGTAATTGTGTTTTGTTGCCAGAAACTTGCACAATAAAACAAAGATTGTGTTGCTGCAGAACCTTCCACATGCTGGTCTTTGTAAAGGGTAACAGCCTGTTCTCTGTGAGGTGGGAAATGAATTTTTAAGAATTACTGAGATAAATTTTATACCTGCGATGGTAGAACCTATTATAAAATCCCCAAGTTCTTGTTTTTGCAGTTACCAGAACCACCCGCTGGTTCAGCAAGAAGTTCTCTAAAGCTTGACTTGTCTCTAGTCCACACAGTCATCATTCGTTAATATCTCATGCGGTGTTGCCAGCAGTTGGTGCAACGTTTGTTAAAAAATTTTGTGCCTTTCTTTATCCGATGAAAATTTCTGTTCTTCTTCATTTGAGACATCCCGGTGCGCCTGCCTGCCTGTCTGCACCGGAATAACACAGCGGTCTGACGAAACCTTCTTTATATACTGAAATGTAGAGCAACTTGGCGATATGTTTCATCTTAAATTGGAGCCCATCGTGTGGCCAATCAAACAGAATGCAGAGGGCACAGCTGGAAGAGGACGGCTATCAGGTCTCGATTCCTGGACATTATGTATGCTTCTGTATGTCTTGCAGTATGCTGTGACGTCATGATGTGAAATAGCTCTATCGTCTGTGTACAGTGTAATTAGCCCATGTCTTTTATTAATTTTGAATTATATCTGTCACAACGGAATGTGGCAACCAAAGTTTAATTGCAAGGAGCCGTACTGTTCTTATGTTGGGTGTCTGCTGATGTAGGGGTGGCGTATAGGCGAACATAAATTTGATCTACGGCAATGAGAACAGCATTGTGATGGTTCGGTAAAGCTGAACGACACTGACACCTGGCACTGGCATTGGCACTGACACGGGCGAGCGTTGTCTGTCTGTCGTCTGGTGGGTCGTTAGTGGCTGCATCTTTGGCGGAACTGAGTACGGCCGGCAGCTGAAGGTTAGGCCGCTGCACGCAGTGCAGACTGGGTAGCCTAGCTACCGCCTGCCATGCGTTGAAAAAGGAACTGCATTTCGCCAATTTAAAGTAAATTTGATATGAATCCAAGAATAAATAGCGATTTGAACCGGTTGGTCGTGTTAATGGAGGTGCAACGGGTTTACCGTGAGGTGCGAACTGAGTTATTCTTCAGTATGTAGACGAGTGAGAGCTTTAGAGGTTTAGAACACCGCGCTGACTGTACAGAACACAGCGGTAACTGTACAGAACACAACGGTAACTTACAGAACACAGCGGTAACTGTACAGAACACAGCGGTGAATGTATTGAACACAGCGATAACTTACAGAACACAGCGGTAAATGTACAGAACACAGCGGTAAGTGTACAGAACACAGCGGTAACTGTACAGAACACAACGGTAACTTACAGAACACAGCGGTAACTGTACAGAACACAGCGGTAAGTGTACAGAACACAGCGGTAAGTGTACAGAACACAGCGGTAACTGTACAGAACACAGCGGTAACTGTACAGAACACAGCGGTAACTGTACAGAGCACAGCGGTAACTGTACAGAACACAGCGGTAACTGTACAGAACACAGCGGTAACTGTACAGAACACAGCGGTAAGTGTACAGAACACAGCTGTAACTGTACAAAAACTTAATCCTACAAACAGGCAGTAGGCCATTTCTCTAGATCCCACCAATCCCCTGGCATTTGCAATGGATACTCTGTGTGCTAAGAACCGTACCTTTTACTGGTCTACCGTCCGTTGGTCGCGCAAGGAACGGCCATAAACTGCTGTGTACCGTACAGCACCTGCCCCTGTCTTGCAATGCAGCAGTTGTCTTGTGCGTCGAGTCGCCAGTTAGTAGGTTCTGCCACCGTACAGATCGATCAAGTTTTTTCGCGGATTTTGTCGCAGAGCGGACGCTCAGTTGGTACCAGAAACTGCTTTGCATTGCATGTTTCTCAAACATAACTTCAGACTGCCCTCCAATGTCGTCACAATTTCGTCATATTGCTGCCCTCTAACACTAAGTTCTCGCGCAATGTCTATTTTCCTCCCACTGCCGGTACATTAACAGGCCAGTTCCCAGTCATACTGCATTCTTCACTGCCGTTCATTCTACTTGATCTACAGTCTACTTTTAAAGGACGAGCGGGCCGTGCCTGGGAACCTTCAGAACAGTAAATGTCCCTCCCCTTTTCTTCTTTTTCTTCTTATCCCCACATTTCTCTCCTATCACATGGGGAGTGGGGAGAAGATGAGAGAATACGCGAAGTGCTAAGGAAACGTGGGACATAGAGCAGTGTGGTGAGTAGAGGATGAGAGGAAGAGCAAGGTGATGAGGAGAAAAAGAGAGAGAACGAAGCCATTAGAACTTGAGCACGATAACTCAGAAAATTGCGTTATTCATGTATGACGTGACTAACGGTGTTGATAGCAGCTGAGACTGACTGACTGGCATCGAATGTGGAGTTGTAAGGCAGTGAAGATGTGGATAGCAGCGGAGTTGGCTTGATATAGGCACTGTACCTGCATTTGGCTGGAGACAGTGTAGTTGTAGGCACTGTACCTGCATTTGGCTGAAGAGAGTGTAGTTGTAGGCACACTACCTGCATTGGGCTAGAGAGAGTGGAGTTGTAGGCACTGTACCTGCATTGGGCTAGAGAGAGTGGAGTTGTAGGAATTGCACCTGCATTTGGCTAGAGAGAGTGAAGTTGTGGACACTGTACCGGCATTTGGCTGGAGAGAGTGTAGTTGTAGGCACTGTACCTGCATTTGGCTAGAGAGAGTGGAGTTGTAGGCATTGTACCCGCATTTGGCTAGAGAGAGTGGAGTTGTAGGCACTGTACCGTCATTTGGCTGGAGAGAGTGTAGTTGTGGACACTGTACCTGCATTTGGCAAGAGAGAGTGGAGTTGTAGGAACTGTACCGTCATTTGGCTGGAGAGAGTGTAGTTGTGGACACTGTACCTGCATTTGGCAAGAGAGAGTGGAGTTGTAGGCACTGTACCTGCATTTGGCTAGAGAGAGTGGAGTTGCAGGTACTGTACCGGTATTTGGGTGGAGGGCGTGGAGTTTTAGGCACTGTACCGTGTTTTAGTGCGACAAGGAAATTGCAAGAGATGTAGGTGTGTTTTGGTATGTGGCGGCGTGCAGTCGGTAGATACCTGCATCTTGTTCTTCCTGCAGGTGAAGGCAGCAGGTTGCAACGTATTTGCTAGGCCACACTTGTTTTCCAACACGACAGTGATTATATTGAGACGGTATAACACGCGAGGCGAAGGAAGGAACATGACAGTGAAGCAGGGTAGCGTAGCAGCTGAAGGGGTGAAGGGAAACTGCTGCTTTTGTTGTGATGGACAGTGTGCGGTGTGCCCTGCACCTCAATATGCTGGATTCTGCATTTGGGGCGCAAATTGTACGCCACGCAGGGCTGTCCAGCTCTTTGTTTTGTGTCCATGTTCGCTGAATGATTTGCGTCTCTTTGCTTTAATTCTCCGCAGCACTAATTATTCCTGTTTAGGCCTAATTAAACCTAACCTAAAGCACGTACAGAACGGCTCGCACTGGCACTGAATCGGACTGTACAAGACCGCGTGTTTGTGGGTCGTGATTCGGGCAGGGATGGGGAGGTGCTGCCTTGATAGCACAATGGAGAAAGAACTCCTTCCGAAGCTTCGGAATGTACCAATTGACGTTCCCTGCCAGCGGTCTGACCTCTTTGTTAGTCTGTATTGTGAATAAGAGCAGTTCCCATCGCGATCGTATTGAACTCGGTTTCTGAAACATCGTCGTTAAATTGCCAGCGGTGCGACGAACCTGTTGAACTCTACCGTCTAGCCATGCGGTTCAGTCAGACTGTTTATCCTAAGAATAATACTTAAGTGGATAAGCTGGCGAAGCCCTCTCGAAGTCCCCGCTGCCGTTGGCTGCTCAATCGATCCACAACCCAATGAGCACGACGCGAAGGAAACCCGATTCCTACAGTTCGCGACCGCGGTATGCTGCCGATAGACTGTCACCCATGATGGCCCGCGACTGACTAGAAGGCTAGCAGGAATCACTGTCAAGAAATGTGTGAAGGCTGGCCAACGATGTGGTTTCAAACTGTGGTCCGCCGTCCCGCCAGTCTTGGCAAGCTGTTCCGCGAGATTGTTTACTTCCTAATACAAGTTACAAGGAAAAAATCGTACTGAATACTCTTAGTATTTATCAGAGTCTGTTTATCTACAATAATGTTGCACTACAATATTTCGTAACCAGTGGTCCTCGAGTTAAGACTGGAGGGGGTCCGCACAAGTAGTGACGCTTTGTACGGAGTCCTCAGTACTTGAGCGTGTGAGAAATGTCGGACCAGTGGCATCAGAGACCCCCTCCCCCGCCCCGCTGCACATAATTATCAGCCAATTTTCGTGTCCCTTCGCTGTATCTAGAATACCGCCTTGTGTCAGAAGAAAGAACTCGGCTCCTAGATCCTACAGAAGAATCAATTGACCTGTGTGTTTAGCTGTAGTTGTGCAGCTGAACTTCGCCGATTCCTGCGAGATTTGTAAAGGCGTAGGGCGGCGGGTGAACACCGACGCTTTCCGCCATTTCGTGTGGAGACACTGCCACGAAATTTAAATATGAACAAAATATTTCTAGCATGATCTTTAATTTGATTAGGTCAAATCTTAGTAGAGCGGATTTGAACCGCTATACCGTGCGAGTGCGTATACGGTTTTATTGGAACTAAATAGTTTATGTGTTAGCGGATTTCTATTACGAGCGGAGGAGCATAAAAGGGGGCCAAAATTTAGTAGGGGGGCCAAATCCCATCGGTGTGGTTGTGTGCTTATACGTTTAGGGAATGAAAGAGACTTTGTTAGGCGTAAGCATCGTCCTTCGGTCGGAATACGTAGAACTGGTTCGTTGCATCGAACTACGAACGTCTGTTCTGCAGTACAGTAGAACTATATTTATCCGGGAGCTGTTATCCGGATCGGCTTGGCCCTGCGGGTAAATCTGTCCAGAATTCCACAAAACTAACTTGCCTTGAAATTACTGGTTTTCGGATCAAGTACAGTGCAGTGTTAGTTCTAGAACTTCAAATCAGGCGCGGTCGAAAGGTTTAGACGCAGGTACATACTGTAAATAGTAACAGTCGAACTGCAAACTGCCGATGTAGCCTATTTTCAGAGAAAAATCCAATTATCCTGATTTTATACATAACCGAATGGCTGGCCGTCCCAATTAACCCTTTAAACGCCAAGTTAAATCCCATCTCCCATCTGCTGGCATTATTAGGAGCTCACCATATTCTCCACTTTAGCGGGGTAAGTGTTAATCCGGATAAGTGGAGTTCTGCTGTATTTTATATGCAAGAAAATGTCAAAATAAGGTGCGGCAGCAATAAACGCTCCATAGTTGCAGTGTTATGTAACTTGGTGAACATGCAGCAGGCATAACGCACTTAAGCAGTTGTGACTGTCGGTGCTGCCAGAGCCTTGCTGTACAGCAGGGCACAAACGGAATTGCCCTCCGCGTGCACCGTGGGGAAGTGTGACGGTTTGCGTGTACGTCTGCGTGCTGCGTCACGCATTTCGCCGCCTCCAGTGTGGATAGAGCCATTGCGACGGGCCGATCTCCCCAGTCCAACGAGTTCTGCCGAATATCCGCGGAAAAAATATTGAGAAACCCGGAAAATGGAGGGCCCTGTGCCACAATGGCCCCTGCCGCCAGAGAGGTAGAATGATAATTATTTGGGCTGTGCAGCCTGTGCAGTCTCTCTCCCTCTCGTCTCCTCAGCACCTGCGCGAATATTTAACAGGAAGTCGATTGATTCCACTGATTAATGTAAAGCAAGGTAATTTCTCGCGATCGTGCGCGCGGGTGTGGTTGGCCTCACAGAAGGTGTCCCTGCACGTAGGATGACAGTACTAGAAAGAATTAAGGGACAGGGACAGTACTTCATATGCACATTTCTTCTCTCTAAGGGGCCTGTATGTGATTCCAGCAGTGAAGCCGATTACTTCATAAAAAATTCACCAGAACAATACGGCGGACGATCCGGGACTTTCCTGCGAATCGACTGCAAGTAACTCTTGTTTCCATCGTGCCCTGTGTGGGGTTGCGTTACCGTACTTATTTGTTCGGGCCGTCGAAGCAGGATTTGGGGGGCAGTCGGTTCAGTAATGACGAGGAATTGGTACATGCTTGATTGTGATTGGTTTCGAATCGTGACGGATTTTTTAAAACTCGTTCGAAGGTGGGACAATGCATAAATGTGCTAGGCGATTTTGTTAAAATAAATAAAGTTACTTTGATTGGGGGGGGGGGATGAGCTGCATTGGTGTCGAAATATTTGCTAATTTAATTGTTATGACGCAGGTATCTCAATGTGTTGAAGACGTCTGGTGTCACAGAGCTGTGTGGCTGCAGCCCACCCCAGGGCGCTGCAAGACACGCCACCAGTAGAGCTTGCAGCTCGGTATGCACAACCTCACTTAACCGTACACATTTTCCACGTTTTTCTTAACATTTCTTTTCTTCTCTCGGCTGGATCGTTGAATGTTCCTCAGCTTTCAGCTGTCGCATTTGTGGGAATATAGACTGCACCAGACGTGTGTTAATTAATGTTGTTTAGGTAAGGTCTAACAACGAAATTGCAATGGGTACCGGCTGTCTTTCCCGGTGGTAAAGCGGCCGGGGCATGGCAATGACCACCCATCCCGGTGTTAAAGAAACAGTAGAATTGTACCTTAACACCCCGTCTGGGCCTTCATGGCATGGTTTTGGGTGATCTTTGCCTTTACCTTTTAAAAGGAAGGAACTGTGCTCTGTTTTTGGTTACTGGCCGGGCATTTGCCTTCAAATCGTGGCGGAGGTAAAAAAAAAAATTGTTGTACCACGCGAGGAACTGTAATAGCCCACCAGCTACTCTGGCCGGACTGCGGCATGCAAGAGCAGCGGGTGACAAACGTCTGTCCAATCATCCAGTCCGGCTGTACTTCCCCAGGTCAGCGCCGCCGGAATGTAACGTTACTCGGTCGCCATGTTAGGCCTGTGTAAAGGTATATTTTCGCACCCCAGTTTGTCAGAATGCCATGCAGAGGGAAACTTTGCGTTGTAGCGTTGGTATCAAAGTCGAACTGGTTCTGCCTAGTGCCAGTGCAAGCTGTGCTGCCTGTCGCTGTAGCGGTCATGGGGAGAGTTTGAATATTCTGATTGCTGCTTTTTGTAGCAATAGCTGTGTTCCTGCTGGAAGGGAAATCCGTTTTATTCCCACTCGAATTCGCAGCTTTCGAGTATCGATTGTGGGTTGTCGATGAATCATGCGCTGCAGCCCAACAAATTAGAGTGTTATCGCCCCCCCTCAATTGCATTACATTGCTTAATAATGAATCTGCATGACTCAGCGCCATTTGCATAAAGATTACTAACATATGCTCTATCACTGTGGCCCCTCGCAGGATATGCAAACCCGCGCTGATCCGCCGGGACTTCCCATTGTTCCAAACGTTTAATAATAATAATAATAATAATAATAATAATAATAATAATAATAGTAATGAAAGAACGTTCGAACAATCCGCGCGCTCGTCGTCGGGGCGATGGGACGCCTTGCGTGGGGCGGTTATTGTGGTAACAACAAAAAGCACAGAAACTTTATCATTGTCTGTGGCGCTCTCTATGCGCGTTTCGATCTCGTGAGAGACAACAAACGGGGCCCACACAGATCCCCAACACCAACACCCCTGAAACCTCCGTCCAATCGAAATGACTTCTTTTGTTATATTAGTGAAATACATTTCTTTATCATCCGATCTTGTAGGAACGGCATTAGGCGGAAATACTCGTACTTGGGCGTCCTCCCTCCCCCTCCACCTCCACCACCTCGTCCGTTTCTTGGCGGTTCCGTTTGTTTGTCCATTCTGTCGCCATATTTGTCCCCCATTTTTTGTGCGTCTGATTTACGTCAACACAGTTTAGCTAAATGTTGCTGGGCGAAATATAAACGCCGTCAGTTGCATCCTAGCAACGTCGTTACAATCCAAAATGGAAGATCCTGTGTTTCTGGGTGGTAGGGGAGGACAAAGTCCAGAATGACGCTGCTTGTTCATTACTTCGTGTATTTTTAATTTCAAAATGTTTTTGCTTGTATTTTTAGCAGGCGGGCTGTCAGAGTATCGGCCAGTAATTAGACAGTTCCAATATGTTGATGACGTAAGGAGTATTTTTGTTTATAGAGTGCAGATGACATCATTGCTTCACTGTGTGGCAGTGACGTCATACGTAGTAAGGGGTTAGGAATGTTAACACTTTCAGTCGAACACAACTATATTTGTTTTTATTAAAAAGGAGTTTACAACAACGACATGTTTCGGCCCTATATGTGGGCCATCATCAGGTTGTGGTTAGACTTACAGCTTAGGCTATACTAGCATGCATGTAGTGGTTTTGGGACGTAATGGGGCGGGTTCGAGATCTCATCATATCACAGGGTACCACGGTCCCGGGTGTATCTGGTTGGATATAGTTTTTCTTTACTTCCCACAGGGATTATATCTTATGCTAGGGGGTGTAATATAATATAATATAATATAATATAATATAATATAATATAATATAATGTATAATTACTTAAGCTAGGACAAGAATATGTGCAATCAGTGAGAATAATATAGGTTAC
>Ga0131853_10002944_pt1 | contig 30566 bp, 22 predicted proteins | sample TergutLab28metaG_FD_92764 | JGI IMG/M metagenome (GOLD analysis project Ga0131853, IMG submission 92764) | Labiotermes labralis P1 segment gut microbial communities from Petit-Saut dam, French Guiana - Lab288 P1 (version 2) (version 2) | ecosystem: Host-associated > Arthropoda: Insects >... | reverse complement strand
GAGGGCCCGATGCGATAGCCGATCTCGTAGCCGACCACGTTGCCGGCGAACGCGGCCAGGATGTAGACGATGATCACGAAGGCGATGTCGAGTCCCTTGGGCCCTGGGATGACGTTGATCCGCTTGTCGGCGATGAAGAGGCCGATCGCGAAGAGCAGGGTGTCACCGGGCAGGAACGGGAAGAACAGCCCGCACTCGATGAAGAGGAGCACGATCCCGATCCAGAAGAGCGCGACGCCGAACTTGGCGACGAGGAAGTCCGGACTGAGCCACTGCGTGATCGAGAGCGGGTCGATCATGATGAGGAGATCGTGCACCCGCCTACCCTACCGATCGGTTCCTGAACGGAACGTGGATAACCTCTGCCTGATGGACGACAGCCTCGAGGACGGCGCCGGCCGGGCGCCGTACGACCCGATGCCGCACGGACCTGCCGAGGTGGGCGTCGGACCGTGGCCGGGCGCGTGGCCCGACGGCCCGCGATGGGACCCTGAGCTCCTCGAGCACGGGGACCGCCGCAACGTCGTCGACCGATACCGGTACTGGACCCTCGAGGCGATCCGGGCCGATCTCGACACCCGTCGGCACGCCTTCCACGTGGCCATCGAGAACTGGCAGCACGACTTCAACATCGGCACCATCGTGCGCACCGCCAACGCCTTCCTCGCCGCCGAGGTGCACATCGTCGGCAACCGCCGGTGGAACCGACGCGGCGCGATGGTGACCGACCGCTACCAGCACATCCGGCACCATCCCAGCGTCGACGACCTGGCGGCGTACCTGCGCGAACGCGACGTGCCGCTGCTCGGCATCGACAACCTGCCCGGCTCGCTGCACGTGGAGACGATGTCCTTGCCGGAGCGGGTGTGCTTCCTCTTCGGTCAGGAGGGACCCGGGCTCTCCGCGGCGGCGCGAGAGGCGTGCGACGGCACCTTCTCGATCGCGCAGTTCGGCTCGACGCGGTCGATCAACGCCTCCGCCGCGGCCGCGATCGCGATGCACGCCTGGGTCGTCCAGCACGCCGATCTGACCTCGCAGGACGCCTGGCGCGGCTGAGCCGCGTCGTCGTCGGAGCCCGCGTCGGAGCCGTCGTCGGAGCCCGAGGCCCCTGTGGCGCAGGTCACAAATAGGTCTAGGTTCGTGGGTACCATCCCATGAGCAGAGGAGACCTCATGTCCTCCCGCACGACTCGGCGTGCTCTCGCGGCCGGCGCAGCGCTCACGCTCGCCGCCGGTCTGGCCGCCGTCACAGGCTCTGCCCCGGCGGCGCCGCCACAGCCTCCATCGACGCAGGTCTCGGTCTGGCTGACCACCCCCGACGGTGCCCAGCGGCTGGCACCGCAGGCGCCGGTCGCCTTCCACCCCGGCGCGTCGACGTCGACCACAATCACCGTCGAGCCGAGCCAGCGCTACCAGTCGATGGTCGGCTTCGGCGGGGCGATGACCGACTCCTCGGCCGCGGTCCTCTACCAACTCTCGCCGGCGGCCCGGGAGACGGCGATGCGCTCCCTCTTCAGCCCGACCGACGGCATCGGCATCAGCTTCCTGCGTCAGCCGATCGGCTCCTCCGACTTCACCGCCGCCGCCCAGCACTACACCTACGACGACATGCCGGCCGGGCAGACCGACTACTCGCTGAGCCACTTCAGCATCGCCCATGACCAGGCCCAGATCCTGCCGCTGCTGCGGGAGGCGTTGGCGCTGAACCCCTCGATCAGTGTCGTCGCGTCGCCCTGGAGCCCGCCGGCGTGGATGAAGACCGGTGACTCGCTGATCGGCGGCCGGCTGATCGACGACCCGCGCATCTACGACGCCTACGCGCGCTACCTCGTGAAGTTCGTCCAGGCCTACGCTCGCGCCGGGGTGCCGATCGACTACCTCACGGTGCAGAACGAGCCGCAGAACCGGGCGCCCAACGGCTACCCGGGCACCGACATGCCGGTCGCGCAGGAGGCCGCCGTTATCGACCGGCTCGGGCCGCTGCTGGCGCAGGCCAGCCCCCGCACGAAGATCCTCGGCTACGACCACAACTGGCAGGAACACCCCAACGACATCGCCAACACCCCGCCGGGGGAGAGCCCGGAGACGGACTACCCCTACGCCCTGCTGCGCACCGACGCCTCCAGGTGGATCGCCGGCACGGCGTACCACTGCTACTACGGCGACCCCAGCGCACAGACGGCGCTGCACGACGCGTTCCCGAACAAGGACATCTTCTTCACCGAGTGCTCGGGCTCGCACGGCGCCACGGACACCCCGGCAGAGTACTTCCGCGGCACGCTGACCTGGCACGCCCGCACCATCACCATCGGGGTCCCCCGCAACTGGGCGCGCACGATCAGCGACTGGAACCTCGCGCTCGACGACGACGGCGGTCCGCACCTGAACGGCTGCGACACCTGCACCGGCATGCTGGACGTCCACCCGGACGGCACCGTCACCCAGAACGCCGAGTACTACACCATCGGGCACCTGTCGAAGTTCGTGAAGCCTGGCGCCGTGCGGATCGGCTCGACCTCCTTCGGCACCACCGGGTGGAACGGCCAGATCATGGATGTCGCCTTCCGCAACCCCGACGGCAGTACGGCGCTGGTGGTGCACAACGAGAACGACAACCCTCGCAGCTTCGCGGTCGCGGTGGGCAACGAGTCGTTCGACTACACGCTGCCGGGTGGCTCGCTGGCGACCTTCACCTGGCCGCCCTCGGCGCTCGGTGGCGCCGGGCGCACGCTGCACCCGGTCTCCCTCGCGGGCGCGACCGCGACTGCCTCCTCGGACCCGGCCGACGCCGGCCTGGCCATCGACGCCGATGCCTCGACGCGGTGGTCGAGCGCCGCCGCGCAGACGCCGGGGCAGTACGTCTCGGTCGACCTCGGCCAGCCGACGGCGTTCCGCCGGGTCGCGATCGACGCGGGTGACAACCTCGGCGACTATCCGCGCGGCTGGACAGTCTCGGTCAGCGACGACGGGACGACCTGGCGCGACGTCGCCAGCGGCACCGGCACCGGCCAGCTGATCAACGCCGACCTGCCCCGCACCGTGGCCCGATACGTCCGGGTGACGCAGACGGGCTCCTCCGGAAGCTGGTGGAGCCTGGCGGACCTGCGGCTCTACCGCTGACCTGACGGGGGTGCCGGCGGTGACCCCGCGGGTGCCCCCGTCATCAACGAGTACGCCGCCCCGTCGATGCGCCACGTGCGGCTGGTGTATGGCCCCGTGAGCTCCCCGTCGGTGCTGCACCAGAAGCTTTGGCCGCTCACCTCGACGACCTTCCCGCTCACGGTGTGCACGTCGGCACGGTGATGGTGGCGGCCGATCAGCAGTCCGGCGGCGTAGACGAGTCGGGCGAGCGGCCCGGTCGCGGTGGAAACGAGCACCTGGATGAGTCCGTCGCTCGGGTCGGCGCCGGGCGTCAGGGGCGCCCCGCCTCCGACGTACGCACCGTTGCCGAGGGCCACCTGCAGGATCGGGTCGCGGTCGCCGCAGACCTCCTGACCGTCGACGACCACCCGGACGCGCACGGCCGGCGGTCGGACGATAGCCTTGATCGCCCCAACCAGGTAGCCGAGCCTTCCGAAGCGTTCCTTCCAACCTGCGCCCGCGCGGGCGGCCTCGGCGCCGGTGCCCGCGTGCACGCTGTTGACGACCACGCCGCCCGCGTCGTCGAGGATCAGGTCCAGCGTGCGGGGAGTGCCGTCGGCGGCGATCCGAGCGGCGTCCGCAGGGTCGGCGGGGAGGGCGAGACCGCGGGCGAAGTCGTTGCCCGTGCCCAGCGGCAGCAGCGCCAGTGGCCCGTCGGTCAGCTCGCCGCGGCGGTGGAGCACCGCCACGACGGCGTGCAAGCTGCCGTCGCCGCCGGCCACGACCAGCCGCCGCCCGTCGCGGTGGTCCAGGGCGTCGTCGAGTTCGTCGGCGTCGCACGTGTGCAGCACCTCCGTCTCGCCGTACTCGCGCAGAACGGTGGTGGCTGCGGCCAGCGCGTCGTCATCAGTACTGCCGGCGGAGCTGTTCGCGATGACGAGGAAGGGGCCGGCCATGCCGGGAGCGTACCGGTCAAAAACCTGAACGGCCTCGGGTCGTCTCGTCATCCTGGCGGTGGAGGATGTGGTTCGCCGGGGTCGCCCATACCGTCGCCTGTGCCGAGGTCGGTGGTGCCGTCTCTGTTGCGGTGGTAGCGGTGTCCGTGGGGGCTGGTCCAGTGGTAGGTGCCGAGGGTGGGTTGGTCATAGGTCCAGTCGCCGAAGGTTTTGACGCGGTGGTGGAGTCGGCAGAGCGGCCCGAGATTTTGGGCGGAGGTTTTCCCGCCGGCTGCCCAGGCGGTGATGTGGTCGTCGTCGCAGCGTTCGGCGGGCATGGTGCAGTACGGGAAGGCGCAGGTCGGCGACAGGAGCATGACCTGTTGGCGCAGCGAGGGGCTGGGCGTGTACCCGGTGCAGGTGATCGGTGTGTTCAGGTCGATGACGGGTCGGATGGTGACCTTGGTGCCGGGTTGGACGCACCAGGCGGCGACGGATTCGACGGTGACCAGGTGCTGGATGCCGGTGGAGGTGTGGACCCGGGCCAGGCCGGCGGGTGCGAGGACGGGTTCGTCGAGGTGGACCACCAGCGACAACGCCCGGTCGCAACCGGCCAGCCGTCCCAGTGCGAGGGCGCGGCGTTCGTTGGGGGTGTGGTCGGGGTGGTCGGCGAGCAGGTCGCGGGCGGTAGCTGCGACGGCTTGTTCCAGGGCGAGGGCGTCGGGTAGCGGCAGGATCGCGTCCACGTGCGCCAGGTCCGCGAGCCCCAGCCCCGGTCGTCCCGGGGTGGGGGTGATGGTCACGTAGGTCTCCACCTGGGTGGCCTCGACGGCGGTGTCGGGGTCGAAGAGGGTGATGGCCTCCTCCACGACCCGGCCCAGTTGTAGGGGGCCGAGTCGTGCGGCGCGGTGGGCGACCTGGGCGTCGACCCATTCCGCGGCCGACCCAGAGAGTTGCTTGGTGCGTTGGGCGACCAGCTGGGCCCGCCACGCCTCCAGGTGGCCCTCGCGGACCTGTTCCCACAGTCGGGGCAGCCGGTAGGCGATCTCGAGGGCGTCCCCGACGTAGTTCCGCCCGGCCCGGGCCGTCTTCCCAAGTGCGGCCGAGAGCTCGACGAGGGCGAACTCCGAGACCCCGGGTGCACCGGGGCCGGCCAGCTCGACCTCGTGATCGGCGTAGACCTCACCCGGTGAGCAATCCTGGGTCCGGGGGCCGGGGTGGGCGGCTGCCCAGGCCACCACCGCCGCCATCTTGGCCCGCGCCGCAGTCGCCTCCGCGTCGGCGTGCGCCCGCACCCGATCCAACAGCCCGGCGGCGGGAGCGCCGGCGGCGGGTGTGGATGCGGTGGTCGAGGTCATGGCACAACGCTAGACCGAACACAAGATCGAAAACAGGGCCCAAAAGGAATCTGTGGACAACGGCGAGCTCCCGGTTGAACCCGTCGGACCACGGCCTCGTGATCACGGTAGCGACGGAGGAGGCACGGCGATGGCCAAAGCACTGCTTGGCGTGGTCGGAGCGTTGCTCGTGATCATGGGGACGGTCTTCGCGCTGCAGGGCTTCGGCGTTCTCGGTGGCAGTTCGATGTCCGGCAGCAACACCTGGGCGGCGGCCGGCCCGCTGATCGCCGCGGCCGGCCTGGTGATGCTGCTCGGCGTCATGCGCGGCGGCCACCGCCCGTGGAATCTGGCGCTGGCCAAAACCCCGCTCGACGTCGCGACCACCGCGGACGGCTCCACCGTCGTCGTACTCCTCGACGGCGGCCAGGACTCCCGCGGCTGGCCCGTCGTCCCCGACATCGTGCAGTGGTACGACGCGACCACCGGCGCGCTGGCCAACTCCGTCACGCTGCCCACGGACGCTGCCAGCGCGTTGGCCGTCGCCGCCGACGGCACCGTGGGCGTGGTGGGCCAGGCCGACAACGACTACAGCTCTGCCGGCCCGGCCACGCTGTGGACGATCGACCCGAGCACGTCGACCGTGACGACGACGACCCTGTCGGACATCAGGGGCCAAGCCGAGTCCGTCGCCTTCGACGGCACCACCGCGATCATCGGCGGCGACACCATCAACGAGGCCGCCCTGTGGTCGGTGCCGCTGAGCGACCCGACCACCGTCACGACCACGTGGCTGGGTGCGGAGGACCCCTCTTCGGTCATGACCGTGCCCGGCGTCGGCATCGCCGACGACGGGTCGGCCTACGCCGTGGTCGACACCGACACCCCCACGTCGAACGGGGACTCGGACTCGACCCAGCTGTGGCAGGTGAGCGACGCGAGCAGCGTCGCCGCATCGGCCTCGCCCGTCGGATCCGGGCCGTACAGCACCACCCGCAGCATCGGCCTCGCCGTCGCGGATGGCCTGGTGCAGGTGGCCGTGGCCGCCGGCACGCCCGGCACCCAGGAGGCTCACCTGCTGACCTACGACACCGCGACGCAGACCACGACCGACCGCGACCTCGGCATCCCCTCCCCGTCGGCCGTGACGACCGATGGCGACCAGGTGGTCGTCAGCACCGAGAACCGCGACTTCAACCTCCTGGTGCCGGAGGCGGGCACCACGTCGTACACAGTCAACGCGCCGGCGCCCGAGCTGAGGCTCGACTCCGGCGGCGCCCAGAAGCTCGTCGTCGGCGCGGACCGGGCGATCGGCATCACGTCGGACGACATCAGCCAGCAGTACGGTCCCGGAGTCTTCGAGGTCACCGCACCGCCCACCCCGGCTCCGACGGTCGCGATCCACGGCACCACCGCGACGGTCTCCTGGGCCTACCCCGACACCGGCATGACGTCGGACAGCTACGTCGTGTCGGTGACCGACGCGACCGCGCAGAAGGACCTTGCGGCCCCCTACTCCGGTGTGTGGGAGGCCGCCAGCGGCGCCGACATCAGCGTGAACGTGCCCGGGCTGACCCCCGGCCACAGCTATACCTTCAGCGTCACCCAGCACAACGACCTCTACGCCAGTGCCGCGGGTGCCGCCGGGGCCACTGTGCCGCTACCGGCCACGACCGCGCCGTCCACGGTGACTGTCTCCGGCCCGCCGACGGTCGGGAAGAGGCTTGCCGTCAAGAACGTCGGCGCGTGGGAGACGGGAGCCCGCCTGTGCTACGTCTGGTACGCCGGCAGCACCAAGGTCGGCACCGCGGCGTCGTACACGCCGAAGCTCTCGGACCTGGGCAAGAGGATCAAGGTCAAGGTCACCGGCTCCGCGGCCGGCCACACTGCCACCAGCAGGACGTCGCCCTCCGCCGGCCCCGTTCGCGAATCGGTCTACGTCGTGAAGGCCAGGGTCACCGTGACCGGCACCGCGAAGGTCGGCAACACCCTGACCGGCCACATCGGCACGCTGCCGAAGGGAGCGAGGGTGAAGTGGGAGTGGGCCGAGGGCTTCGGCCGCTCCGCCGGCCTGGTGCGCGGCCCGAAGTCGAGCGCCACCTACACGATCCCGGCCTCCGGCAAGGGCGGCCGAATCGTCGCCATCGCTCTCGTGACGGTGCCCGGCGAGCTGCCCGGAGGAGCCGTCAGCAAGCCGACCGCCGTCGTGAGGAAGAGGTAGCGACTGGTGGGGGTCAGGCGGGTGGGTGACTGCGGTCGCCCGCCCGCCGGGCGATCGGGACGTCGGAGAACCAATCTGACGGACGAGCGAAATCGAAACAGCCTCTGGCCGCGTGTTTCCGCAGGCCAGAGGCTGTTTTGCTGGGGTGGTACGCCATGTAGGACTTGAACCTACAACCCGCTGATTAAGAGTCAGCTGCTCTGCCAATTGAGCTAATGGCGCATGCCTTACGGCGGAAGGAACATTACCAGTGGGCGACGGGCGCCCCAAATCCCGGGCCGGCTCAGCGCGCCTCCAGCACCGCCATCGCGGCGTTGTGTCCACCGAGCCCCGAGACGGCCCCGCCGCGGCGCGCTCCCGACCCGCACAGGAGCACCGCCGGTACGGCGGTCTGCACGCCCCAGCGGGCTGCCGGCGTAGTGAGTGCGGCGCGGTTCGGCGCCCACGGCCACTCGAGGTCTCCGTGGAAGATGTGGCCGCCCGGCATCGCCAGATCCCGCTCGATGTCCTGCGGGATCTTGGCCTCGATGCAGGGCTGGCCCTCGCCGTCGGTGGCGACGACGGACGCGATCGGCTCGGCCAGCACGGCGTCGAGCGAGGCGATCGCGTGCGCGACGGCCTCGGCCTTCGCGGCGGTCGGATCGGCGGCGAAGAGGTGTGCCGGAGCATGCAGTCCGAAATAGGTCAGCGTGTGCGCTCCGCTGTCGTCGCCGAGGATGGAGGGGTCGCTGAGCGAGTGGCAGTAGACCTCGCCGGGCGCGGGGCTGGGCAGGCGCCCCTCGGCGGCCGACCGGTACGCCGCCTCGAGCTGGGCGTAGTCCTCGGCGAGGTGGAGCGTCCCCGCGAATGCGACCTCGGGGTCCTCGCCGGAGCGCAGCCGCGGCAACCGGTCGAGCAGGAAGTTGATCTTCAGCTGGGCGCCCATCGGCTTGGTCTCGGGCTCCTCGCTCTGGCCCATCAGGATCCGCAGCACCCACGGCGCGACCCCCGACAGCACGTGCCGGCAGGTGACCGTCTGGCGACCGTCGACGTCGTCCCAGACCACCTCGGCCCCGTCGTCGCCGGCGCGGATCGCGTGTACGCCGGCGCCGGTCAGCACCTCTGCGCCGGCGCGGACGGCCGCGGAGGCGAGGGCGTCGGTGACAGCGCCCATGCCGCCCGTGGGCACCCGCCACTCGCCGGTGCCGTTCCCGATGAGGTGGTAGAGGAAGCAGCGGTTCTGGATCAGAGACGGGTCGTGCATCGACGCGAAGGTCCCGATCAGGGCGTCGGTCGCGACGACGCCGCGCACCGTGTCGTCCGCGAAGCGCCGCTCCAGCGTCTCGCCCAGCGGTGTCTCGACCACCTCGCGCCACAGGGCAGCGTCGACCTTGGCGCGGATCTCCTCGTCCCTGGGCAGCGGCTCCATCAGGGTGGGGGAGACGACCTCCGCCAGCGAGGCCACCTCGCCATAGAAGGCGCGCCAGGCGTCGTACTCGGCCTCGGAGCCGGTCAGTGCGCGGAAGGAGGCCGCGGTGGCCGGACCCTCCGGTCGCTCCACGAGCAGTCCGCCGTCGCGGCCGTCGCGCTGGTAGGGCGTGTACGACGCCGTGGACCGCGAGACGAGTCGCAGGTCGAGCTCCAGGTCGGCGATGAGCCGCTCCGGCATGAGCGAGACCAGATAGGAGTAGCGGGAGAGCCGGGTCGGGCGCCCCGGGAAGGCCTGTGCCGAGACGGCGGCGCCGCCGACGTGGTCGAGCCGCTCCAGGAGCAGCACCGAGAGACCGGCCCGGGCGAGGTAGGTGGCGGCGACCAAGCCGTTGTGGCCCGCCCCGACGATGACGACGTCATAGCTGCTCCGACTTGCGCTCACCCCACCAACCTAGTGCCTGACTAGTGCCTGGGATGGCGAAGGCCCGTCCGATCGGACGGGCCTTCGCGATTGGGGTGAGTGACGGGACTTGAACCCGCGACCACCTGGACCACAACCAGGTGCTCTACCAGCTGAGCTACACCCACCATGCCCCGACGTATGTCAGGGACGAGACGGAATCATAGGGGACTCAGTCGCCGGACGTGGAATCGGTATTGGCCACCAGCCCGGTCAGTGATCCGCCGTGCCGCGCCGCGATCTCGCGGGCGGTGTCGCTGTCCGGTCCGGGCGCAGCCACGAACACGGCCTCGCGGTAGTAGCGCAGCTCCTCGATGGACTCCTGGATGTCGGCGAGCGCGCGGTGATTGCCTCGCTTGGCGGGCGCCTGGTAGTAGGCGCGCGGGAACCACCGGCGGGCCAGCTCCTTGATCGAGGAGACGTCGACGTTGCGGTAGTGCAGGAAGCCCTCGAGCGCGGGCGTGTCGCGGGCGAGGAACGCACGGTCGGTGGCCACCGTGTTGCCCCCGAGCGGTGGTCGGGAGTCGGCGGCGCAGTGCTGGCGCACGTAGGCCAGGACCTGCTCCTCGGCCTCCTGCAGCGTGACGCCGTGCTCGAGCTCGGGCAGCAGGCCGGACTTGGTGTGCATGTTCAGCACGAACTCGTCCATCTGCTCGATGGCAGCCGCCGGCGGCTTGATGATGATGTCGACGCCGTCGCCGAGCACGTTGAGGTCGAAGTCGGTGACCAGGGCGGCGACCTCGATCAGGGCGTCGTTCTCCAGGGAGAGTCCGGTCATCTCGCAGTCGATCCAGACGATCCGCTCGTTGTGTGCGCTCACACGCGCACCCTAGTGCGTCGGTGCGACAGGTCGCGGCAAGGTACGGGCGTCGCTCACCGACCGGACGGCGACCGGCACACTGGCGTCGTGCGCGACTTCATCGACCACCTGCCCAAGGCGGAGCTCCACGTCCACCACGTCGGATCCGCCTCACCACGGATCGTCGCCGAGCTCGCCGGCCGGCACCCCGGCAAGGACGGGCGCGGCGTCCCCAGCGACCTCGACGCCCTCAAGCGGTTCTTCACCTTCCGCGACTTCGCCCACTTCATCGAGGTCTACCTGGCCGTCGTCGACCTGATCCGCACGCCCGAGGACATCCGCTACCTGACCTACGAGGTCGCGCGCGAGATGGCCGAGGGCCAGCGGCTGCGCTACGCGGAGCTCACCTGCACGCCGTACACGTCGGTGCTCGCGGGCGTGCCGATCGAGGCGTACACCGAGGCGATCGAGGACGCGCGGGTCGCGGCGGAGCGCGACTTCGGGCTGGTCCTGCGCTGGATCTACGACATCCCGGGCGAGTTCGGCGTCCCGGCCGCCGACGCCACCCTGGGCTACGTGCTCGACCACCGCGTCGACGCCCTGGTCGGCTTCGGCCTCGGCGGCCCGGAGATCGGGGTGCCGCGCCCGCAGTTCCAGCACCACTTCGAGACCGCCCGCGCTGCCGGCCTGCATTCGGTGCCGCACGCGGGTGAGTCGACCGGGCCTGAGACGGTGTGGGACGCCGTACGACTGCTCGGCGCGGAGCGCATCGGGCACGGCACCTCCTCGGCGCAGGACCCCGCCCTGTTGGCCCACTTGGCCGAGCAGGGCATCTCGCTCGAGGTGTGTCCGTCGTCCAACGTCGCCACCCGCGTGGTCGACAACCTGGAGTCGCATCCGCTGAAGGCATTCGTCGACGCCGGCGTCACGGTCACGATCAACTCCGACGACCCGCCGATGTTCGGCACCACGCTCAACGACGAGTACGAGGTGGCGGCGAGGCTGCTCGGTCTCGACGAGGCCGGCGTCGCCGACCTGGCGCGTACGGCGGTCCGCTCGTCCTTCGCGCCCGAGGAGGTCAAGGCGCGCGTGCTGGCCGAGATCGACACGTACGTCGACCCCGCCCTCAGGCCCGGGGGCGGTGCCTGAGAACGGGGTCGCGAGTGTCGCCTAGCTGACCGTCAGCGTGAACTGCTGGGTCTGGCTCGGCGAGACGCCGTTGTTGGCCGTGATGGTCAGCGGGTAGGTGCCCGGCGTCGTGGGCGTCCCGGCGAGGGTGGCGGTGCCGTCTCCGTTGTCGGTGAAGGTCACCCCGTCGGGGAGCGAGCCGCTCACCGTGAGATGCGCGGTCGGCTGCGCCGCGGTCGAGACCGTGAAGCTCCCGGCCTGACCACTGGCGAAGGTGGTCGACGCATCGGAGGTGAACTGCAGCGGTGCCACGTCGACGGTGAAGGTCGTCGACGCTCGCTGGCCGTGGTAGCTCACCGTGGCCGTGACGGTCGCGATGCCACTGCCGACCGTGTGCAGCGTGCCGTGCTCGACGCTCACGACGCCGGGTCGGTTGCTGTGGTAGTCGACCGTCAGGCCCGCGGGCAGCGGCGTGCTCTGGCCCTTGGTGACGTAGCCGTAGAGCTTCTCGTCGCTCATCGAGACGGTCAGCTGCGGGTCGATGGTGGTGCCCTTGTCGAACATCACCCGTTGCGCCACCTGGGCCGCCGTGTCGCCGGCCTGGATGGGCTTGGCGTTGACCACGGTCGGCATCTCGGCGAGCGTGCCCCCGACGCGCACGCTGGCCTGCAGCGGCACGTCGGCACTGGAGTTGCCGACCTGGAGCCCGTAGTCGCCGGGGTCGACGACGTACGTGCTCGAGGCCTCGTCCCAGAAGGCGAGGTTGGCGGCCTTGACGGTGAAGTGGACGGTGGCGGCCTGACCGGGCCGCAGCGTGACCTTCTCGAAGCCCTCCAGCCGCTTGGCCGGGCGCTGGGCCGAGGCCGGCTCGAAGGGTGTGGTGGCGTAGAGCTGAGCCACCGTGGAGCCGGTCGTGGTGCCGACGTTGCGCACCTGTGCGGAGACATGCAGCGTGCCGTTCGCATCGACGGACCCGTGGTCGGTCGTCAGGTGGGAGTAGGCGAACCGCGTGTAGCTCTGGCCGTAGCCGAACGGGTAGGCGACGTTGCCGGTGAAGTACTCATACGTCCGGCCGTCGGTGGTGGCGGTGGGGCGGATGGCGTAGTCGGTGATCGCGGGGATCTGGCTCTGGTCGCCGTACCAGGTGAAGGGCAGGTGGCCGCTCGGGTCCACCTTGCCCAGCAGGACGTCGGCGATCGCGTCGCCCTGGCGCTCACCGTTGTAGGAGCTCCACAGCATGGCCGGAGTGGTGCTCTGGAACGGTGCGACGTTCACGGTGCCGACGGTCTCCAGGTAGACGACCGTGTGGGGGTTGGCCGCCTCGGCCTGGCTGATCATCTGGGCCTGGGCGCCGGGCAGGTCGAGCGTCGAGCGGTCGTGGTCCTCGGCCGAGGTGCTGGCGTCGGTGCCCGCGACCACGACCACGGCGTCGTACCCCTTGGCCGCGTCGATGGAGGCCTGGTCGACGGTGGTCAGCGTGGCACCCGTCGTACCGCCGGTCACGCCGGGCAGGTAGTCCACGGTCGCCTCGGGGTCGATGGCCTGGACGGCCGACTTGATGCCCTGGTAGGTGTCGACCTCCTTGGCCTGGCCCGAGGGTCCCTGGATGCTGGAGTAGCCGCCCAGGAAGAGGCCGCCGCTGGGGTGGGCGTAGTAGCCCATCACCGCGATCTTGTACGGCCCGCTGTGCGGCACCTTCAACGGGAGCAGGCTCGACCCGCCGGTGGTCGCCGGGTCGTTCTTGAGCAGCACGATGCTCTGGTCGGCCACCTTGTGGGCCATCGCCAGGCGCTGCGGGGTCTCGGTGACGGCGTTGTTGGCGTCGCTGTTGACCCAGGTGGTGCCACCGAGGCGCGCACGGGCCTGCCGGACCCACGGCACGCGGCTCTCGTCGTCGAACTCGCCGGTCGAGATGCGCGCGGTGAAGAGGCGGACCAGCGAGGTGTCGACGTCGCCGACGTTGAAGACGTCGGTCTGGGTGGGGATGTGCGCTGCGATGGCGGTGGGGATGGTGTTCCCGTAGCTGTACTGGTCGTGGTAGCCCGCGTTGCAGTCCAGGTCCTCACCTGCGGAGATGGCGTAGGCGGTACGGCCGTACTGGTCGAGTGGCGCGGGGGCGCCCGGGGGCTGCCAGTGGTGACCGGCCTGGATCTCGTAGACGGCGTCGCAGTCGCTGGTGAAGTAGCCGGTGAAGCCGAAGGTCTCGCGCGCCATCGTGTCCATCAGCTGCACGCTGGCCGCGGCCGGCACGCCGTTGACCTCGTTGTAGGAGCTCATGATCGAGCCGGGGTGGGACTGGCGCACGATGCTGGCGAACTGCGCGGTGTAGTACTCGTGCAGGGTGCGCTGGTCCATGTCGGAGGAGCCGGTGCGCCGGTTGACCTCGCTGTTGTTGGCCGCGTAGTGCTTCAGGGTCGCGATGGCCTTGTAGTAGCCGTTGGCCCCGGGCAGCAGCTGGCCGTGCTGGGTCTGGCCCTGCAGACCGTCGACGTACTGCGAGGCCAGGTCGGCGGTCAGGGTGGGGTCTTCGCTCCAGGACTCGTCGTTGCGGCCCCATCGCGGGTCGCGGCTGAGGTTGACGGTGGGCGCGTAGAAGTCGAGGTCCTCGGTGTTGTTGGGCACGACGTCGCGTGCCTCGTCGCCGATCAGGCCTGCCTCGCGGTAGACCAGGTCCGGATTCCACGTGCTGCCCAGCGAGAGGTCGGAGGGGTAGGAGGTGGTGTTGGTCTGGGTGGTCGCGTTGCCGCTGGACTTGGTCGTCACGGCGTTGACGCCGTGGTTGGACTCGTTCCACCAGCCCCACGCTGCGATGCCGAGGCGAGGGATCGCCGGGGCCTGGCTGCTGTTCATCTGCTGGGCCTTCTCGGCCAGCGTCATCCGCGAGACCAGATCCGTGGCCCGCTCGGTGGGGGAGTAGGCGCGGTTGAGATAGATCGGTACGGCGGCCGCCGGGGCGTGCGCCCCGTGGCTTTCAGCTGTTGCGTGGAGGGGCTTCGCCGTGGAGGCACCGGCCCCCGCGACGAGTCCTGCTGTCACCACGCCCACGACCGTGAGCGTGTGTGCCCATCTGTGCATCGTTGCACTCCAATCCGGCCGGCTACCCGTCGCCGACCACGGCCACTGACGCTAGGCCCGGCATTTTGACCGCGTCAAGGATGAATTCCAGGGGGTATCCCGTCGACTTCATCCGGGCAGTGGCAGAAGATCTCTACCATTGGCGGGATGACCAGCTCCGAGGGCTCACTCGCGGGCCTCCGCCAACGCAACCGGCGCGAGGTCCTCGAGGTGGTGCGACTGCGCGGCACCACGAGCCGGGCCGAGATCGCGAAGCAGACCGGCCTGTCGACCACGACCGTCTCGACCCTCGTCTACGACCTCATCGCCGACGAGGTGCTGATCGAGCTCAGCGATCGCAGCGCTGCGCCGGGGGTCGGCAGGCCCGCGCGGCTGCTGACCTTCAACCCGAGGGCCGGGGGCGTGGCCGGAGTGCACCTGTCGCACGACCACGTGCGGGTCGCCGTCACCGACCTGGCCGGCGAGCTCGTCGCCACCACGGTGGTCGACTTCGACGTCGACCACGAGCCGGTCGAGACCCTGTCCTACGTCGCCGGCGCCGTACGCCGCCTGGTGGCCGAGTCGGGGATCCGGCCCGACGGGGTCGTCGGCCTCGGTGTCGCCGTCTCGGCCCCGGTCATGCTGCGCACGCACGCCGTGAGCGTGGGTCGGATCCTGCCCGACTGGCAGGGGGTCGACGTCGCCGGTGAGCTGGGCAGGCGCACCGGCCTGCCGGTCGAGGTCGGCAACGACGCCAACCTGGGCGCGATCGCGGAGCACCGCTTCGGCGCCGCCCAGGGCATCGACGACCTGGTCTACGTGATGCTCTCGGACGGGGTGGGCGCCGGCCTGGTGCTCGGCGGTCAGCTCTACGAGGGAGCGCTCGGCGGCGCCGGCGAGCTGGGTCACGTCACCGTCGTGCCCGACGGCTTCGTCTGCCGGTGCGGCAACCGCGGCTGCCTCGAGACCGTGGCCGGCGCCCGGGCGCTGACCGCCCCGCTGGCACCGGTGTTGGGCACGTCCGCGACGGTCGCGGACGTCGTCGCCGCCGCGGCCGCCGGGGATGCCGGCGCGCGCCGGGTGCTCGCAGACGCGGGCACCGCCGTGGGCCGGGCGCTGCTGCCGGTGTGCACCGTGCTCGACCCGGCCCTCGTCGTACTCGGTGGCGACTGTGCCGGCAGCGACGCGCTGCTGGGTGCCGTGCGCGAGGTGCTGGCACGAGAGCTGACGCCGCTGCGACGCGAGCCGGTCCCGGTCCAGACCGGCACGCTGGGGGAGGACGCCGAGATGCTCGGCGCTGTCGCCCTGGCCTCCCGTCGCCTGGGCCACTGAGCCGGGCGCCTCGACGCTCAGCGGACGCACAGGTTCGTGCAGGTTCGCACCAGGGATCAGGGTGCATGCTCCTCTCATGACCACCCTCCCGCTGCGCACCGCCCCGCGACGTGCGAACGTGCGCGCCCGGGTCGACGGCGGGGTGCGGCTGGCCGCCGGGGCGCTGCTGTGGCTGGGGCTGCTGCTGCCGACGTACTGGTGGGTCGCCGACGGCGGCCTCCGCGACCTCGGCGGCTGGGAGAGCGGCCTGACCTCGATCGGCCGGGTGACCGGTCTGGCGGCCTCCGTCCTGCTGCTGGCCCAGGTCATCCTGATGGCCCGAGTGCCGGTGCTCGAGCGGGCCTATGGCCAGGACCGGCTCGCCCGGGTGCACCGGATCGTCGGCCTGACCTCCTTCAACCTGATGGTCGCGCACGTCGTGCTCATCACCTGGGGGTATTCCGCCGGCCGCCTGCTGAGCACTCCGGCGATGCTGTGGAGCCTGACCTGGACCTACCCCGGGATGCTGCTGGCGGTGGCCGGAACCCTGGCGCTGGTGATGGTCGTGGTGACCAGCCTGCGGGCGGCGCGACGCCGGCTGCGCTACGAGTCCTGGCACCTGCTGCACCTCTACGCCTACCTCGGGGTCGGGCTCGCGCTCCCGCACCAGCTGTGGACGGGGCAGCAGTTCCTCGACCGCCCGGGCGCGACCGTCTTCTGGTGGACGGCGTGGGCCGTGACCGCCGCCGCCGTCCTCGTCTTCCGGCTCGGGCTGCCACTGGTGCACAACTGGCGGCACGGCCTGCGGGTCGCCTCCGTGGTACGCGAGGGACCGAGCCTGGTCTCGGTGCACATCACCGGCCGCGGCCTGCACCGGCTCTCCGGACACGCGGGACGCTTCTTCATCTGGCGCTTCCTCGGCCTGCCGGGCTGGACCCGCGCCCATCCCTACTCCCTCTCCGCGGCCCCGGGACCGCACGGACTTCGGATCACCGTGCAGACGGTCGGCGACGGCTCGGCGGCTCTCGCCACGCTCCGCCCCGGCAGCCGGGTGCTGATCGAGGGACCCTACGGACGCCTCTCCGACCGCGCCCGCACCCGGCATCGGATCGCCCTGATCGGCGCCGGCGTAGGCCTCGCGCCGCTGCGCTCGCTGGCCGAGGGCCTGGACTACCGCGCCGGCGAGGCGATCGTGCTGGAGCGCTTCCGCGAGACGCCGCTGTTCGCGGGCGAGTTCGACGACCTGACCCGGACCCGGGGCCTGCAGGTGGTCCGGATGCCCGGCCGGCGCAGGAGCGCCGACTCCTGGGTGGGCACCGGCTATGCGTCGTACGACGACGTCCAGGTGCTCCTGGGCTGGATCCCGGACGTCGCCGATCGCGACGTCTACGTCTGCGGCCCGCCCGGCTGGGCCGACTCGCTGTGCCGCGCCGCTCGGGACGCCGGCGTGCCCGACGACCAACTCCACGTCGAGATCTTCGAATGGTGACCCGATGAAGCGAATCGTGATCTGGGTGCTGGCGACGCTGACCGTCGTCGTGCTCCTCTTCGGCTACCGGACCTCCCGGCAGGGCGCGTTGAACGCCGCGCCTCCCGCCGCCGTCTCGGGCTCCCTGGCGACCAGTGGGGCGACCAGTGGGGCGACGAGCGGCACGACGAGCGGCGGGAGCCAGGCCGGCAAGTCGAGCCACTCCTCGAGCAGCAAGTCGAGCAGCGCGTCGAGCAGCGCGGGCAAGGCGTCCTCGGCGACCACCGTCACCGGGCAGGTCGCGCAGACGATGTGGGGCCCCGTGGAGGTGCGGCTGACCGTGCAGGGCGGCAAGGTCACAGATGTGGCGGTGCCGGTCTACCCGAGCGGCACCGGCCGCGACTACGAGATCAACTCCTACGCCCTGCCGATCCTCGTGCAGGAGACGCTCAAGGCGCAGAGCGCGCAGATCGACATGGTCAGCGGTGCCACCGTGACCAGCGGCGGCTACCTGCAGTCGCTGCAGAGCGCGCTCGACAAGGCCGGTCTGTGATGCGGCGCTACGTCGAGCACGTGATGGGTATGCCGATCAGCCTGGCGCTGCGCGGGGAGCATGAGGCCGGCCCGGCGGCCGACGACGCCTGGGCCCAGGTGATGGCGAGCCTGCGGGACGTCGACCGGGTCTTCTCGACGTACCGCCTCGACTCGGTGATCTCGCGGGTCGGCCGCGGCGAGCTGGCCCTGACGGAGTGCCCGCCGGAGGTCGCCGAGGTGCTCGGGCTGGGCGAGGTGGCCCGGTCTGCCTCCGACGGCGCCTTCGACGTACGGCGCGGTGGCGTGCTGGATCCCTCTGGCGTGGTCAAGGGCTGGGCCGTCGAGCGGGCCTCCCGGGCGCTGCGTCACCTGGGCGACACGGACTTCTGCCTCTCGGCCGGAGGCGACCTGGTCGCCCATGTCGCTGACGCGTCGCGGCCGCCGTGGCAGATCGGGATCGAGGATCCGCTCGATCCCACGCGCGTCCTGGCCGTCGTACCGCTGCGCGACGGGGCCGTCGCCACCTCCGGTACGGCGCACCGCGGCGCCCACGTGGTCGATGCCCGCACCGGCGAGCCGGCCACCGCGCTGGCCTCGGTCACGGTGATCGCCCCGTCGCTGACCGCCGCGGACCTCGATGCGACCTCGGCCTTCGCGCTCGGTGCCGAGGGACCGGCGTGGCTGCGCCACCGTCGGGGCACCGTCTCGATGGTGGTGTGGCCGGACGGCCGGATCGACCGGATCATCGGTCTTGCTGCGCGAGAGGTGGCGCGAGAGGTGGCCCCGGCTACCGGCTGAACCGAATTGATCAGGCTGCCTGATCAGTTTAGGCTGAAGGTATGCCGGATCTCGAGGACGCCGCAGGGCGGTTCATCCTGGCCGTCGGCCGATTGCGTCGCCGGCTCAAGCAGCTCCCGGTCGCGGGTGGGATCCCCGGGCCCGAGATGACGGCGCTGGTGCGCCTGGACCGGGACGGCCCGGCGACCGCGAGCGACCTGGCCCGGGCCGAGCAGATCAGCCCTCAGTCGATGAGCGTGGCGATCGCCGGGCTGGAGCGGCGGGGCCTCGTGGCGCGCACCCCCGACCCGGCCGACGGCCGTCGCGCCGTACTCGGCCTGACCGCCGAAGGGCGCGAGGCCGTGCAGCACAAGCGTGCGGTCCGGGCCGAGCAGGTCGCGGCCGTCCTCGGTCGCCTCACGCCGGCCGAGCTCGACGCGCTCGGTGCCGCCACCTCGATCCTCGAACGACTGGCGGACGAGCTGTGACGGCGACCGATCAGGGCGAAGCGACGACCTCCAACTACCACTGGGTGGCGCTGGCCAACACCACAGCGGCGGTCTTCATGGCGACCCTCGACGGGTCGATCGTGCTGATCGCGCTGCCGGCGATCTTCAAGGGGATCGGCCTGGACCCCCTGCAGCCCGCGAACATCGGCTTCCTGCTCTGGATGATCATGGGCTACCGCCTCGTCCAAGCCGTGCTGGTGGTGCCGGTGGGCTGGCTCGGCGACCTGTTCGGCCGGGTCCGCATCTACAACGCCGGCTTCCTGGTCTTCACCATCGCCTCGATCCTGTTGAGCTTCGACCCCTTCCGCGCGGGACATGCCGCGCTCTGGCTGATCGTGTGGCGGATCGTGCAGGCACTGGGCGGGTCGATGCTCACCGCCAACTCCGCCGCGATCCTGACCGACGCCTTCCCGGCCGACCGGCGCGGGTTCGCGCTGGGGGTCAACCAGGTCGCGGGGCTTGCGGGGCAGTTCATCGGCCTCACCCTCGGCGGCCTGCTGGCGGTCTGGGACTGGCGGGCGGTCTTCTGGGTCAACGTGCCTGTGGGCATCTACGGCACCATCTGGGCCTACACCAAGCTGCGTGAGCCGGCCGCGCGGCGGACCACCATCCCGAAGCTCGACTGGGGCGGCAACCTCACCTTCGCCGTCGGCCTCTCCGCCCTGCTGATCGGCATCACGAACGCGCTTCACCCCTACGGGCACCACTCGATGGGCTGGACCAACCCGGTCGTCCTCGCCGAGCTGATCGGCGGAGTGGCGCTGCTTGCTCTCTTCGTGCTGATCGAGTCGCGGGTCGCGGAGCCGATGTTCCACCTCGGCCTGTTCCGCATCCGCGCCTTCGCGGCGGGAAACCTGGCCGCCCTGCTCGCCTCCATCGCGCGCGGCGGCATGCAGTTCGTGCTCATCATCTGGCTGCAGGGCATCTGGCTGCCGCTGCACGGCTACTCCTACTCCCAGACGCCGCTGTGGGCGGGCATCTTCCTGCTCCCACTCTCGGCGGGGTTCCTGGTCGCCGGACCGATCTCGGGCACGCTGTCGGACAGGTTCGGGTCACGCGGGCTCGCGACGTGGGGGATGGTGCTCTTCTCCGCCACCTTCATCGGTCTGATGCTGCTGCCGATCGACTTCCCGTACTGGATCTTCGCCGTTCTCGTCTTCGCCAACGGCATCGCCAACGGCATGTTCGCCTCGCCCAACACCAGCTCGATCATGGGCTCGGTGCCGGCCCGATACCGCGGCGCCGCCTCGGGCATGCGCGCCACCTTCCAGAACTCCGGTACGGCGCTGTCGATCGGCGTGTTCTTCAGCCTGATGATCGCCGGGCTCGCCTCGAGCCTGCCGCACACGATGACGACCGGGCTGATCCACGCGGGCATCGACCCCGCGAAGGCCGCGCAGCTCGGGCAGACCCCGCCGGTCTCCTCCCTGTTCGCCGCCATCCTCGGCGTCGACCCGATCGCCTACCTCGTCGGCCACCCGGTCGGCGGCCCGGACTTCTTCCCGAACCTGATCAAGGCGCCCTTCCACACCGGCCTTGTGGTCGTCTTCGCCGTGGGCGCCGCCCTCGGTCTGATCGCCGCCCTCGCCTCCTTCCTGCGCGGGCGCACCGCCACCGAAAGGAACATCTGATGCCGCTCTCCGCCGTCGACGCCGTCCCCGCCCTGCTGGTCGTCGACCTCCAGGCCGCCATCGTCTCGATGCCGCTGCCCGAGATGCCCGACGTGGTGGCGCGCTCCGCGCGGCTGGCCGAGGCGTTCCGCGCGCAGGGCCACCCGGTCGTGCTCATCAACGTCTCGGCGGGCCCCGGCGGGCGCAGCGACGCCAACCCGCAGGGCCGGGCCATCGAGATGCCGGCCGAGGCACTGGCGTTCGCGCCGGAGCTCGGGAAGGCGGCGGACGACGTGGTCGTCACCAAGCGCACGCGCGGAGCCTTCCACGGCACCGCGCTCGCGGACGAGCTCGCCGCGCGCGGCGTCACGCAGGTCTTCGTCACCGGCGTCGCGACCGGCTCCGGAGTGGAGGAGACCGCGCGCGAGGCGTTCGCACACGGCCTGAACGTCGTCACGGTCACCGACGCGATGGCCGACCGCGACCAGGAGATCCACGAGTTCTGCCTGCACAAGGTCTTCCCGAAGTTCACCGAGACGGCCACCACCGACGAGGTGCTCGCTCGGCTCTGACGTGACGGCGCCGATCTGATGGCTCCGATGTGACGCGAGGCACCCTCCGATGGATCGGAGGGTGCCTCCGTTACTTGTTAGCCTTGCGAAACGATGCTGACGAGACTGCTCGCCTCCGATCCGGGACTCAACCGCCTGCGCCTTGCCTTCCAGGCCGTCCTGACCATCGGTGTCGCGATGGGCGTCGAGTGGCTCTTCGTGCGCCTCACCCACGCCCTGCAGATCGACACCCACGGCGCCGTGCTGCCGCCGGAGCAGGCCGCGCTCGTGGCCGCCCAGCACCACGGCGTCACGGTCGTGGCGGTGATGATCGGCGCCGTCGTCGGCATGATCGCCGCCTTCACCGGCGGGATGTTCGGCTCCACCCGCGAGCTCGTCCTCGGGTACGTCGCCATGCCGGTGCTCATGATCGCCGGCCTTGCCCTCGGGCTCGCGCTCGCGCCGTACCGAACGGTGTCGCTGGCGATGCTGGTGGTGATCCTCGCCGGCGGCGCGTACTGCCGCCGCTTCGGACCGATGGGCTTCGTCGGGGGCCAGATGGTCTTCATGGGCGACTTCTTCGGCTTCTTCCTGGCCGGCAGCCTGCACCTGGGCCAGATCGGCTGGCTCGCCGCCGAGATCTCACTCGGGGCGCTGGTGGCCCTGATCGCGCAGTTCACCCTCTTCCACCCCGGCCGGCGGGCGGCCCTGCAGCGCTTCCAACGGTCGTACGACGCCCGGCGCCGTGACGTGGTCGAGTTCGCGATCAGGATGCTCGACGAGCGCGGCGACGCGACGCGGCTGCAGCGCCAGCTGGACCGGCGGCTGGTGGCGCTCAACGAGACCGCACTGATGATCGACGGCCAGCTCAGCGACCCCCGCTCGATCCCGCCGGGGTGGTCGGCGGAGGACCTCCACCAGATCCTCTTCGATGTCGAGCTGGCGGTCAGCAACCTGGGCCGCTTCGCGGGGGTGATCGCGTCCTCACCGGCCGAGCCCACCCGCGCGCAGGTGCGAGCCGGACTGGTCGCCGTACGCGACGGCGACGTTCCGGCCGCCGAGATCGCCGCCGACCGCCTTCTGCGGCAGGTCGCGGAGTCCGACGGGGGCGAGCTCACCCGGGTGGTGCTGCACCGGTTCGCCCTCTCGCTGCTCGGTCACTGCGGCGCGCAGCGCCGGTTGCGGGAGGCCGCCCGGCTCGCCGCCGAGGGCGGGGGAGAGTACGCCGGCGACGGCATCGGCTCGCCCGTCGTACTGATGGCGGGGTGGCTGCCGGGCTCGGCCGTGGTCAGTGCGGACGCGTCGGAGGCGGCCGATCCGCTGGCCGCGGGCGGCCGACTGCGCCGGGTGCTCCTCGGGCACGTGCCGATGGCCCCGAACGTGCGGGTGGCGATCCAGATGGGCGTCGCCGTGGCGGCGTCGATCCTGCTGGGCGAGATCCTCAGCGGCCGCCGGTTCTACTGGGCGGTCATTGCCGCGTTCGTGACGTTCATGGGCGCCAACAGCGCCACCGAGCAGGTCCGCAAGGGTGTCAACCGCGTGCTCGGTACGGCGGTGGGTGCGGTCGTCGGCGCGCTGTTCGCCCACCTCGTGGGCGCTCGCGGCGGGCTGGCGGTGGCGGTGATCCTGATCGCCATCTTCTTCGGCATCTACCTGATGCGGATCAGCTACATCTTCATGGTGCTCGGCATCACGGTGATGGTCTCCCAGCTCTACGTGCAGCTCGACGAGTTCTCCGACTCGTTCCTGCTGCTACGGCTGGAGGAGACCCTCCTTGGGGCGGGTATCGCCGCACTCACCGTGCTGTGCGTGCTGCCGCTGCGCACCGGCCGCGTCGCGCGGATGGGAGGCCGACGGTTCCTGGTCGCCCTCGGGGAGGTCGTCGACTCAGCCGTCGCCGTCCTCGACGGCTGGGGCACGGTGGCAGATCTGCGCGGCGCGGTGCGACGGATGGACGACGCCTACCAGACGCTGCTGGCCGTCTCGATCGCGGTGCGGGTGCCGATCTTCGATCGCGGCGGCGGCCAGCGCGAGCAGTTCATGACGGCCGCCAGCGCGGCCCGCAACTACGCCCGCAACCTGCTCGTCGACGCACCGGCCGCCGCGGGCCGGTCGCGTCCCGGCCTGGCCGAGGCGCACCTGCGCTTCACCACCTCGCTCCAGGTGCTGCTGAGCTGGTTGGACAGCGAGGAGCGCACCGCGCCGTACGTCCGCAGCGCCTCGCTCTTCGACCGCACCGGCACCGGCTTCGGCGAACCGCTCGAGCTCACCCTGCGCGACCTGGAGCTGCTTGACGGCGCGCTGGCCTCGATGGCGACCACGCTCGGTCTCGACGTCGAGGCGCTTGACACGCCGCGGGTCGGCTGACGCCCGCAAACGGACGGTCACTTCGACTGGCATAGCAGCCTCGGCCGGAGCATCGGCACGCTCGCCGGCGCCGCTGGATGGGTGGACAGGACGGTGATGCCCGTCCAAGTGACCACCAACAGACGTGCCCGTCGGAGCGCCCCCGGCAGGACTCGAACCTGCAACCGTCGGATTAGAAGGCCGGCGCTCTATCCATTGAGCTACGGGGGCCGGGATCCGGCTCGGGACCCGCGGCAAGTATGCCGCAGCCCTCCGGCCGCCGAGGTGCGCGCCCGCTCGGTGTCGACCGACCGACGTGGGTTTAGTCACAGCGGAGGATGGCGCGAACCCCGTTTAGCCATCCCGGGGGGACGGATACGGGCCGTGGTGGACAGCGATCCCTACACCTCACAGGAGGCATCCATGAGGAAGAAGCCAGTCCAGATCATCGGTACGACCCTCGCTGCGACCGCCCTCGTCGGCGGGTCCGCGGCAGCCGCAACGGCCGCGGACTTCGGTCACCACGGCTCTGCCGCGTTCGACGCCCACCCGTCGTTGGGCGGGCAGAGCACGTTCGGCGGCCACGGCACGCTCGACGGCCGCACGTTCGGCGGGCACGGCACCTTCGACGCCCGGCGGCCCACGGACCTCCACGCCCCGGACCTGCACGCGCCGGCGGGCGGCCCTGCTGCCTCGGCGCCGTCGTTGGAGCACCGGTTCGCTCGGCCGCTGCACCACCTCGAGCACCAGTTCCACGGCCAGCAGCTGACCTTCCAGCAGCGCCAGGCGCAGATCGTCGCCGCCCTGACGGCGGCGGACAGCCGGCTCACGGCGCTCCAGAGCGCTCTGGCCAACGCGGCGTCGAACGACCCGACCGGGGGCGCTGCCAAGGCGCTCTCGTTCATCACGCAGGCGCGGACCCGCGTCGAGAGCCTGCTCGCGCAGGTCCAGGCGGCCAGCACGCAGCAGCAGCTCGAGGCCGTCCTCGCCCAGCTGAAGGACTCGGCTCCGCAGCTGCCGCCGCTCCCGTCGGGGTCTTCGCTCCCGCCGGTCCCCGGCACCTGACCGGCGTCTGCCTGATCGTGGCATGACAGCGGTCACCGGATAGCAGCGCGTGCGCCCGAGGAACTCCTCGGGCGCACGCGTCATTTCGGCGCTGGAACGTGCGTGAAACACCGACGATCCCGGGTGACGGTGGCCGCTCCTTGGCGGGAGTGACGTATGGTCTCGGGCTGTGAGCGGGCACTTCTGTACCTCCTGTGGCGCCTCTGTCGAGGGCGTTCGGTTCTGTACGTCGTGCGGTACGCCGGTCCCTACGCCGGACCCGGACCCGTACGAGTACCTCTTCGCCGAGCCCCGAACCCCCGACGGGCCGCCGCCGTCATCGCGCCCGGAAGGGGAGTCGCCCACGGCCGAGCGACCGGCCGTCCCGGCGGGCTGGGACCAGCTCCCGCCCGCGCCGGTGGCACCCCCACCGCGTCGGCGATCCTTCGGCTGGCCGTGGGTGGTCGCCGCTGCCGTCGTACTCGCCGTGATCCTGGGCCTCGGCCTCTCGCTCACGACCGGCACGCACTCCACCTCCGGGAACACTGCCGGGAACACCTCCGGGAACACACCGCAGCCCTCGGCCTCCGCCGCCGGCCAGCGGGGCACGCGCCCCAGCGCGTCGCCGTCCGCCACGTCGTCCTCGCCCAGCGGCCACACCCCGGCCCTGGTCGCCGCGCGGGTCCGGTCCCTGCTGGCCCAGGAGGTCTCGGCGCACCAGAACGTCAACGCCGCGGTCGGCGCCTTGCTGACCTGCACGAACATGGCCCAGAACCGGCAGACCATCTCGTCGTTCCCGGGCACCCGCACCCGGCTGACGCGTCAGCTCGCGGCGCTGCCGTCGACGACCAGCCCGCGGCTCGACGGGATCGTGCAGCAGCTGGTCGGCACCTGGCGCTCGCTCACGCCGGTCGACCGCGCCGACGCCAGCTGGGCACGGTCGGTCCGCCGCAGCCACCACCACAAGTGCCGGGCGCCGGTCCTGCCGGACACCAGCCAGGCGTCGAAGATCCAGCGTCGCCAGCTCCGCGATGCCTGGGTCGGCCTGCTGAACGCACACCCGACGTGGGGCGTGGCCCAGGTGGGCCCGCTGATGAGCTCGCCGCGCAGCGCCATCGGCTACATGCTGCTCTGAGTCCGGCACGGAACGGCGAGCGAACGGGGAGCGCGTCATGAGCCACAGCCCTGCGGCCGACCAGTTGGTGCCCGTGACCGGCGCTCGGTACGGCGCCAGCTGGCGGGATGCCGGCGTGGTGGCGATGACGGCCGTGCTCACCTCCGGGCTCTTCGCCGCCGTGGTCGGCCTGGGGTCCAAGCAGAGGGAGGTCTCGGCGAGGAACACCGTCACCTTCGTCGGATCCCTGTGGACCGGTGCGTTCGGCGCAGGCAGCAGCGTGAGCGGCCGCGGATCGATCGCCGGGCTCCTGACCGTGAGCGGCGACGTCTCGGTCACGTTCGTGCCGCTCACGATCACGGTGGTGACGATGGCCGCGACCCTCGGCGTCTTCCGGCGCGTGACCCGCGATCGCACCCGGGCCCGGGACACCCTCCTCGACGCACTTCTCGCGGCATTGCTGGCCGCCGTACCCATGCTCGTGGTGGCGCTCCTGGTGCGCGGCGGCGTCTCCGGCGTCGACCTGCCGGCGGGCGTGTCGCTGCAGGCCGGGCCGGACCCGCTGCGCGCCTTCCTGTGCACGTTCGCGACCGTGGCGGTCGTCCTCGGAGCGGCCGTGCTCGTACGTCGCGCCCACGACTGGGTCGCCGCCCCGCTGGTGGCGTTCGCCTGGCTGCTCGCACTCACCCCCGTCGCGGGTGCGGTGGTGGCGCTGGCCGTGCTCCTCACCGGCCGCGGTCCGTTCGAGCGGCTGGAGGTCGGAGGCGGCGGCTTCGATGCGCGCGACTGGCTTGCGGTCACGGTGCTGGTGATCGCGTACGCCGCGAACGTCGGCGTCTGGGCGCTCACGCTCGGCGGGGTAGGCCGACTCCAGGTCGGCGCCGGCGGGCTGGGGCAGCACGCCGTGGTCGGCCACCGCCTGACCTTCTTCACCGCTCACCCGGTCCACGAGCCGTCGCTGTGGGTGTGCGTGGCGCTCACGCCGCTGCTCCTCGCCGCGTCGGCGTACGTCGTCGTACGGCGCTGCCGGGGAGGAACGCGCGGTGGCGTGCTGCGAGCCCTCGGCCTCTGGCTGGCCGGGCTGGTGGTGCTCGTCCCGCTGATGGTGCACGCGAGCGCGCTGCATCTCTCGATGCGGGGCGTCGGCCTGCAGCCCGTCGGGGGACTGCTCACCGGTCTGATCCCGACCCTGACCTGTCCCGGCTCGGGCATCTGCGCCTATGTCTCGCCCGCCCTGCTTCAACAGGCGAAGGAGGCTGCCGATGCGATGAGCCGTCAGCAGGTCAGCACGTTGTGGGGTGCCGCTGGCCCCGCGATGCTGTCCACGACGTTGCTGCTCGTCGGGTATGCCTGCCTGCTGGCGGGCATCGCGGGGGCCTGGACGGTGCTCAGGGACGGGGCAGCGCTCAGAGGTGCTGGCCCAGCCAGGCCTCGACCTCGTCCGCGCCGCGCGGCAGACGGGCGGAGAGGTTCCGCGAGCCGTCCTCGGTGACGAGGATGTCGTCCTCGATCCGGATGCCGATCCCGCGCAGCTCCTCGGGGACGAGCAGGTCGTCCTCCTGGAAGTAGAGACCCGGCTCGACGGTGAGGACGTAGCCGGCCTTCAGCTCGCCCTCGAGGTAGGCCTCCTTCGAGGCGCCCGCGCAGTCGTGGACGTCGAGCCCCAGCATGTGGGAGGTGCCGTGCAGCGTCCAGCGGCGGTAGACCTGGTTGTCGGGGTCGAGGGCCTCCTCGGCCGAGCAGGGGAGCAGGCCGAGGTCGCCGAGGCCGTGGGCGAGCACCTCCATCGCGGCGTGGTGCGCGGCGCGGAAGGTGGCCCCCGGCCGGACGGCGGCGATGCCCGCCTCCTGGGCCCGTAGCACGAGCGTGTAGAGGTCGCGCTGCAGTGGGGTGAACGTGCCACTGATCGGCAGGGTGCGGGTGATGTCGGCGGTGTAGAGGTTGCGACCCTCGACGCCCATGTCGAGCAGCACCAGCTCGCCGGGGCGGATCGGGCCGTCGTTGTCGATCCAGTGCAGCGTGGTGGCGTGCTTGCCGCCGCCGACGATCGAGTCGTAGCCGAGGTCGTTGCCCATCGTGCGGGCGCGCCGGAAGAACGTCCCCTCGATCCAGCGCTCGCCGTACTGGACGGCGCCGGACCAGTCCCGGGCACAGTCCTCGAAGCCGAGGGCGGTGATGTCGCAGGCCTCGGCGAGCTCGGCGACCTCCCAGTCGTCCTTGACCAGCCGCTGCTCGGCCGCGACACGGGCGAGGTCGGCCTCGCGGCTCTCGTCGGCCGCGATCAGGCCGTCGACGACGTCGGAGCGACCGCGCAGCACGCGGGTCTTGGCCGAGGTCTTCAGGTCGCCCTCGAGCTCGTTGACGTGTCGGACCTCCAGCCCGAGCGAGGCCGCGAGCTCCTCGGTGGAGGGCCGGCGCCCGGCCCAGAGCTCGCCGTAGTGGGCGTCGCGGAAGAACTCGTCGGTGGACCTGTCGGAGCGCGGGCGGGCGTAGAGCACGCCCGCGCCGTCGGGCTCGATCACGAGGACGGCGTCGCTGGTCTGGTTGCCGGTGTAGTAGGTGTGCGCCGTGTCGGGACGGAAGCGGTAGTTGGTGTCGTTGGCGCGCACCTTGTAGCCGCCGGCCGGGATGACGAGGCGCTCACCCGGGAACGTCTCGGCCAGGCGGGCGCGGCGCGCGGCGGCGTAGGGAGCGATGGGGTGCGCCGGGAGGTCGAGCGGTCGGTCGCCCCACCCGGTCCGCATGAAGTTCGACCATGCCTCGGGCACGACCTCGTCGTGGGGACGAGTGCCCTCCTGCGGCTGCTCTGCGGCCGTGGTCGAGGTCGGATCGGTGGCGGTCTCAGGGGCGATCTGCTCAGCAGCGCGAAGGTCCTCGGCACTCATGGGGCGAACTGTACGCCGCAGCGCTGACATGACGCCCGGTCGGCGGTGCGGGCCGATAGGCTGCGCCCATGGGGGCGGTTGAGAAGTCCGGTCGCGCGTTCGGCGTGGTCGTGATCACGCTGATCGCGGTGGCCACGATCCCCGACGCGATCTTCGTCGTGTTGGCCGCCGTCCGGCACACCGAGCGGCAACACGCCCGAGCCTTGGGGCCGCTGCTCGGGCTCGCCCTCGCCCTGGTGCCGGTCGTGCCGCTCGCCCTCGGCTACGCGTGGCTGGGCCGCTACGACCCGCGGCCCCGCGGGGCGCTGCTGCGCGCCCTCGGCTGGGGCGCGACGGTGGCCCCGGCGTTGGCGATCGCGTTCGAATGGGGCGCACAGGAGCTCACCCCCTGGCCGCTCCGCATCCAGGTCGGGGTGGTGGCTCCGTTCGTCGAGGAGGGCGCGAAGGGCCTCTTCGTCCTGCTGCTCGTGTGGTTCGGCCGCCGTGAGCTCTCGGGCTTCCTCGACGCGCTCACGTTCGCAGGCCTGGCGGGCGTCGGCTTCGCCTTCACCGAGAACATCCTCTATCTGGCGGCCGCCTTCAACGGCACCGCCCGCACCGGATCCGCGTCGCCGACCATCAACGGCGCCGTCGGCCTGGGCGCCACCTTCGTCATGAGGTGTCTCATCAGCCCCTTCGCACATCCGCTGTTCACGTCCTTCACCGGCGTCGGCGTCGGCATCGCCGTGGTCAGCACCCGGCGCGCCGTACGGATCCTCGCGCCGGTGGCCGGCTACCTGTGCGCCGTCGTGGGCCACCTGTCGTGGAACTCCTCGCTGGTCGCCGGCCCGCTCGGCTTCGTCCTCGTCTACGCCGCGGTGATGCTTCCGGCGGTGGCAGGCGTCGTCCTGATGCTGCTCTTCGCGCGCCGTGGCGTACGTCGCACCCTGACGGACTCCCTGCGCGACGCGGCCGCGCGGGGGTACCTTCCCGCGATGGACATCGGCTGGGTGGTCGACCTCACCGCGCGCCGCCGCGCACAGCGGTTCGCGCGCGAGGAGGCCGGTGAGGCGGCGGAGCGCACGATGCGGGATTATCAGCGCACCGCGGCCGAGTTCGGTGTCCTGCATGCGCGCTACCTGCGCGGCACGCCGCCGCCCGACGCTGCGGCCCGCGCTCAGGAGTACGTTGCGAGAATCGGCACGCTGCGCCGACGGATCGCCTTCCCCGGACAGGTGGTATTCACCCGATGACAGTCTCACCCCCGGACAGCACCCGGATGGTGACGGAGCTCGTGCGTCTCCACCAGGCGCTCCAGGAGATCAGCCTGCCCCTCGACCTCGAGGGTGTGGCGGCGACCCGCAAGGCGCACGCCGAGATGATCTCCCAGCTCGAGGACTACGTCATCCCGCGCATGATGACCATCGACGCTCCGCTGCTGACGGTCGTCGGTGGCTCGACCGGGGCCGGCAAGTCGACACTGGTCAACTCGGTGGTGGGCACCCGGGTGACGGCCCCGGGACTGCTCCGCCCGACGACCCGCTCTCCGGTTCTGGTGCACCATCCCGACGACGTGCACTGGTTCGGTCAGGATCGGTTGCTGCCGCAACTGCACCGGGTCGACCACGCCACCAACGACCCCAAGTCGCTCCAGCTCGTCGCCTCGACGCTGATCAAGCCGGGGCTTGCGATCCTCGACGCGCCCGACGTCGACTCGGTGGAGGAGCAGAACCGCATCCTCGCCGCCGAGCTGCTCGCCGCAGCCGACCTGTGGCTCTTCGTGACCTCGGCGGCCAGGTACGCCGACCAGGTGCCGTGGGAGTTCCTCAAGCTCGCCGCCGAGCGCTCGACCGCCGTCGCCGTCGTCCTCGACCGGACGCCGCATGAGGCCGTGCAGACGGTGGCGACCCACCTGGCCCGGATGCTCGCAGCGCGCGGGCTGAAGGACTCCCCGCTCTTCATCGTGCACGAGGGGAAGGTGTCCGAGGACGGCCTGCTGCCGGCCGACCACGTC
>Ga0131853_10002943_pt1 | contig 30574 bp, 34 predicted proteins | sample TergutLab28metaG_FD_92764 | JGI IMG/M metagenome (GOLD analysis project Ga0131853, IMG submission 92764) | Labiotermes labralis P1 segment gut microbial communities from Petit-Saut dam, French Guiana - Lab288 P1 (version 2) (version 2) | ecosystem: Host-associated > Arthropoda: Insects >... | reverse complement strand
TCTAGCGAAAACCTTTCTGCTTCTAACAGCCGTATCCGCGATGCTGACATGGCAGCAGAAATGATGAGATTGACACAAGCTAACGTGCTACAGCAAGCTGCAACAGCTATGCTAGCACAAGGCAACCAAGCACCACAGTCTATCCTTCAACTCCTAGGCTAATTAATACATACAATAAAATGTATAATAAACACAGGGGCGGCTCTTAGCCGCCCTTTTTGCACAAAAGACACTTGACATCAATTTCATAAAGTGTTATACTATGCATAAGACAGTTTGTTTCACTCGCACTAACTTTCAGTGGGATAAACAATGCCCCCAAGTTCGAGCTTGGGGGCATTGAACTTTAGTTGAAGAAAATCTCAACCAAGTTTTTCACGATAACTGTGATGGCTTTTACAAGTTTTGCAACTTTGTATGCTTCACATATGTATCGCTCAAAGACAGCCTTCTTCACTCTCCCACCTCCTCTCAAGTAGGATAGCTACACTTATAGCATAATTTGTCATATGTCGCAAGCCGATTTACGTATCCGTGATGCTCATGGTAATAGGCTCTGCTGTTTAATTCCGAAAAATCGCAAAATACTTTTAGCACAAGTTTCAACATCCAAATCATTCGTGTCTACAATAAAATGACTAGCTTCCCTGTACAGCGTGTCTCTTTCCGCTATCAGTGCGGCTATTTTGTCTATCACATTATCGCCTTGCAAAAGTGGGCGGGTGCTATCATTTTGCCCGATACGCGCAAGGATGGTTTGTGGTCTTGCCGCTAGATAGACCACCGTGGTGTGTTTGCGCAAAGTAGCTCTGGTGCGCGCATCCAAAATTGCGCCGCCGCCTGTGGCCATGATGATACCACCATTTGCAAAATCCAGTTTGGAGTAAAATTCGCGCTCCAGACTACGAAAATGCCCCTCCCCGTATTTTTCAAAAATACGCGAGATGGGCATTTGAAGTGAATTTTCAATTTTAATATCAGCATCAACGAAGCTCATGCTAGTAAGGCGTGAGAGGGCAAGCCCCACAGAGGTCTTTCCAGCACCCATAAAGCCAACTAACGCGATACTGCTTGTAGCGTTAATTGGGCTATTAGCGTTCATGGCGCGGATTGCGAGAGACTATCGTAGATGCCTTCGCTATTGCCGAAACAATATCAACATCAAATTGATGCTGTAAGTTATTTAGCTTTGTGTACATTTCACCTTTTTTGGTGACAACATATTTGGCAGGTAGGCTATTGAGCGCGATTGCCAAAATGTCGTGCAAACAATTGTCACATGTGCAGGCATTAAGGTTTTTCAGCACAGGTTCTACGAGGTCTAGCACGCAAACCTCCATATAGTTTTTCAATTCCAAATTATTCCTGTCTAACATAGTAGCCTCCCTTTAATTGTCATCAAAATTTCATCTATAATATCATGTGGTACATTGGTTTCTAGCAGTATTTCATATGTTTTTACGGCCTGATACACCAACATTTCTATGCCTCCAAAGGCGCGAGGGATGCGGTTTGGCGGGTGATAATTCACATCAAAAATGATGTCAAATTGGTCAAAGCTAGGGGGTGCATAGTCTGGTGTTGTTGCCAAAATCAGGATGTCGGCAACAGAAGGCATGCCCAGCTCACAAACATCTATATCAATATTATAATGCATCCGCAAAGATTTTGCAAGTACATTCGCTTTAGAATATGTGCGGTTTGCTATATTTATCTTTTTTGCGCACATTTGCGCCATGGCTATTGCGGCGGCACGCCCCGCCCCGCCTGCGCCAATGATAGTCACAGTTTTGTTTGCTATGTCTATCTTATGATGTTCAAATGTCTTGCAAATGCCGTATATATCAGTGTTGTAACCAATATATCCGTCACGCGTGAGTTTTAGAAGGTTTATGGCATTGACCTGCTTCGCTAAATGGTCAATGGAAATCGCTATTTGTGCCGCGGTCGCTTTATGAGGGGCTGTGACATTAAAGCCGATAATACCAAGAGCCTCTGCGCCCTTGATGGCTGTTACGAAATTATTTTTAGTAACATCAAAAGCTGTATAGATAATATTGTCGCCAAGCCGCCGTGCAAAGGTATTGTGAATAAGCGGCGAAAGCGAATGGCTAACAGGACTGCCAATTATACCCATTTTCTTTGTAGTGCCATTAATTTCCATTAGAATGCCCTCTGCGCGCATATGCCCTTAACACAATCTTCTCTGGCAAACGCTTTAGCTTAACTGTCCATTCATCGCGCTTAGCAATGGGTGTAGTTAGGATTGTGTGAATACCAAAGAGATTACCGCCAAAGCAGTCCGTGAAGATTTGGTCGCCTATTATTGCCACTTGATGTTTATTAAGCCCAAGATGCACCATGGCACGAGCTATACCAGTTTTACCAGGCTTTTTTGCCTTCCAAATATGCGGATAATCCAAATTCTTACAAAAACCTTTTACCCGCGCTTCGCTATTGTTGGATAAGAGGCATATGCCAAAGCCTTTGTTCACAAGGTTTATGAGCAAGTCGGTGATTTCAGCGGGCGGCTCTTTTATGTCAAAAGTTACTAATGTGTTATCAATGTCAAAAATGAGACCGCGTATGCCGCGTTGCCATAATTTGTCATAGTCGATATGATATACAGAATCCGCGGACTCTTTAGGGAAAAGGTATTTCCGATAAATCATGTTTAATCCTCCAGATGAAGGTCAATTTCAAATATCAAGGATTCCTCGTCGTTGTCCAAGTGCATTGGCATACAGAGTAGCTTGTCGCCTGGTTTTACGAAGGCAAAGTCGCCAGCGGATGGCAAATCGCCAATAAGCGTTGGCGTGGTAATGTCTACAGTTACACCCTGATTGAAAAGTGTTATAGCAGTTCTGCCGCTTATCATGTTTGCTAGCTCGCTCACGGCAGATTTCGCCATGTCATCCAAGGTTGGCACTGGCATACCCATCATTACCTTTGATGCCAAATACAGCCCGCAGTTCATGTCCATTGTGTAGATAACCTCGCCAGAAAGCTCGCCTGTAATACCTATAACAACAGAAATTGCAAGCCCATCATATGGTGCTTTCTTAACAAATAGTTTACCTAATTTACAAGAAGAACCGCAAACAGTAGCCAGCGTGCTTTGCGCACCTTGTACAAACGCATTTACATTTTCTGACTTCATATGCAACCCCTTCCCCATCCGTATTTGACAATTATATCACGAAACAGGCTATGGGTCAAGGTCCATGCCGTTTATAGAGTTATTGGAAATTTGGACACGCAACAAAACCTCTGTACCTATCGGCAATCTCATGCCATATAGCACCTGAGACCGCACGGCAAGCTGTGTTTGTGCCAAAGTATCATCTTCCGAAAAATAGCCATCATGCACAACACGCGGCACAAAACCATGCTCTATTAAGATTTCTCGTGCAAAATCCAAGGGCAAGCCAGCAACATTGGGAATTTCTTCTAAGATAGATTGCCCATCTTCCTCCAAAGAAAGCACAATATTAGGGCTCTCGCCAGAAATGCGTGTATTTGCGGCAGGAAATTGCGCCGCAACAAAATTGCCCGCCACACCAATAAACTCATATTCAAAACCGAGCGCATTAAGCCTTGACACAGCTTGCGGCACAGTCATCCCAACAAAGTTTTCCACCAAAATAGAATCATTTTCAAACACAGGATTTTGCGCATGAATGCCCTGTGTTGGCACCATGCCACGTAAAAGTATTATTTCTTGAGCGACTTCACGAAACATCGGTGCTGCCGAACGTCCGCCCGCCTCAAAAACCTCTATAGGCACTTCGTGCAAAAGCACCATAACCAAATATTGAGGATTATCTATAGGGAAATACCCAATAAATGACAGTGAGTACGATTCTGGTTCGCCCACGGTGCCATTTTCTGAGGTTGCTGTTTTGCCAGCTATTGCAAACCCCTCTATCCCAGCCGCCTGACCCGTTCCTTCTGTGACAACATACTCCATTGCCTCGCGAAACCAATCCGAAGTTTCCGTGGAAATAACTCGACGTTGCACCTGCGGCGCGTTTTGCGCGAAAACAATTTCACCATCCGCACCTATCACCTGCGAGACAAGATGTGGGCGCACCACATTCCCGCCATTTATCAGCGTTGCAAAGCTAGAAATAGTTTGAATTGGCGTAGCCGTGAAGCGTTGACCAAAAGAGGATGTGGCAAGCTCAGAATCATTAAGCCCACTAAGCGAAAAAATATAGCCCGCATTTTCACCAGGAAAATCGATGCCCGTAAGCACGCCATAGCCAAAATCGCGCTGATATTGCCAGAAAAGGTCGCGACCTAACAGCTCAGCAATGTCCATGGTCGCCACATTACAAGACACCGCAAGAGCCTGTGTCAAATTTATCCGACCATGCCCCCATCTGCGCGAACAGTGAATCCTATGTCCCGCAACCTCTTTATATCCAGGGCAATAAAACATGCTACCTGGTGTGATTATCCCTTCTTCCAAGGCTTTTGCCATGGTAATAGATTTGTATGTGCTACCAGGTTCAAATGTACGCGTGATATTAAAGTTCCGCCACACAGTCTCCATCATATAGTTAAAAAACTCTTGACTATTAGGCTCTAGCCCTGCTAAATGTGCAGAAACAGCCGCACCTACAACGCCATCGGCATCTGCAGGGCTATTAGAATCAAAGCTGGGGTATTGCGCTAGCGCAAATAACTCACCCGTAAACGGCTGCATAATAATAACCGAACTATGAGTAGCATAAAAATCTTGCGCGAAATGCATGGCTATTTCTTCTGAAAAACGTTGCATGGCCATATCTAGTGTGGTCACAACCATGCCACCATTAACTGGAGGTATACGCTCTGATGATAAGTTACCATCAGCATCAAAAACTGTCATGCTACGTCCAATAGTGCCTTGCAAATATTCATTATACCAATCCTCTAAGCCCCACCAAATGCCGCGCCAAAAGCCAACAATGGGTGCGGCAACATTGCCAAAAACATAGTTTCTTAACGCATCTTCTTGTAAATGTATGTCACGTATGCGAAAACCTTCGCGGGTGGTCGTCATATTCTCTAGCCAAGCCTCATAGCTTTCGATTTCTGAATGTGTAAGGCCGCGCAAAACTACGTGAAAATATGTATTATGAATCAGAACGCCATCCGAATTACGAGCAAGCAACCCATCAAAATAGCTTTGCTCTATACCGAAAAACTCTGTCAAGGCAAGCCTATTGCTGGCTTGCTCATCTGCCTCACGTTGCGCTAGCATCCGCACATCTATAAAGACATTATACACCGTCGTACTAACCGCTAGGGACTGCATATTCCTATCCGTTATTGTCCCACGCGAGGGCTGCAAAACCACATCGCCCTCTGAATGGCGGTTAAAAACCTGTGTCAACGTGCGTACCGCATATGCTTCGCCCGCAAAACTTTGCCACTGCGAAATTTCAAAAAGAAAAAAGCCAAGAGCGCACAAAAATAAAATTGCGATGGCAGACAACTTCTTACTGCGCCACCTACGCGAACGCGCACTCCTTAGGCGGCTTGTCGCTTTTTTCTCGCGCATTGCTGTCACTTCGGCTCTTCTTCGCCTTATTTTATTTCTTTTAGCTCTTTCTCTTTCTGCTTGATGTCGTCTATCCATAACTTACCTACTCCTGTCCGCCATCATCAAGCCCAAACAAAATATTCCAAAATCTATCAAAGGAAAAACCGCCCACTGCTGGCGTATCAGTCTGCACAGCAGAAAAGAAACTCTGCGGCGACACAACAACCTCTACAAGCTGAAAATCCTCTGGTGGCATCATGCCTAATTGCTCTATAGCAACTTGCTCTATTCTTACCAAATCCAATGTAGCATAAATCTCGCCTGCACGAGCCGCATTGCCACTTTGCAGAGCCGCAAGATGGGCGCGGTCAGATTCTAAGCCTAGGCGACTATAGTCAAATTGCGCATTAAGTGCCAAAACAAGTGCTAGACCACCAAAAAAAGCAAGTAAAACAGCGTATGACAGCAAATTATGCCAAACACGAGCCTGTATGTCGTAGACAAAATCAGGGTCTTGCTTTTTTCTTAACTTATGGCGTTTGCCTTTTTTTCTAGCAGGCGGGCGGGACACATTTGGTCGCCTTTGCCTCTCAGGAAAATATTCTGGCTCAGGAAGGGCTATCTGCCGCGCACCAGAATCAGGCGAATAATATTCCTCTTGCGTTGTTTGGGGTTGAAAATACTCTCGCCTTTTCGGATTGCTAAAAACCTGTATTTTTTCGCTATTTTGCATACGCAGCCCTCACCTCCTTGTGATTTGTTACTCCATAAAAATTTGTTGCAATCTAAACCATAATATTCCAAGTAATTCCAAATTTATCTGTTACCATGCCATACAGCTCACTAAAGAAGGTCTTGCCCATGGGCATTATCACATTTCCACCTTCTGACAATTGTGTAAAGATGTTATGTAGCTTGTCTTGGTCTGTATCACTATATGACAAGGCAAAATTGTTACCAACTACATGCTTGTCCTGTGGCGGCATGTCCGAAAACATCACATTTTCGCTACCTATCATCATATCGCTGTATGTGATTCTATCTTCAAACCCCATAGCATCTATGCCTGGAGCATCACCATATCTCATTATCATACCCGTCGTGGTACCAAAAACTTTCGCATAAAATTTTAATGCGTCATTGCAATTGCCGTCAAAATGAATAAAAACACCCAATTTCGCCATTTTTACCTCCTATTTTTTACGAGCTATACGAAGTTTCGCACTTCGCGCTCTGGGATTTTCTTCTAATTCTTTATCGCTAGGAATTATCGGCTTTCTGGTCACTATTTCTATTTCTGAACGCTTATCGCAATTGCATATAGGGAATTCTCTAGGACACACACAATCAGCCGCTAGCGCACGGAAGGTCTCCTTTACTATTCGGTCTTCCAAAGAATGAAAAGTAATTATGCAAATTATGCCATTAGGGCGCAGTATGTCCACAAAACTCTCTATTGCATTTTGCAAGATACCCAGCTCATCATTCACCTCTATACGGATGGCTTGAAATATACGTTTCGCAGGATGAGGTCCATCGCGCCTTGCTGATGCTGGTATGGCGGCTTTAATAATATCCACGAGCTGCCAAGTGCTATCTATAGACGACTTTTCGCGCTCTGTTATGATAAATTCCGCTATACGTGCCGCCCATTTTTCCTCGCCATATTCACGAAAAATCTTTGTTAATCTGGCTTTGTCATAATTATTCACAACACCATGGGCCGTCAGCTCGCCACTTTGATTCATGCGCATATCTAGCTCGGCATTATGGTTATAAGAAAAGCCACGTGTGCCATCGTCAAGTTGAAAAGATGACACGCCCAAATCCATCAAAACACCATCAACATCACGAATACGCTCATCACGCATCCTCTTAGCAACTTCGTTAAAATTCGCTTTTTCGTATCTTATATGTAGCTTATCAGAAAATGGCTCTAGCACATTTTTTGCTTTGCTCATGGCAAAATCATCTTGGTCTATACCAATTAACGTGCCGCCATTCTCCAGCCGTTTGGCAATTTCCGCGGCATGACCCGCCCCGCCGAGTGTAGCGTCAATATATATGCCATTAGGTTTAATATTAAGCCCATCCAGCGTTTCCCGCAATAATACAGATTTGTGAATATATTCCATGGCATGTCCTTTCGATTAACGGATTACTATTATACTATAACTTGGATTTTTTTTCAATGGTTTTGAAGACAATATTTTTTTGGCTTTTATGGGTCTATTTGGAAAAATAGGGCAGATATTGGGAAGGATTTACGAAACCATGGCAATATAACCCTTGCATAAGGTATGAACGATATGATATATATATAGAAATACAAAGAGCAATTGCAAAGCGGTTGGCTTGATTAATTGGTTAGGTAAAAATAAAATAACCGCTTATCCGACCAAGGGGCGGTTATTTCTTTTTAAGAACCTGTGTTCAATAATGGGTTGTGCGTATTTTCAAGCTGATTTTTCGCCAATCGAGGAGGCTGCGACAATGCAAAGCCAAAGCTTTTGTTAGGAGTAGCCGACGAAGAGTGGCGGAATAATCAGCCGAAAAGACGTGCAACAGCTTATTGAACACAGGTTCTAAGAAACATATCTATCATAAGCACAATCAGGGTTATTAGCAGAACAACAAATGATTGCCCAGAAACAAATTATACCACAATAATTGCACTTTTTCAACAAAATTCCCAAAACGCTTAATCATCTCTTAAATATCACATCGTGTACCCGAAAAACTACTTTTTCCTCAATAGGGCGACCAGACGAAAACGACCTATCCCCCACCTTTTCTAAAAAGTCCGCAAGCGTAACATGACCATGCATATAGCCCCACAGGCTATCTATAAACTCTGTTGCCTCATGGGCAGCAATGTCCATCAGTTCCATAAAGGATTCTAGGTTTTCGCTAGTATCATCCCAAGGGTAAAACCACGGACTTTTCCCTTCATTCAGATAGTCCAGACCATCACGAATCTCTTGGCTGTGTATTAGATTTGCCCCAACAATATCACGCAAGAATATCTTTTCGCCCACACCCAGCACACGCTTACGCATACCGCGGTTAGACTGCATTAGCCGTGTCATAAAAGCCATGGATGTCATTGCACTAAACACATTTTTGCCGCCAATGCTCACACCATATGCCTCATTTATGCTCTTACCTATAAAATTCGCCGTGTGCTTTGCCGTGTTTTTATCCACGCTCACAAGCTCCCATAGCTTTTCATCCTTTGGCTTTTTGCCCGCCACCATCTTAAAAAGCAAGGTATCTATAGCCGTCTCAAAACGCAGATGATTGGCAAGATACCTAAACTTGCGCCCTTTCTCCCCATCACGCTTAAATCCCGTATGATAATACACATAGGGATGGGCAGCACAATCCAGTGCGTAATGCGTAAGATATCCCGCAAAATATGCAAATCCCGCATCCCTCGCTTCTCCTTCTAGCCGCATCAATCCCTCTGCCATAGCCCGCATAAAATTACCCACATTTTGCTTGTGCATTTTGCTACCAATACCCCGCAAATCACGCTTTAGCGCGGCGGGTAGATAATAGAAAAATATATCAGGCCCCTGACATCCTATGTTATACAGCTTTTGATGCCCCTTAATGCAAGCAGCAATATTCGGCGGCATAGCGGCAAGCACCCTCTGTCCACATACATAATGTGTGATAAGTCCTGGCATTTCATCATCTCCTAAATAAATCATCCCCGATAATTATATGAAAAATACCATTTAACAAAGACCATTTGTGCTTAACTCACTTTATGAAAGACTTATCTGTCATATATTTTCATACCATAACAAATATCAGCATTTTGTGAAATCTGCCATGATTGCAGCATCGCGTTATCCAGCCTAATAAACCCAGCTCCTTCATACATTTTCTGAGCAGGAGTCAGCTCATTATCCGTAGAAACAAAAACTTTTTTCGCGCCATTTTGAGCAATTCTATTTACCGCTTCTCGAAGTTGCAACTTGCCATATCCTTTTCCTTTATATTTTGTGACAATGCAATTGTCGCCAATAATTGCATAATCAGGCATATTTCGAGAGTCACAGATAATAAACCCAGCGGCCTTGCCACCCAATGTTGTTACAAAGCCACATTTATCAGCGATATTTAAGTTCCCGAAGAAAAAAAGTATCATCGTCGCACCATTTTTCCTTATTTACATTTATGTACTTATCATCAAACGAATACGCATCTATTAGCAAATCAAAAAATATCCCCTGCTTGAAATCACTTACCTTATCAAACTTAATTTCCATATTTCATTAATCTCCTATCTACAAAAATCACCATATGCCTTACATCAGCGGCGCGAAAAGATGCAATACAGCATCTATAAGCTCATTATAAAAACGCTGTTTTTTAGGTTGCATTTCCTCGCTCTGCTCTATAGTTTCATCCGCATCACGCTTAATATCTGCTATCATACCAGATTTATAAAGCAATGTAGCACATTCAAAATGCAGATAAAGACTGCGATAATCAAGGTTTATAGACCCCACCACCGCTATTTCATCATCACAAACAAAAGATTTGGCATGGATAAAGCCTGGTGTGTATTCATATACCCTAACCCCCGCATCCAACAAATAGCCATAATACGAACGTGTCACGCGATGCACAATTTTATTGTCTGGCGTAGCAGGCGTTACCACCCGTACATCAACACCTCTTCTAGCCGCCATCTGCATAGCATATATCATCTTTTCACTGATAATCAAATATGGCGAAAAGATATAAACATATCGCTGGGCTTGATTTAGCATGTCTATATAAACATTTTCGCCCAGCCGTTCAGATTCCAGCGGCGAATCCCCAAAAGGCACTATCAGACCGTCTGTAGCATATGCCTTAGTTGGTCTATATTGCTCATAATCCGCTATGCGAACATCCTTTTTCTTACAAAAGGCATTCCATGTCTCAATAAACATCAGCGTAAAGCTCCACACAGCATCACCCCTTAGCATCACGCCTGTGTCCTTCCACACGCCCCAAGAAGGCACAAGATTTATGTATTCATCAGAAATATTTATGCCGCCATTAAATGCTGTGTTGCCATCTATTACCAAAATCTTTCTATGATTACGATTGTTCATAAAAGGCGATATAAAAGGCACTATAGGATTAAACCGCATTATCTTTATGCCCTTTTCTCGCAATTGCTTAACATATGCCGTGTTAAACAATCCAAGCGAACCCAAATCATCAAATATCACACGCACGTCAACACCCTGCGCAGCTTTTTCTTCCAAAACCTCAAGCATGCTATCCCACATCTTGCTTTTAGAGATAATGAAATATTCTATAAATATGAATTTTTCAGCCTTCGCTAGCTCCTCCAGCATTGCAGCATACATATAGTCACCCAGCTCAAAATATGTGGTCTGTGTATTTTCATAATGATGATATGATGATGCTTTTTGTATATATTTCATAATTCCTTTTGCCCTAGCACCAACCCCTGCTTGCTCATATGACACAGTATCATCAGCATCAAGCAATTTTGCCACCACAGCATGTTCTTTAACATGCCCGCCAACGCGGCGTGCAGCGTGATTAATGCCAAACATAAGATACAGTATTGCGCCAGATATCGGCAAGCCCATAATAACAATAATCCAGACCACCTTATAAGCCGCCGTTTCATTCTTCACCACAAGCCAAAGCACCATCAAAATACTAATGCCATATATCACAATGGTAATAATAGGAAAAACATCCAGCATCCAGTTTAGCAAACGTGCCACAACAAGCACCTGCGCTATAATAAGCAAAACCGTAATGCGCGTTTTCGTTACCAATTTCGTTTTGTATGCAACAAGGAAAATGCCCGTAACACCTAAGCTAATGCCAAATGGCACTAAAAATTCCGCCGAAAACGGATTGGTGATAGCCGCCCCTGCAAAAACTACAGGCACCATAAATGGGCTAAGCCCCAAAAGCGACATAAATATATACTTAACATACGGCACTTTTACAGCCCCAAAGAAAAGGCTAACCAACCCAAATGGCGTAGGAAGTATGCGCGAAATAAAGCTAAGCATAAGCATATTATCTTTATTGCCGCCAAGAAAGTCCGCTATCTTTTTATTCTTGGCAAGCATGGCATTCACCTTCTCTTTACCCATGCGCCTGCCAATAAAATAACCAATACTAAGCGATACCGCCAAACCAATATATGTAACCAAAATGCCTTGCCATGTAGGAAAAGCAAGCCCCGCCGCTATATACAAAAGCCCCGTAGGCACAACCATAACAGCCCCCTGCACAGCATACAAAAGCACAATTACAAAGGCGGTAAGCCACAGGGAAACTTCCGCAAAGCCCGTGATAAAATCCACATTAAAAATATCAAGGCGATACATAACCAAGGCAACAAGCCCAATAAGAGCTATTATCAATATCCAATTTCTAATTTTCTTCATTGTTTGCTTCATCCGCGCCCTTGCCCTCATCGTTTTCTGCCATCACTGGCTCTCCAAATTTTCTTAACTGATAATACTCCACTATGCTTTCAAAAATATCCTTTAGCACAGCAACAATAGGAATCGCCACAAACATACCCATAATACCCGCCACAGCCCCGCCAAAGGTTATGCTTATAATAACAAGCAACGGCGATAGCGAGAAAGACCCGCTCATAAGCCTTGGTTGTATGATATTTGCATCTATCTGTTGCACTATAAACAGTGCCAAAAGTGCTATCATGCCCATCCCAAAGCCCTCTGTGATAATAACAACAATCACCGCAACAATTGTACCAAATATAGAGCCAAAATACGGAATATAGTTTACGATACCCAGCATAATGCCCAATATCAAGGCAAAAGGCGAACCCATTATCCAAAGGATGATGCCAGCCATAGTACCCAGAATAATACCATCTATCGTCTGTGTGCGGATATATGTGCGGATATTTACATTCAGCCCATGAAAGATTTGCACAATGCCTATCCCAACATTCTCAGGGAAAAATACCTTGATAATCTTGCTTAAATACTTTTTGAACTTGTCTTTTTCTATCAAGATATAAATGGAGGCAATGAAGGCAATAACGCCATTAAATACAGCCGTACCAACACCCAAAATAGCACTTAACGGTTGCGATAGCATCCCAAGCAAATCAAAGTCTTGTGCTAATTCAGTCAGCATAGGCAGTATCGTATCGCCAGTAATTGGCTCAGCAAGCAGTCCAAGTGAGTTAAAATCATCAACAACACGCAATATGCTAGCCCAATAATACTCCCAGTTATCTTGGAAGAACTCAACGCTGGTGCGTATAGCAGGGATAATGAAGTTCAAAGCAAGCGTGATAAGCCCTGCAAAAACAATCAAAAAGCTTAAAACCCCAAGCAACCTCTGTCTCCGTATCACAAATGCATTGCCTGTCTTTACTAGCAATTTTTGCAAGCCGCTGATAGGAATATTCACAATATACGCCAATATAAAGCCCCAAAAGAAAGGCAAAATAACATTCCATACATTGCCAATCATCTCAAAGAAAAACTCCATCTGCCCCGTAACGCGAAAGGCTATAATAATAGCCAAAGCCAGCAAAAAGTAAGGCAAAAAGAATTTAAATGTGCGTGAATTAAATGTTTTGTTCATTGTTACCTCCTTGGCCGTTGCATCATAAGAGTGTACGGTGAAAGATTGAAAACAATACTACTAATGTTTATTTTGTAAAGACCACCTTAAAATCCTCAAAAACTACGGGCATACATTCTTTGAACTCATATCCTAGCATTTTACCCTCCTTTGTAAAAAATTGTCGGTGTCCTCTTTGCCATGATTCCAATGTATCATCTTCTCCTTCGCGCTTACATATATCAAAAGTTATTTCATTAAATGGCAAGATAATAATATTTGTTGTTTCAATCACACAACAAGGATTGCCAACCCAATCTGTTATGATATTATAATCACCAACCTGCGGGACACGTTCTTCTCTAAGCTCATAGGCAAGCAAACTGCTTGCAGTTGCTTTCTTCACTCCTGATAGCACCAATGCCAATAATTCATTTGCTACTTCTTTGGTCAAATCAAAATGAAAAGCCTCAACATATGTTGTTGTAATATCTTTACTTGTGATAGTTAAAAACTCCTTCCAAAATTCTTTTATGGTCATACAAATTTTCGCTCCTAACATAAATTATCCGCACTTACCACGCTCACCATGGTACATAAGTGTACCCTTTGAATTTGACTGTCCAGCAAGCAAGGTTATTTTATCACATCAGCTTAAAATCCAAAAGATGTTACTCTTATGGTTGTTAGGCTAACTAAACACTCTGAAACGATTTTGCCTGATCAAGCAAACACCGCCGTCCCAATCCTAACCATAGTAGCTCCTTCCTCAATCGCCACTTCATAATCAATCGTCATGCCCATGGACAAATACTGCACATCATACCCCGCCGCCGCCATCTCACGCGCCATCCGCGCCATTTCCTTAAAATACGGGCGGTTTTCTTCACCATCATCCACAAAAGGCGCAATAGCCATCAACCCCTTAATAGCAATATTTGGCAACTCCTTAATCTCCGCCGCCAAAGCCATCACATCCGCCGCCTCTATGCCATGCTTGCTATCTTCATCACCAATGTTTATCTCAATCAGCACATCAGCCACAACATCCTCGCGTACAGCAATGCGGCTAATCTCCTGCGCCAATTTCAGGCTGTCCACAGAATGTATCAAGGCCACATTGCCAACAACATTGCGCACCTTATTGCGTTGCAAATGTCCAATCATATGCCACGTAACGCCATCATTACTCAGATGCTCCTGCTTGGCAATCAAATCTTGCACGCGGTTTTCACCAAAATGATTAACACCCGCCGCAAGCAGTGTTTCTAGCTCATTTTTTAGTTCCTGCGGACTTACGGACTTCGTAACAGCTATCAACGTTACATCCTCAGCTTTTCGCCCCGATTTCTTCGCCGCCCGCGCTATATTCTCATTGATGATTCTAAGATTTTCAGCAACCCTATTCATATCGCTCACCTACCCTAGTTTCTTTGCAAAATCCGTCAAGCATTTAGGAATATCAATATTCTGCGGACATAGCGGGTTACATGCACCGCAGTTTATGCAGGCTTTCGGGCTTTTACCCTCGCCCATAGCCCGCAATGTCGAATTTATTGTCCACATAACATCAAAGCTCGCCTCATTGTAAAGTGTTAAAAGCAACGGAATATCAAGTTCCACAGGACAAGCCGCCATGCAATATTTACAGCCCGTACATGGCGCACGCTCCGCCAGCACCTCCACCACACAGCTTAAAAGCTCCATTTCATGCGCCGCCAAAGGCTCTCTATCGCTAAATGCTCGCAGATTTTCCTCCAGATGCGCCATATCATTCATGCCGCTTATCACAACACCGATATTATCAAGAGATTGTAAATGCCTCCAAGCCCAATCGGCTTGCGATGCGTGTGGTCGCGCCGCCTTTAACATGTCCACCGCCTTTTGCGGCAGATTCGCCAGCTTGCCGCCGCGCATACCCTCCATCACAAATACAGGCAAGCCGCGCTTTGTCAGCACATTATATTTGTCACCAGCCCCCTGCAAAACCCAATCAAGATAATTAATCTGTATCATGCAAAATTCCATGGCATCGCCCAAGCCACGCTCATCCATACATTTCAAAAAGCTCTCTATTGTATCCGCACGTCCATGCGCGGAAAAACCAAGATGTCTAATGCGCCCTGCCGCCCTTTGTGCCACCAGATATTCCACGATAGCAAGCTCCTCATTGGTGTAAAGGTCATATGTCGTCTCCGAAAGATTGTGTAGCATATAAAAATCAAAACAATCCACGCCGCATAGCTCCAGCTGATACTCAAATACCTCAGCCACGCCCGCAAGCGTCTTGGATTCCATATTAAACCCACCAACCTCAAGCCTAAGCTTACCGCCATTATACTGCATCATATTTCCAGGCAATTTATTGCACAAATACAGTTTTTTGCCCGAAAAATGGCGCAAAACATCCCGCATAAACCTCTCGCTATCGCCATTATGATAAAAATACGCCGTGTCAAAATAATTCACGCCGTCTTCTATGGAACGCTCCACCAGCTTCATTGCCGCCACATCATCTATCTTGCCAGCCGCAATCTCAGGATAGCGCATACCACCCATGCCGAAAGTAGAAAGCTTAATATCTGTGTCTTTAAAATTCTTGTAAATCATGGCTTTACCCCCAAATGTGTTTGATTAATTACGCTATACAGGCTCGCCTAAACAAGCCACTATATAATTATACCACTCGCGAGACTAACATTCCATACCATCTTTTAATTTTCACACACATTTTCATAAACATTTGCATTTGCATTATCAGTTGATTTCGTTAAATACAACATCACACACAACCGTAGGGGTCGTCGCCTATATATGCATTAACATCTACATCATCATTAACATTAACATCTACATTAAGGTTAGCATCTGGTTATGTTAGGTTATTTTGGGTTATGACTGGGTTATGACTGGGTTATGACTGGGTTATTTTGGGTTATTTTGGGTTATTTACAAAATTTCAAAGAAGCCAAGATGTCCTAACCTTTTTCTTTAAAAAACTCTTGACAAATCCAAAAAAACCTGTATAATAAATAGAAATCAATATTCATACAGGACAATGAAAAGATGAGTAGACAAAATTCCTGAATTACAGAGAGCTTCGGTTGCTGAGAAGAAGTGTCATGGCTTTGTCGAATATGGTCTGGGAGTCCTTGAGATTCGAGGTACATTTGTGTACTGAGGGTTTCACGTGTTCGCACGTTACAGCGATAGGATGTGTTTGCATCCGATGAGGTCGTGCACAGCAATGTCACGATGAACTAGGGTGGTACCACGGGAAAAATATCTCGTCCCTAGAAGGCGTTATTTCGCGCTTTCTAGGGATTTTTTGATTTCAAAGGAGATGATGTTATATGACAACTGACATGATTAAGCTTAAAAACGTAACAAAAATCTACACATCAAACCAAGAGCACGCCTTAATAAATGCCAGTCTAACAGTATCTAAAGGCGACATCTTTGGCATTGTAGGCAAATCAGGTGCTGGCAAATCCACCATGCTAAAACTAATAGGTATGCTGGAGTTGCCCACCACAGGCGAGGTTGAACTTTTTGGCAAAAGCGTTGCGCATATATCATCATCAGAATCCAATGCTATAAAGAAAAACATAGGCACGGTATTTCAGGGCTACAACTTGCTGATGCAACGCTCGGTAGCCGGCAACATAGCATTCCCGCTAGAACTAGCGAAGCTTAACAAAGCAGAAATAGCGGCAAGGTGCAAGGAGCTAGCAACTCTGGTAGGGCTTGAGGAAAAGCTGGATGCTTACCCCGCCAGTCTATCAGGCGGCCAAAAGCAACGCGTAGCCATAGCCCGCGCCCTGGCCACAAGCCCACAAATTCTGCTATGTGATGAGCCAACGAGCGCGTTGGATAGCTTTACCACAAAAGAAATCCTGCGCCTTATCCGCGATATTAACGCAAAATTAGAAATAACCACCGTCATCATCACCCACGACATAGCCGTGGTGCGCGCCATATGCAACAAAGCTGTGGTACTGGATGGCGGATGTATAGTAGAGATGGGCAACACAGCCGACGTGCTGGACAATCCGCAAAACGAGGCAACAAAGCTATTGCTAGACACCAACTTATGATTGGAGTGATTTCATGCAAAACTTATTCAACACATTTCTAGACTTCCGCCATACCCTATGGGAAGGCTTGCTAGAAACCCTGTATATGACCTTCGCATCCGTTACCCTAGCCTATGCCATAGGTTTACCCTTAGGCGTGCTATTAGTTGTAACACAACAAGGTCATTTAATGCCAAATGCAATAATACATACAGCATTATCAGGAATAGTAAATTCTGTGCGCTCCATCCCTTTTATAATCCTAATAGTGTTATTAATGCCCTTCACCCGCCTGCTTGTGGGTTCTGCTATAGGCAATAATGCCGCCATAGTAGCCCTCGTTGTAGCTGCCGCGCCATTTATAGCCCGCATGGTAGAAACCTCGCTAAACGAAATAGACACAGGTGTTATAGATGCCGCAAAGTCCATGGGTGCTACAAATCTGCAAATCATACGCAAGGTGATGTTGCCAGAAAGCATACCATCGCTCATTCGCGGTTGTTCCATCACCACTATCATGCTAATGTCCTTTTCCGCAATGGCGGGGGCTGTGGGTGCTGGCGGACTTGGGCGAATAGCCATACGCTATGGCTACCAGCGGTTTAACACAGATGTGATGTTTGTCACAATCATAATTATTATCGCAATTGTAGCAATATTGCAGTTCACATTCAACAGGCTTGCCGCAAAAATAGATAAACGACTAGTATAATTTCATACAAAATCAGGAGGAATCATCATGAAAAAAATAATACTATTAGCAACTATCGTCCTTAGTCTCTTCACTTTAGCCGCTTGCACGGGCGAAGATAGCAATACGAGTGCTGTTGCCGCTCCGTTGCAAACCATAAATATAGGCGCAACAGCCAGCCCCCACGCAGAAGTATTGGAATACATAGCTCCTGCCCTAGAAGAGTATGGCTTTAGATTAAACATAGTTATCTTTGACGACTTCATCTCGCCAAACCTCGCGCTGGATGCAGGCGACATAGATATCAACTACTTCCAGCACACACCATTTCTCAATAATTTCAACGCAAACCATGGCACAAATCTCGTCCCTGTTTTTGGCGTGCATTTTGAGCCGTTACGCCTTTACGCTGGCAGACTGGATTCGTTGGATAACATCCCAGATGGCGCAACCATAGCCATCCCAGATGACCCAACAAACGAAGCGCGCGCGCTAGGTCTTTTGGAATATCTTGGACTGATACAGCTAGCTCCAAACCTTGGATTATCCGCCACAACCACAGATATCGCCCACAACCCGCATAATCTCACAATCATTCCGCTAGAAGCCCCCATCCTCCCACCATCCCTGCCAGATGTAGACTTCGCCGTAATCAACGGCAATTTTGCCTTAGCTGGCGGCGTTATAGACCGTGCTATAGAGGGCGCAGGCGAAGCCCCAGATTCTCCTGCCGCACAGCAATTCACGAATTATTTGGTGGTGCGGGCAGGCTATGAAGATGGCCTCGCTCTAGCCGCTTTGATAGATGCACTTGGTACACAGGCTGTTCGTGATTTTATTCACAATCAGTATTTAGGACGTGTCGTGCCAACTTTCTAATAATTTTCGCCAATTTTGTACAAAATAATGTATATTATCTAAATTGGAGCTGATAAATATGCAAAATAATAATAACATCTCATCCGCCCTACCCTTAATGGCAATGAAAGAAATCCCCGAGGCAAATAACAATGCCGCAGAGATTTCCGCGCTTGTAAAAGATGAAGGCAGGGTTGTAGGCTACCAACTATCAACAGGCGAAACATTGAATAAAGAGGATGCCATAACCCGCGCCAAACAAGGCGGCATAACAGGTGTAGGCATAGCCGAGCGCGATGGCAGCGAATACCTAAAGTCCATACCCGATGGTACAGAAAGCAATAATTTAAGCAATCTGCCATCGATATCACAATAGACTAAAAAGCGGAAAGAGTTTTGACTCTTTCCGCTTTTGGTTATATCATTAAAACATCATTAGAGGTCAGTGTCAAGGTCATCTGCCTCTTCATCAGAAGTCTCTAACCCGCTCTGGTCTTCCAAACCTTTTCTTTTTGGCAATTTGCGACCTCCACTAGCCATCATATCATCAACGCCTTTTCCGAAAAAGTCACAAATTTTAAGCAACACTTCAACACTAGGTGTTCTTTCGCTTCTTTCTAGCAAGCCTATATAAGCCGTGGATACATCCAGAAGCTTCGCTAGCTCCATAGATGTAAGGCCTCTATTTTTACGCGCTATTCTCATATTGATGCCAAATGTCTGAAGTCTTTTAGCGACTTTTTTGCTTTTCACGCTCATAAACTCTACCCCATTTTTTCTATAAAGTATTTAGATAAACCTAGAATACCATAAGTGGTTTGGTTTGTTAAACCAGAATAATGAACAGAATAGTAGTTTTTTACACTTAATGACACATTATTACTTAATTTTATATAAAATACGACGAAAAGCCACGAATTTTAGTGATAATTCTGCAATTAAGACAAAATAATAGAAAGATTCTAGCTCTTACGAATATTCTGGCGACCACAGACTGCCCCTGCAAGAGTTAAGGCAAGGATTATAAGTTCGTGCAATCTATGTTGCCCCCCCTACACCAATATCAACTGTGCAATCCCTACAAAATACTGCGATTCCCGCACCATATGGCGAATAACCTCAGTAGCCACCGCATTTCCTCTCGCCGCCGCGCTATCTCGCAATATTTCCTCCATAAATTCCACAAACTTCTGACTTTGCTCCACGCAATGCATTACAAGCTCTAACATACGCGCTTTTAGCTCAGGTTCTACATTGCCGCCTGCGCGTGTCGCACTCTCCACAAGCTGTACCGCTTGTGCATTTAGGCTATTCATTTCTTCTCTAAATTTTGCCAACTCTTGCATGTAGTGCCGCTCCAAGCCAGGCGCAACAATGGGTATCAAATCCGTATGCTCTGCCTCCTGATGCTTCCAAAACTCTGCCTCATCAAGGGCCCTCAAAATATTGTGGTCGCCATAATAAAATTGCATATTTTCATCCTCCAAATGGATAATTTATTAAAAAAATGCTAATACAATAAGTATTACTCCGCCAAGCCAAGACAGGTTTATCCGAGATTTCTGGGCAATTTTGCCACCTACGAAGCAACCCAAAACCACAGCAAACACATCGATAACAAGCGAAAAGGCTATTATCTGCAAGTGGTTTACATCAATCAGCCCTGCCCCAAAACCTAGAGCAAAAGCATCCATGGCTACAGCTATAGCAACCGCAATAGCCTCTTTCGCCGATATTATCCGCGATTTATCCACATCTGCCTTTTCAGGGTCAGCATATACATTTAGTATAAACTTCATGTTAAACGCAGAAAACTCCACTTTTTTCGGCGAACCCTCCCCGCGTTTGCGAATATATCCTTTAATGACACTATCAAAGATTTTCACAAGTCCAAGTGTAAATAGAATGATGAATGATACAGCTTCTGCCACACCTTCAGGCATAAAAGGCAGAATAAATGTGCCTAGATAAATGGACAGCCCGAGTATGACACTGCCAATAATGGTGATTATCATAATGGATTTAAGTGGTATCTTTATTTTGCTACTGCCATAAGCAAAGCTCACCGCAAAGATATCTATAGACAAAATAGTCGCAAGTAGCAATGCCTCTAATGATATGCTAATTTTAACCACTTCCTAAAAGAGCATTTAGTCTATGGTATGCATTAAGCTCTTTCATAGTGACAGGTATAAAAAGCCAGCACCCTATTAAGAAAATGCTGACTTTGTATATTTCACAATATTTTAATTCGTTAGCCCCGCATAAACCATTTCAAGATTAAAGCGCATCATATCATAATACGTACCTGCAACACCATTAATCTCAGATAATGAATCCGTAAACAGCATAGCAAATATCGGAATGCCTGTTTCTGCCGAAATTTGTTCTATGTACTGTGTATCTATGCTACTTTCAGCAAATAACGACCTAACCTCAGAATTATTAACCATATCGATAAGCGCAAGCATCTGCTCTGGCGTGCCTTCCTCTTCTGCATTTAGTTCCCAAATATATGCTTCATAAAGATTATATGCGGCGGCAAAATACCTAAACGCACCCTCCGAGCTAACAAGTATTCTTTGCGAATCTGGGATATTGTCAAATCTGCCCATCCATTCATTGTGCAAAGCATACAATCTTGCAATATAATTTTTCGCATTTTCTTGGAAGACATCAGCATTTTCAGGCGAAAAACCACTTAAAACCCTTGCGATGTTTTCTACATAGATGATGCCCAAGCTCAAGTCCATCCAAGCGTGCGGGTCTTCTTCATCTTCCAAGCCTTCCGTTAGCAAGAAAAACGGGTTTATACCCTCAGTTGCGCGGAAATAGTCCACATTTTCAGCCATACCCGTGCTTTCCATTAGATTTTCAAACCAATCGCCACCTGCTTCCAGATTCCATCCATTAAAAAATATTATATCCGCATTGGCAACAGCTATCATATCTGATGGCAGTATCTCGTGGTCTTCTGGATTATCACCTATCGGAACTATGGTGTAAATCTCAACCAAATCGCCTGCCACCTGATAGACCATATCGGTTAGAATGGAAAATGTCACAACCACTTGTATGGACTCTTGACCTTGCTCGGCAGTAGTTGCATCATCATTTCCACATGCCACAAAAATAAATAGTGACATTGCCGCAATCAGTATGTAAAATAGCTTTCTCATAATTAACCATTCTCCTTTTGATATTATATATTTGAATTACTTTTTGTTTGGAAGACAAGACCTTTTTTGGGAGCAAATACCAATGCTATAGTAAAAATAACAGCCAAAGTTAGAACAATACTTGCCCCCGATGGCATATTAAATGTTAGACTAAAGAACATGCCTACAATAGCAGCAATTGCGCCAATAGCAACCGAGAGTGCTATCATAACAGGTAATCTATTTGTAAGCAAATAACTCGTTGCTCCTGGCGCTATTATCATAGCTACAATTAGTATAGCTCCCACAATCTGCAACGATGTCACTATCACCAATGTTAGTATAAACAAGAAGGCATAGTGCATAGCCCTTGTTTTAAGCCCATAGACCTTCGCCAGAGTTTCATCAAAAGATGTTATCAGCAACTCTTTGTAGAGTAGCACAATAAAGAGAAGCAGCAGCACCCCAACAATAGAAATCGCTATAATATCAGACATGCTAACCGTTAGCACATTGCCAAACAAAACGCTATGCAAATCCGTTACCGTCCTAATGCGAGATATCAGGATAAGCCCCAAGGCGAAAAACGAACTAAACACAATACCGATAATTGCATCCTTTTTAAGCTTGGATTTTTCTGATATAAAGCCGATTACAAATGATGCCAAAACACCGAAAGTGGTGGCCCCTATAAAATGGCTTATGCCAAGCACCTGACTAATTGCAACACCAGGTATCACAGCATGGGCTATAGCATCCCCCATCAAAGAAAGCCCGCGCAAAATTATGAAAACGCCTATTGCAGCGGCTATAATGCCAACCAACACAGCGGCAACAACGGCCCTCCCCATAAAAGCATGGGTGGTTATTATATCAATAAAATTAGCAATCATGTCAAGCCTCCTTCATCAAAAGCATTTATGAAAGAGCCCGTGTATGCCCTAGCGATATTTTCTTTTGTAAAAACCGTCTTTGTATCGCCATAAGCAATGACTTCTTTGTTCAAAATAATTATTTCATCAAAGTAATCAGCTACATTATTAAGGTCATGATACACCATTATTATGGTCTTACCAGCATCGCGTAGCTTGCGCAATATTTTCATAATTTTTTGCTCGCTATCTGCATCAATGCCCGCGAAGGGTTCATCAAGAAAGATTATATTAGCATCCTGTGCCAGCACCCTAGCCAAAAAAACCCTTTGCAATTGTCCGCCCGAAAGTTCACCTATTTGGGTTTTTGCAAAGCCAGCCATCTCAACTTCTTGCAAGGCATCCATCACTTTCTTTTTATGTACTTTACTCGGATATCTAAAAAGTCCAATCTCAGGGAAAACACCAAGCATCACAACATCTTTAACCTGTATAGGAAAGCTCAGGTCATTGTCAACCCTTTGCTTGACATATGCCGTAGTTTTCTTTATATCCTCCATAGAATCTCCATCAAAAGCAACAATCCCCGAGGAAGGCCGAACTAACTTTAGCACAGCTTTAATAAGCGTAGACTTGCCAGCACCATTAGGGCCAATAATTCCAATTAGTTTGCCTTTGCTAACAGAAAACTCGATATTTACTAAAACATCTTTTCCTGAATAGCCAACATTTAGGTTGCTGACAGATAATTTATCCTTTACATCATTATTAATTATCAACCCCTCCTTTCGTGCTAAGTTATCTTCAACTAACTATTATTGTATGATATTTTTTTTATATTGTCAATGGTAAATTTTAATTTTGTTATTCCAAACTAACTTCTTTACAGATATTCGTTGACTTAATCAATATCTTGTGTTATCATTACCTATGAGTGCAGCAAACACCAAGCCGAGGAGGGATTTTATATATGGGAACACAAGAATCCTCTGAAAACTATCTCGAAACTATATTGATTTTGGGTCAAGGCGGCAATCGTGTTCGCTCTGTAGACATTGCCGAAAGACTAAACTATACAAAAGCAAGCGTAAGCGTTGCTATGAAAAAATTGCGCTTGGAGGGTCATATCAAAATCGATAGAGGCATTATTTCCCTAACCGAAAGCGGCAAAAAAATAGCCGAATCCATGTACGAAAGGCATGTTGTTATCTCTGATTGGCTTATATTTTTGGGGGTGGATAGAAAAATAGCTGTAGATGATGCTTGCAGAATGGAACATCACATAAGCGACCAAAGTTTTGCGGCTATAAAGCAGCACATCAAGGACTGGAAACAAAAGATTCTGTTTGAATAAGATTGGCGCAGATTCTAAGAGCCTGCGCCAATACTTTTATATTAAATTTTCGTACGAAATGCCTTCACAACAATCTCAAGCGTTTCAAAGAACAAAATGACAAGCATCGATACCATGAGCATCATGTTAGGTTGGGATAGCACATTATCAAGCACCCATCCAAAAGCCTCAAAATCTACGGCAAAGCCCGCCATATATTCTAAAAACCCTGGATTTATTATGTTGCCGCTACCAAATACCCAGATGATACACAGCACTTGTAAAATGCTTGTAATCATCGTAATTCCAGCCAGCCTCATTGTATATCGTCCTTCAATCAATTTCACAATTTCGCCAATTATTTCAACCAAAGTCCAAGCCAAAACAGGAAGCCATAGGGCGCGAATGGCCACTATGTCAAAAACAGGGAGCCACTCATTGTCATGCCGCAAAGCCATCATCTGCGGAAACCCTAAAAATAACGCCGTTAATGAGATGGAGAAAATAATTGCTGCAATAGGACCAGCGGGCGCGATTTTCATTTTTTCGTCAGGTATTTCTGGCAAATCCGCGAGCATAGAGCCATCCCGCAAGCTCACCTTCTTGTAATCTAATATGGCAAAAATAATTGTGATAACCGCAAACGCCTGAAAAGCCCCGCCAAGAGATGTCGCAATTATTTGAAATGTCTGCGCCATAAATGTTATATCAAAAACCATAAAGACCACATGCAAAGACGATTCGTCACCCACCAAAAATCCAATGCTTGTCAAAACGGCCAACACAGCCGCAACTATAGGTAGTACAAGAAGCAAAACACGCTTATACATAAGAAAATAAACACCGCTTATCAAAGACCTATGCTCACCGCCGTGATATTTTAACGCCAGCTCCTCAGGCGCACCCAGCTCAGCAAGCACATCTTTGATATCCTGCTCGCTATTGGCATTATTGCCCCTTCGCTCATCTAGCATATCCGATATAAGCCCGTCCAGCTCCTTTTCAACATCAGCTTGCATTTTCACAGGCAGATGCCTCGTCACAGCGTAAATATAACGATTTTTCAAATTGTTTTCCATTTTTTATCAATCCTCCAAAATATTATTCATATTCATCACCATTTTACTCCAATAAATCTTTAGTTCCGCCAAAACATCTTTGCCCAAATCTGTTGTGATATAATATTTTCGTGGCTTTGCGCCATCAGTGATGTTCCAGACACTCTCAAGCAAACCTTGCGATTCCAACCGCCTAAGCAGTGGGTAGAGCGTATTGGTTTCTATAAATATGCCATCTTCTGTTAGCTCAGCAACAAGATTATATCCATAAGCCGACTGTCTCAGCTTGGCTAAAACACAAAGGATTATTGTTCCCCTACGCATTTCTTGGAGAATCCCCGCAGTTATTTCTCCTCCGCTCATATTCATACCTCCATATTATTCTTAATTCTATTATATAGTATATCACACACTATGTCAAGAAAAAATTATTTCTGCTTGATGCTTAACAAAGCCGTAATAAGACTGGGAAGACATAGTATTCACACGAACACAATGTCTTTATTTGGTGCTTTAGCCAACAATATATAACGCCGTTCAGGTTTCATCCTGAACGGCGTTAATTTGTTTACACAGACATTACTCGCCTTCTACCGCCGCAATAGGCTCGGTATGCTCACTATCAATCTCCCCATGCTTCACAAAGCGCATAAGTATAATCGCTATAGCAAAACCAACTATGGCATATACAAACAGCACCTCATAATACCCTATAGCATCGCGTATAAGACCCAGCACAGGCGGGGTCACAATTTGTGCGCCAAAGGAAAAGAGATAGTAATAACCGATGAAAGCACCTATTCGCAAAGGACCAGAAATACGGGTTATCATAGGCAGGGAATTGATGTTGACACAGGCCCAGAAAATGCCTGCCGCCATCAAGAGCCCAGTTGTAAGTGCCACATTAGCAAAAATCAGCATGGGGACAAACAAAGCAGCAATGCCACAAAGTCCGATGGTGATAGTTTTACGGCGACCAATTTTTGCACCCAGTATGCCCGCGGGTATGGAAAACGCTACAAGAAAAACGGCAAATAGAGAAAGCATCATCCCTGCCAGCCCAGCATCCCGCCCTAATGTATGGATGACATAAAGGGAGAAGAAGGTGTCAATGGCATTAAACCCTGCAAACCAAAAGAAAATGGCACACAGCAGAAAGATAAAGCTCTTGCGTTCTTTTGGTTCCATATTTTTAATAGACATTCTCTTATCCCCTGCCTTCACATTGGCATAAGGGGTTTTGGGTTCGCGCACAAAAAGAATCAGCACGCCCATTGCCGCAAGGAGCAACAAGCCACCCACGAAAAACGGCAAAGCGAAACCACCGACGGAATACATCAAACCACCACCACCAAGGGCGATGATTGCACCAACAGCACCCACCAAGTTCACTATGCCGTTAGCTTGGGTTTGCAGATGCCCAGGGGTCATATCTGGCATCAGAGATACCGCTGGCGTACGCCAAACCCCCATAAGGAAGGTAAACACAACAATTACGACCATCATGGATGGTACGGACGGCATATGTGGTATCAGAATAAATAATATAGCACACAAAGGCATACATATAAACAAATATGGCAGCCTGCGCCCAATGCGCGTACGAGTTTTGTCGCTAAGCCGCCCAAATAAAGGCTGAATTATAACTCCCAGAAAGCTGTCAATTGCCATAATTAAGCCGATTACAAAGGTGGTAAAGCCAAACCGCGCCTCCAGAAGTGGCGGAACAAAGTTTGAATATACCTGCCATATAAGGCTTGACCCAAAAAACCCAAAAGATAACAGAACCGTTGCTTTGATATTAAGTTTATCTTTGACAGGTTTCTCTTTGATAAGTTTTTCTTCCATAAATATGTACACTCCTTTTAATTCACCGAAGCCCTAATGGCAAACGCCTCATCAGGCTTGTTGGTAATAAGCATGTCTACTCCCAAATTCATTAGAAAGCCCATGGCTTTGGGGTCATCCACCGTCCACACATTAACTTCAACACCCTGCTCATGGCATTTTGCAACGGTTTCAGGCAATACCATAGGTATGAAATAATGCGGATGAATAGCCCCAGCAGACAAATATTGAGCATAAACCCAAGGGTCTACCATTCCAAGCTCATACAAAAGCCCTATGTCAGCATTCTTATCAAGCTGCCTCAATGCCATCAAGGAATAATGATTAAAAGACGAATACAAAACCCGCCCCTTCATGGCATATTCCCGTTCAAGACAAATCAGCTTTTCAGGCATGGTTGGATAAAGTTCTTCAATGGTTTTTAATTCCACATTGACTATAATGTCGGTGTCTGCCACCAGCTCATAAACCTCTGCCAAAGTAGGGATAATGCATTTTTCAGAATCAGGAAATGTCTTGTTAAAATTTAAAGTCTTTAGCTCCGCCAAGTCATAGTCACAAATGCGCCCCACTCCATCCGAAACCCTCTCCAGCCTCAAATCATGAGCCACAATCACTTCCCCATCTTTCGTCAAATGCACGTCCAACTCAAACCCATCCGCCTTTTGCTCCATAGCAAGCTTAAACGCCTCCATCGTGTTTTCAGGCAAATAGGCAGAAGCACCCCTGTGCGCCATAATCCTTGTCCGCATACTTATTCTCCTTATGATTTTTTACTTGTTTTTTCATTACATAGATTATACAACAATTCGGTATAGAGAAACAAGCATTGCTTTGATGAATTTGAAAAATGTGTGTGAAATTTTATTAATGTCATTGCCTAACCAAAAAACAGGCATAACTCAGCCTTTCAGTAGCTATGCCTGTCAATTTTTATAAAATACCATGAATTACTTCTTTGAATTTTTGTGATAGCAGTTCTATTTGCTCTGGACATTCATCAATGCCATCTATAAAATATTTGCATATTGCGAATTTATCAAGGTCCTTTTTGTGTTCTATTATCCCTAGTGATTTTAAATACTCTGCCATCTTTGTAGCCCAACACTTTTTCACATAATTAGGAATCTTGTTTTCCTCACAGTATTTTGTAAAATCATCAATAGTTATGTTATGCTCTTTGCTATCCAATTCACTTTTGTATCTCTTTATAGCCGCTTCAAAGAGTTTATCATTAGGAAACAGGTCTTCAAAGGCGATTTCTTTTTCATCCTCGGATTCGTACATAAATATTTTGGCATCATCGACCAAGCCACATTTTATTAGGTCATCTCGTCTTCTTCGCCCTATTGCATCATTATCAAAAATAGCCAGCACATCAGTGTTCATATCTTTTAACATTTGTGCATAATAAGATATATTTTCCACACCTTCGGCAGATACAAAATTAAGCACACTAACATCAATATCACAATATTTTTGCATCAAAAATGGAAGAAACATTTGTTCACATGCACCCTCCACAATAATAGAGATATCACCAATCAACAAAGAATCACTGGGGCGCATACCAAGGCTATTGCGCAATGCTTTCCAATTATTTCTATGAGGTTTTCCATTAACTACACTTTTTCCCTCATTATTCTTTTCAACCAACAGAATATTTGCCATTTTATCAGCTCTTACAATCGTCGGAGAATGCGTTGTAATAAAAGCAATCATATTAGGATTATCTGCTAAAAACTTCCTTAGCAACTTAACAAAGTCATCTTGACCTTGAGGATGCAACATTCGCTCTGGCTCTTCAATCAAAACAACCAAGTCTTTACGATTATTATTCGCGCTATTAGTTGCATTCATCAATTGTAATGCCATGTATATAAAAGCTTGGAAACCAGTACCTCGTTGCCCCAGCGCAGTGCTTACGCTATATGCATCCGAACAATCAATGTCAATGTCGTCATTATACGTCGAGATGGTAATATTGCTCCTTTTATCGCTATTCCAGTATTCCTTAATTAGCCTGTTTAAACTGGTCTTAAAATGGTTCTGGCTTTCTCTGTTTTCAAGTGCGCCAAAAGAATCTTCAATTTCCTTTACCAAGTCACCAAAGCCGCCTCCTTCTAGCGAAGAATAGGCATCTGATAAATCTATGTTTACAACTTTAGGTAAGAACGCAATATCAGCGGGTGCTACTGGTTGTATTCTATGTGCCTGCCTGTTTTGATAGTCTAAGTATCCATAATTAATGTTATAGGCATCATTGGTTCTCGTAATTGCATTTAAGTGGTTGAAGTCAGCATGCACCTTTCTAAAAGATGCCAAGTCATCACCATTCATTGTAAAACGACCATCAATAACAATCGGATTAGCTTTCACATCCCCCATTCCGCCCAAATCAGGAAACACAGAATAATCTATTCCCTTAAATTCTATGTTAGGCTGCAAAAACATGTTTATAGCACGCAACACATTCGATTTGCCACTGTCATTGCTGCCCACAATAATGTTAAGCTTTTCTATATTGATGTCAACATCGAACAACGAGCGATACCTCTGTACTTTTAGGCTCTTTAGAATCATTTTGCCTCCTCTTTTACAAACTACACCTTTAGCCTAATTATACCATAAATCCACACAAAAAACAATATAGTATGTGTAAAATCATACACATAACTCACATCGCGTACTTCCCAAACCCACCCTTCATATATCCCCCACCCTAGGCATATATTATACGAAGTGAAAACCGCAAGGGGGCATTCCAGTGAAAGCCTACATCGAAGAAAGAGCCGTAGAAGTCGCAAACTTCATAATCTCAAGCAACGCCACCGTAAGAGAAACCGCTAAGAAATTTGGTATATCTAAATCTACTGTACATATGGTGTTCCTATTTCGTGTCGGTGCGATTATGTAATTGAGTATGGGAAGTAAGGTCTGAAAAACGACATAAATACTGGGCTTCCAGTAGTTGTGTCGTTTCTGGCTACTATTCATTTACAATACTTAGCATACCATTGATGATTTGGAATTTTCTTTCATCTTCCAAGTATATTCTGTGTCTCAATAATTTGTCTATGTCACTTATAGCCAGTGTCTCCAATTCCCGAAGAAGAAAATTAGAAAATCTCTTCTTTGATTGTATAGGGAGCATAGCACAAATATTCGAAAACTCTATTTCCTCTTGCTCTTCCCACTTATATATGCCACTTCGATCTCTAATAAAATTTGTTAAATTATCAATGATTGCATTGTACAACGGCATCTTAGATGGCATCGATCCATCATTTTTCTTCCTCCTGGTTTTTGCAACCACGGAAAGCAAAATGTGTATATGCTGCAGAGTGCGAAACTTTCTACTATTGTTAATTTCTGAAACAAGATATTCCTGACTATCCGCCTCAATAAGCCAATGAGCAAATATCAATGGATAGCTTAGCCTTTGGGATAATATAAAATTAATAAGTAGCGATTTTTTAATTTCGTTGCTACACGTACTCAAATACCGTTCAACTTGTTTAAGTTCGTTGCTTATAAGT
>Ga0131853_10002941_pt1 | contig 30578 bp, 32 predicted proteins | sample TergutLab28metaG_FD_92764 | JGI IMG/M metagenome (GOLD analysis project Ga0131853, IMG submission 92764) | Labiotermes labralis P1 segment gut microbial communities from Petit-Saut dam, French Guiana - Lab288 P1 (version 2) (version 2) | ecosystem: Host-associated > Arthropoda: Insects >... | reverse complement strand
GTTTTTGTAGCATGGCGGGCTTTGCTGTTTCTTTTTTCTGAATATTTCTACCAGTTTCTTGCTTATTAATTCTTGCTTACCATAAAATGGGGCTGCCTCGCTTTGTCTTAACGAGACAGCCCCCTTTTTTTATGGGGAAGATCGCATTTATAGTGAATGGGGGTCGATTTATTTAAGATTATTAATTATGACGCAGTTCTAATCTATTCAATCTCTTGTCATGGGCTCTCTGACCCTGATTAATTTTACTAATTTCCGCGATGACAATCTCTATAGATTGAGAGTCCATGGTTTGCTGAGCTCTCATTGCAACTTGTTCAATTTTGATAGCTGAAACATCGCCTTCTAAATTACCCAGGCGCTGGTTGGTTTCAATCTGGCCTTTTTCTAAAGCTGCTACCCCTTGCTCTAAAGTCGACATTCTTTGGTCTAAGGTTGATACTCCCTGTTCTAAGGTTGATATTCTTTGGTCTAAGACTGATACTCCCTGTTCTAAAGTCGACATCCTTTGGTCTAAGGCTGATACTCCCTGTTCTAAGGTCGACATTCTTTGGTCTAAGGCTGACACCCCTTGTTCCAAGGCTGATACTCCTTGTTTTAAGTCTACCAGTTTGTTTAGTATCTGATGAAAAACATCCAAAAATTCCATATGAATTCTCCTTTCTGTTATGTTAGAGGGTGTTTGCAGGAAATTTATGGGTAGATTTTGGAGGCGATTTTTCGCCAATCGAGGCAATTCCGACGACGCGTACCCATAGTGGTACGCTAGGAGGTATTAACGAAGAGTGGCGGAAAATCGTCCGAAATAGGTTCCTATGAATTTCCTAAAAACACCCTCTATGGGGTGAGCTTAAGATAGCAGAATATATATGGATTGTGAAGACAGATTCCGTCGCTATTTATTGCATACAAAATAATTCTTCATAATATGGATACCACTCCAATAATGAAACAAAAGTACCGGCTTCAGCCATCTGTCTTATTTCCGCTTCACTTGCCCACATGGCGTCACATATTTCTTCCACCTGCAAAGTCACGGTATTCATATCTACTTCCTGGCGGAACAACCAGATATCTACAAAAGCACTGCCTCCACCTTTTTCGTGAGGCACAGACATTCTTTTAAAAAACTGCCCACTTTTTTGATCCAATGTAACGCCAATCTCTTCCCTTGCCTCTTTTAGGGCTGTTGTAAGACTGTCGTCACCGGCAACCGCCGCTCCTCCTGTAGTGTGCCATATATGCCCTTTATCCTTGGAGCGTCTACTTATCAAAAATTCACCTTCATCATTTCTGATCCACACATTTACCACAAGATGATACTCGCCTTCTTGCATTAACTTACCACGCTCGTGCAGCCCCCCGGTTTTGTTACCGTTTTCATCGAGTATATCCCATAATTCTGCCATTTTATACTTCCCCTTTTGAATGATGTTTACAGAAAATTCATAGGAATTTATTTCGCATGAGGTCCCTATAAATTTCCAAACCTGATATTCAAGCATGATACACATGCGGCATCCCCGTGTCAACCGGCTATGGTATACATCCATCAAACCCCGAATACACTTGTACAAAGCCAAAAGAGGGATGTGTTTTCATGTACGGCAAAAGTATTTTTAAAGGCGCGGCCATACTCACAGCAGCCGGTGTTATCACAAGGCTGCTGGGTTTTATATATCGCATCTTCATGTCCAACATCATGGGAGCCGAGGGTATGGGTCTGTATCAGCTTATTATGCCCATCTATATGCTGGCCTGGAGCATCTCCTGCTCGGGCTTTAATACCGCCGTTTCTAAGCTGGTGGCACAGGAACGGATCAAAGGCGAACACGGGAACATGGGGCGGGTCTTAAAACAATCGGTGGCCATAACCACCAGCCTTGGCTTTTTGCTCACTCTCATCCTGTACTTTGGCGCAGAGCCCATCGCTTTACATATTATCCGAGACTCCCGAGCCATTATGCCCCTACAGATTTTATCCTTAGCCTTCCCTTTTATGGCTGCCGGCACCTGTATGCGCGGCTATTTTATCGGTCTTCAAGAAACTACCGTCCCGGCTATTAATCAGGTATTGGAACAAATCGTACGTATGGTGGTTGTGTACGCGCTGGCAGGATCATTTATGCACCGCGGCCTGGAGTTTGCCAGCGCGGTAGCGGTCTTTGGCATTGTTTGCGAGGAAATTTTCTCATTCTTCTATATTTTATTCTCCTACAAACGTCATAAGCGGAAAAACAACTTCACTAAACCGCCGGTGTATTCCTCCGCCACCGTTTTGGGGATGATTTTAGTGATGGCCGTCCCCCTCACGGCCAACCGGGTCACCGGCTCTTTGCTTTCGGCCTGGGAAAATGTATTAATCCCGGGCAAATTGCAACTATACGGTATGACCGCCCAAGAAGCCATGAGTACCTTTGGGCGATTGAACGGTATGGCAATGCCCCTTATTTATTTTCCCACAGCCATGCTGACTGCCCTTGCGGTGACTTTAGTGCCGGCTGTATCCGAGGCAGTGACTACCAAGGATTTTTCGGGTATCGCAGCCACTGCTTCTAAAAGCGTGTTGTTTGCCTCTATTTGCGGCATGGGGGCATCGGCTATGTTTATCGCCTTTTCATCGGAATTGGGACAGGTTATCTACAATCAACATATCGGCTCCATGCTTATGATGCTGGGGATTTTATGTCCCATTCTCTATATACATATCGTACTGTCCGGAGTGTTAAACGGGTTAGGCTGTCAGGTATTCATATTTAGAAATGCTTTGCTGTCGTCCTTGATCAATATCTGTTTCATCTTCTTTTTAGTACCTTATCTTGGTATAACCGCTTATATATTGGGTTCGTTTATCAGTCTGGTACTGATTTGCGCCTTAGAATTTGCCAAAATACGAGAAAGTATAAAGCTGGAGATGTCTTTTTTAAACTGGCTGGCTAAGCCTGTATTAGCCGCTGTCATGGCGGGTATGACCGGGCGGATTGCCGTGGATCGGTTTTTCCCCGGCAGCCCAACCCCTGCCGGATTGATTTCGGGAGTCGCCGCCTTGATGATCATGTATATGACCATTATATTTTTAACCGGCTGCCTGACCAAAGATGATGTAAAACGGTTGACTCAATTTAGAGGATAATAGTATGATGCATAAAACAATGGTTGCAGAAAAACACCGGAGAATTTTGGAGGGGATACCGTATGAAAAAAAACCTTTATTTGGGCATAGAATTTGGTTCTACTCGCATCAAAGCTGTATTGATACACGACAGTTTTCAGCCGATAGCCGTAGGTAATCATAACTGGGAAAACCGGCTGGAAAATGGGATATGGACCTACCATCTGTCGGACATCTGGTCCGGACTTCAGGCTAGTTTTGCGGATCTTGCCGCCGCTTATCAAAAACAATATGGTGAGGCCCTAACACAAGTTTCCGGCATTGGGATATCCGCTATGATGCACGGCTATATGCCAATTGACAAAGCCGGCAATCCCCTGACGGAATTTCGCACATGGCGCAACACAAGTACGGGAGAAGCCTCTCAAATTTTACGAGAGTTGTTCGGCCACAATATCCCCCTGCGTTGGAGCATTGCCCACTTGTATCAGGCAATTCTAAACGGCGAACAACATGTCAGGGATATCGACTTTATCACCACACTAGCCGGATATGTCCATTACAAACTGACAGGTAAAAACGTGCTGGGCATAGGCGATGCCTCCGGTGTCTTTCCGGTAGATTGTGATACCTATGATTATAATCAAACCATGGTAGCGGATTTTAACACCCTCATTGCGGACAAGCCTTATGACTGGACACTGACGGATATTATGCCCCAAGTACTGCTGGCTGGAGAAAACGCCGGACATCTGACAGAGGCAGGCGCCAAATTGCTGGATCCCAGCGGTACCCTTAACCCCGGTATCCCATTTTGCCCGCCGGAAGGCGACGCCGAAACAGGCATGGTCGCCACCCACAGCGTAGCCGCCCGAACAGGCAATGTTTCCGCGGGTACGTCTATCTTTGCCATGGTGGTGTTGGAGAAGGCCCTGTCCAAAGTGTATCCGGAGCTTGACATAGTGACTACCCCGGATGGTAAGCCGGTAGCGATGGTTCACTGCAACAATGGTGTATCGGATTTGGACGGATGGATTCAAATGTTTTGCGAGATTGCATCCGCTCATACGGGAGAAAAAGTAAAGCCCCAGGCTCTATATGAAAAGCTGTATCTTGCCGCTTTAGAAGGTGAACCTGACGGTGGCGGGCTGATGGCTTGCAATTATTTATCCGGAGAACATAATACGGGCTTTGAAGAGGGGCGGCCTTTGTTTGTGCGCATGCCAAACAGTGCCTTTACAATGGCCAATTTTATGAGAACAATGTTGTTATCGACGATGGCCTCACTTAAATTAGGCATGGATATTTTAGCGGAGGAGGGAGTTACCCTTACTCAGCTTTTGGGCCATGGGGGATTGTTTAAAACTCCTGTAGTAGGGCAAAAGCTAATGGCCGGTGCGTTAAATGTGCCTGTAGCGGTAATGGAAACCGCCGGTGAAGGCGGTGCTTGGGGTATTGCCCTGCTGGCCGCTTATATGGCTTATAATAAAGATCCTTTGGATGTGTTTTTGAAGGACTATGTTTTTGCGGGACGTACCGGTACTTGTGTGGAGCCGGATCCTGTGGATGTGCAGGGTTTTGCGGCGTTTATGGAGCGGTATAAGGCCGGACTTATGGTAGAACGTGCGGCGGTGGAGAGTCTTAGGGATTGAGAATGTTCTCGTAAATAAACTGCCGATTAACCATCTCTCGACTAACAATCCCTCCAACAAGAATCAGTTCAAAATGAATGCCACTACCTCAGGAATGTTTTTCAATGAAGCCCCAGGCCAAATGAATAAGCCCCTATCGGCAAGCATATCACAGTGCTAATGCTTGCCGAACAGGGGCTTTATAGTGCAATTGCAATGAGTTAATTCTAAATCTGTTTAGCCTACTATAATTCACACTTACTTAACCGATACACGAATCATATTCCAAGACAAGGGTTTTAAAGTAGCACGCACATCATTTCCGGCAATACTGACCTGTCCGCCTTGCTGCGGCTTAACGGCTCCATTTCCTTTTGTGTTCGTTTGTTTGATATCATGACCACACATTTCGCTGCATTCTATAACAGAGCCTATATCAAAGCCCTCTAGATTTACTGTAAAATCAATATCTCCATCTAAAGACCGGTTAACGGCAAAAATAGCGACTTCTTTATTTTCCTCATTATAAACAGCAATGGACTCTACATACGGCACTCCGTCAAAACTTTCGCAATCATAGAAAGGAACATCCATAACCGGGGTCAAAACCGTCCCAAGGCCATAATTTGCCGTATGCATAAAGGGATAAAAAATAGTCTGCCGCCAAGCTTCCCCACCTTTTTCCGTCATTATAGGAGCAATAACATTGACTAGTTGAGCCATACAAGCAATTTTTACGCGATCACTGTTTTTAAGCAAAGTAATCAACAAACATCCAACCAGTAAGGCATCTTCAAAATTATAAATATCTTCCAAAATCGGCGGAGACGCCTGCCATGGCTCATTTTTCTTGTCCTGTTCATGGGAATGATACCACACATTCCATTCGTCAAAAGAGAGATACATGGTCTTACTACTGCGCTTTTTTGCCTTAACGTAATCACAGATAGCGGCGACACTTTTGATAAAGTCATCCATATCCAGAGATTGAGCCAAATAATTTTTGAGGTCATTCTTTTGGTTTCCATAATAACAATGCAAGGATAAGTAATCCACGTGCTCATAGGTATGTTCTAAAACAGTGGCCTCCCAGGATGCAAAGGTCGGCATCTTATTATTGGAGCTGCCGCACACCACCAATTCTATACTGTCATCCACCCACTTCATCACTTTGGCAGCCTCTGCAGCTATACGCCCATATTCTTCCGCCGTTTTGTGACCGATCTGCCAAGGGCCGTCCATTTCATTGCCAAGGCACCAGGTCTTTATCTTAAAAGGGGCTTCCCCTCCGTTTTGACGGCGTAGATCGCTCCAATACGAGCCTCCTTTGTGATTACAATATTCAACGATATTGCGGGCGGCGTCTATATCTCTGGTTCCCAGATTGATAGCCATATTCACTTCCGCGTTGACGGCTTTGGCCCAGGATACAAATTCATGCAACCCTACTTCATTGGTTTCCAAGGTTTTCCAGGCAAGATCCAGACGTTTTGGCCGGTCATTTTTAGGGCCAATCCCATCCTCCCAATTGTACCCAGATACAAAATTGCCGCCGGGATACCGGATAAAAGGCGTATTTAGCTCTTTCACCAGCGCTTTTACATCTTCTCTAAACCCTTCTTTATCCGCAGTTTTATGGGTAGGTTCGTAGATCCCTCCATACACACATCGGCCCAAATGTTCCACGAAGGAACCGTAGATCCGTGGATCCACCTTACTGATGGTAAAGGTTTTGTTTACGCTCATTTTGGCTTTCATTGGATGTTGCCTCCTTTGTTTGAGTTATATAGATGTTGTAGAGTTTTATCAAAGTCATTTCTATAACCTGAATATTAAAATAGCATGGATTATGTGGTGTGACAATATATTACAATTATTAAAGCCCTTAAATTGCTACAAAAAAGCCCCTTTGGGCAACCTTGCTTGTTTGCCTGTCCGGGACTTTCATAACTAAAATTTTTGCAGTAACGAATGTTGATGCAGATATTTTTCTTTGGTAGCCAAGCCACCGCGTATGTGCCTTTCGGATTTATTGATTTCCAGAACTCTCCGTGCCTCGACTGCCAGCTTTGGATTTATTTTAACCAATCGCTCGGTCACGTCCTTATGTACTGTAGATTTACTAATGCCAAATTTTTTAGCAGTTTCTCTTACGGTTGCGTTTGAGTTAATGATGAAGTTAGCTACTTCTACGGCCCTTTCTTCGATATACGTCTTCAAAAATGGCCCTCCCTCATATATCGTTAGGTTATGTATATGAGGGGGGATAAGGTGATAGAACAACAAATAGGTCGAATCAACCGAACAAAACAACGATTTTATTTGAATTTGTTATTTAGGCTGTGCTATAATCAACGATAATGAGAGGCGGTGAAGGTATTGCGTTCCATAGAGATTTGTGCAGGAGCCGGTGGACAGGCTCTAGGCTTAGAGCAAGCCGGATTCGAGCATGTTGCCTTAATTGAAATTGATAAACATGCCTGTGCCACACTAAGAAAAAACCGTCCACAATGGAATGTCATTGAGGGGGATGTAAAAGCTTTTTCTGTTGACGATTACTACGGTATAGATTTACTAGCCGGCGGTGTCCCCTGCCCCCCATTTTCAATAGCCGGAAGGCAACTTGGGAATGATGATGAGCGTGATCTTTTCCCTGAGGCATTAAGGCTTGTTGCCGAGTGTAATCCAAAGGCTGTGATGCTAGAAAACGTGCGTGGATTGTTTGACCGCAAATTTGATACATATAGAAATTTGATACAATCTCAGCTCGAAAGCATGGGCTATTCGTGCTTTTGGGAGCTTGTGAATGCAACACATTTTGGTGTTCCGCAACACAGACCTCGGACAATATTGATTGCTTTAAAGCATGAGTATGCAGAACATTTTTCGTGGCCGTTAGGTGCCCTTGCGCCGCCACCAACTGTTGGGCAACTGCTGTATAAAGCAATGGCGAGCAACGGTTGGAAAGGGGCAAAAGAGTGGAGTTTACAGGCAAACAGCGTTGCTCCAACTCTTGTTGGCGGGAGTAAAAAACATGGCGGTGCTGATTTAGGCCCGACACGAGCAAGAGCCGCTTGGGCAAAACTTGGCGTTAATGGAATCGGACTTGCCAATGAACCGCCGGATGAAAATTTTGAAGGTGTGCCAAAGCTGACTGTTGAAATGGCGGCTTTAGTGCAGGGTTTTCCAGCAAGCTGGGAGTTTGTCGGTAAAAAAACCCCTTCTTATCGTCAAATTGGAAATGCTTTTCCGCCACCGGTGGCTAAAGCAATGGGCGGAGCGATTTTTAAAGCACTGCTAGCACAAGGTAAGCCGCGAGAGATATACGAACAAATAACCATCAAGGAATCGGAGGCTGTGTAGAATGAGGGAACCCGGAGCAAGGCATAAGCTACGCCAATATTTTTTAGAGCATACAGGAGAGGTTCTCGAATCTGATACGTTACGTGATGTGGCTGGCATTAGCGAATGGGCGAGGCGTGTCCGAGAACTTCGCAATGAGGAGGGTTATCAGATTTTAACCCATAATGACCGCTCAGATTTAAAACCCGGACAATACTTGCTTGAAAATCCAAATCCACAACCGGCTTTTGCTCGTGAAATAAGCAAGGAAACACGGGCTTATGTGCTTGACCGTAATGGCTTTACTTGTCAAATGTGCGGTGCGGTTGCTGGTGAGCCGCATCCACATGACTCGAAACGTAAAACCCGGCTACATATTGGTCATATTGTAGACAAGAGCGTGGGTGGTACAGATGACCCTTCGAATTTGAAAGCGATTTGTAGTGTTTGTAACGAGGGTGCGGCCAATTTGACATTGGATAGGCCTTCGTATGATAAGTTGCTGGTGCAGGTACGTCGAGCAACAGGAGCTGACCAACTAAAAATTTTAGAGTGGCTAGTTAAAAAATTTCCAAAAGCTAAGAATCTATTTGAATAGGAGAAATAATATTGAGTAATTTACTTCTAATCCTAGGCAATGGATTTTCAATTGATTTTATCTCCAGTATTAAAAAGGTCGATTTAATTGATGTGCGAAATCTATTCAGATTAGGTCATACCGTCAAATTTCCCGGAACGAATGTCCCAGGATTTTTATCATATAAACATTGTCCTAATTTATGGTTGCTGGGATCACGCCCAAACATAGAGTCTGATGAGTGCATGTCCATAATAGAGGAAATAATTACTTGTTCAAACATGCTCTTCGACTACCTTGATTACATGGGTTCTGATAAAAACAGGATGAAATTTCTTGAAAAGGAAAATAAATCAATTTATATACAGGCGTACTCTGAACTGATCGCATATTTACGTCACTTATTCATTGATTACAATAACAAAATTTCGAAAGAGGATATTGAGTCATTTCTTGAAGAAACAGACTGGGGTTGGGTATCATTTTTCAAAAACGCCAAGAAGAAATATAAAAGTGTGAAGATAGTTACTTACAATTATGATATATGGCTCGAACGTATTTTAAGTGCTTTAAATATAGAATATAGTATTGGTGGTTGTGAATCTGATAACAAACATTTTATTGTTATTAAGCCTCATGGGTCAATAAGCTTCGTTCCTAAATCAGGGAAAAAAGCAATGTATGAAATAAATTATACTATTGACTTGGGCGATACTGATATAAGCGAACTAGGAGTAGAGTATGCCAATCTTGAGCAATATGATAAAAATTTTTTGATACCACCAGCAGGCGATTCTTCTCGGCAACAAACCAATGTTTGGTCAAAAAAATTAAGAAGCTGTGCCATTGATGCTGCAAGAGAAATAACTGAATCAGACGATGCTATTATTTGTGGAATGTCTTATTGGCATGTTGATAGGAAAGAATTAGATGAGTTGCTCATAAATTTAAACCAGAACGTAAACATAACACTTATAAATCCTGCACCCCCAAAAGACTTAAATGCTGTTTTAGTTACACTTTTTAGGAATTACAAAGCATTTACATCATCCACTTCACTAAGGGAGGCTTAACTTTATGATTAAATTGTTTGATAGAAACTCAACGAAGCTTACAATCTCTGAATTTTACGATAATTTTGAACAGGGGAAATATAATTTTGATGTTGAGTATCAGAGAAAGAGCAACGTTTGGAGTGAGGATAAAAGGTCTTTCTTGATTGATTCTATCATGAAAAACTACCCAATGCCTCCTGTCTTTATGCGTCCGAATGTCGACAATGACACGGGAAAAACAAAGTATGATATTGTTGATGGAAAACAAAGGTTAGAATCTATAATAAGCTTTATTAAAGGTGAAATTCCTCTGACCGATTATTTTTGGGAAGATAGTATATTTCTTTATGAGAAACGTGATGTGGATAAATCCGAGGTTGAAAAGGAAATTAGCGGTAAAATTTTTGATGAAATAAAAGCTGATAAAAAATTTGCCGACTTTATTAAGCAATTTTGGACTTATGTCATAAACGTAGATTATTTGTATCAAGATGACATCACGATGGTAGCAAATGTGTTCGATCGTCTTAATAGAAGCGGAGAACCTTTGGTGCCGCAAGAACTTAGAAATGCAAAATTCCATAGCTCGAATATTCTGGTAGCTATTAAGCAACTTGCAAACCACAACTATTGGAAGCTTCGATTTGAGAAGCTTAAAAAAGAACGCATGGAAGACGAGGAATTTATTTCCGAATTGTTTTTCTTAGTTGCAGAGGACAGATTTTTCGATTCGTCACCTAAAGAAATTGACCGTCTTTATGAAGAATATTCAGAAAAAGCTGAGACCGATATCACCACTATCATTGACAAATTTAATCAAATCACAACATTCATAGAATCTCTTGACATTGATTATATTCACTTGAAAAAGCTATCATGGACTACTCATCTGTATGGATTGTTTTCGATTGCTTGGCATTGTACAAAAAACAATATTCTTGCGAATACAATCAAAGATAATCTGGTCAACCTTTATACAGAGTATTTTGGGAAAAGTAGTATAGACTACGCTCCCGCATTAGCTGAATACAAAATAAGTTGCTCAAGCAGAACTCGCTCAAAGGATCAGCGCGAAAAACGCTTGAATGCAATAAAAAAATATTGCAATATATAAATCAAATGACACATTTTCACTATCTCAACATTAACCAAGCATTTCTATGAAAATAAGCGAGATTCGATCTTAACAATCGTTTCTCGCTTATTTAATTACAAAATATTTAACTGAAACCACTTTTCAAGACTAGCTTACTATAAAAATCAACCTATCTATTTCACTACCACCATATGTACTGTAGATTTACTAATGCCAAATTTTTTAGCAGTTTCTCTTACGGTTGCGTTTGAATTGATGATGAAATTAGCTACTTCTACGGCCCTTTCTTCGATATACGTCTTCAAAAATGGCCCTTCCTTTAATATCGCTACGAAATATATACGAGAGAGAGTAATGAATTAGAACAAAGACATTTTCGATGGCGATTTTATGCGTTTCTGTACCGGCGGAATTTTATTGTGTCTATTGAGCAATAAAACAATTTGCAATTTATCATGTAGCTTGACAGTAGAATATCTACGGTCTCACCATCGCAATTTCATCTTGCATTATTCGCCATAACGCCATATAATTTTAATACTGGTATTACTGAACTGTGAGGGAAACAATATGGATTTAATGACAACAAAAGATGCATCAGAAAAGTGGGGTATTTCTGTCCGCCGTATCCAAGTGTTGTGTGACATCGGCAAAGTTCCTACCGCCTTCAAATTAGGGGGTATATGGGTAATGCCGAAGGATACGCCAAAACCAATAGACGGCAGAACCAAGGCCGCAAAACAATGTTCGAATAGTGGTCAGAAAGAAGGTGTGAGCCATGCGTAAATTTAACGTAACAGGTCTTTGTACTCCGGATGAGGATTACATGGTGGATATAAGCGGTAAGATTGAGCAAATAAAACGTCTTGTTGATAGGCGCAGTTATTTTGTGATCAACCGCGCTAGACAGTACGGCAAAACAACAACACTCAAGGATGGGTAGATGTGAACGGTAAGCGTATATTTGATGTAATGGTTTGATATGACTAGAGGGTGTCTATAGGAAAATGGTCACAGATAAAATAAAAAACCCCATCAAATTAGGGGACGCTTGTAAACCACAAACCAAGAAACGGAGGAAACAGCCATGACATGCAAAAAAATTTGCACTTGCACGGTAAAAGATTGCGACGTACATCCAGAGAAACATAACTGGGAATGTACGCCCTGCATTGAAAAAAACTTACTAAACCATGAAATACCATATTGTTTTTGGGAGAAAATCGGAGACACAAAAAATGCAAAAAGCCCCTATACGTTTTTGGAGTTTGCCAAAACAGTTTTAGAAGTAGAGTGATTACAAGATAAGCGTGATTTTTAACGGAAATAAACGGCGATATTATAGTGAAATTTGCAGTTAACAAAAACAATAAAACTATCCGATATGGCATGGTTAAAAAAGAAAACACAATGATTAGTTGAATGTCTAGTCACAACCACATCATAGTGTTTTTTTGTTGTTTCACCATCAAAATCCAGCTTTTATACATCCATCTCTTTTGCACTTTATATCAATATATGATATAGTCGGCTTTCGTGTTTAACACACATACACTCAAAAATCATGGAGGATTCAACATTGAAGAAACTTTTCTACAAAACATACACCATCGCTCTAATAGCGCTTATGATGACAGGACTCGTCGCCTGCGCGAGAAATACCGAAACAACAGACAATCACTCAACTGAAATTGCAGAAGCGCAACAAGCCGCTACCCCACAACCCACCCCAGACCCAACCCCGGAGCCAAGCCCAACACCACAACCTACCCCCGATCCACCATCCGAACAAGCACCGGAAGCGGCTCCAGAACCCGAGGAATCCGAAACAGAGCCGGAGCAAGCACAGTCAACATCAGAAACTCCCCCCTACATAACCATCCGGGAGATGGAATTTAGCACATCGCTGACCACGCTTGACTTAACTCATATGGCTCTAACCAGCGAAGAAATTGAACCGCTCCGATACATGACAAACTTGGAAGAACTGATAATAGCCAACAGTATCCAAGTATATGGGGGCCGCACCATTCCATCGTTAGACATAGCTCCTTTGGCAGGGCTTACAAATTTAACAAGCCTAACCCTTTCGGGCAACAATATTCGAGATATACAGCCATTGGCCGGTATGACGCAGTTAATCTCATTGGGATTAGCCGGCAATGAGATAAATGATATAACCGTGCTGGCAGGCATGCCTCATTTGCGTTACCTAGACCTGTTTGACAATCACGTCAGTGACATAACCCCTCTGGCAAACTTGCCTAATCTGGTGTCGTTACATGCCGGTATGAATCAAATCAGTGATATAACGCCACTGGAGAATCTAACCAATTTACAGTCTCTCATTTTAAGCGTCAACCAAGTCAACAATATAGATACACTCGTTGGATTAACGAATTTAACAATTTTGGGGCTGGATTTCAACCAAATCACTGATATATCTCCGTTGGCAAATTTGACTAATTTGACATTTATGGATTTAGCGAGTAATCAAATCGTTGATATCGCGGTCTTGGCAAACTTTGCCAATTTATCTGATCATCTGAATTTGGCTGATAATCAAATATCAAATATAACACCACTTATGGCATTAACAAATGTGCAGAGCTTTGCATTAAGCAATAACCAAATAGCCGATTTAACTCCACTCGCGGGGCTGACTAATTTGGTGAGTTTGATGCTGGATGATAATCTAATCACCGATATATCCCCACTGACAGGATTAGTTGATATGGTGCATCTGACACTACGGGAAAATCAAATTTCCGATATATCGCCACTACAATATCTGCAAGATTTGAACAGTGTTGAGTTAGCAGGCAACCCAATCAGTGATTGGGGGCCTATAGACCATGTTTCTCGGGTTGGTGGGCGTCCGTAGCAAACAATTTCATATTTAAATGTAAAGGATACATTGTGATAGGTGTATCCTTTTTACATGGGTTATATTTTTGCATTCCAAAACATATTGATTTTTTTAAATATGAATGCTACAATCAACATATCGATTTTTTTGAATGTGAGGTATGCGTATTGGACGATAAACATTTGAAAAATGCCACAATATTCAAGGCTTTTTGCGATGAAACCAGGCTGATGGCATTATCACTGCTGCAAAGCGGTGAAAAATGCGCCTGCGAACTTTTAGCCCAAGTCAATGTCAGCCAGCCCACATTGTCTCATCATATGAAAATCCTTGTTGAAAGCGGCATTGTTACTTCCCGAAAAGAAGGCAAATGGATGTATTATTCCATCAGCCAAGCAGGAAGCGAAAAGGCTATTGCATTGTTAAAAAGCCTTACAACTTTAGAGATAAACCAAACCAATTCTGATAGTAAGGAGTGTTGTGCATGGATAAGGCATGTTGTCCCCAAAACGAAGATACCGTAACAAAAATTTCAACCACATTAACGGCCTGTGATATTTACGGTGCATGGAAAGTACGCTGGGGTATCGGCCGCATGAGTTACACGGTCAAACCGGGGCTTTACGCTATAGGCAATCCCGACAGTGATTCACCGGTTTTAGTGAGCGCCAATTACAAGCTCACCTTTGACATTCTTCGCAAAAATCTTAGAGGTTTGGATTGTTGGCTTTTGATATTAGATACCGAAGGCGTTAATGTCTGGTGTGCGGCAGGTAAAGGCACTTTTGGCACAGACGAATTAGTATATCGCATAGAATCCGTTGGGCTTTCTGATGTGGTAAACCATAGACAATTGATATTGCCCCAACTGGGCGCACCGGGCATTCATGCCCATGAAGTGGCACAGCGCACAGGATTTTCCGTCACTTTTGGCCCGGTACAGGCAAATGATATACAAGCATATATCAACCGTGGTTGTAGCGCTTCAAAAGAAATGCGACGTGTAAATTTCACGTTTGCAGACAGGCTTGTATTAACGCCAATAGAATTAATGCCTGCTGTCAAAATGTCACTGCCCATCATGGGTGTATTGCTGATGACAAATCAATTTGCCAAAAGACCCTTTGAAAAGGGAGATCTAGCCGCCTATGCAGGGGCAATCCTTACAGGCTCGGTTATTACACCACTCCTCCTGCCTTATATCCCCGGCAAGGCCTTTGCATGGAAAGGCGCAATCACAGGATTATTAGGTACTGCCGGTATTTTGGCCAAATCCAAAGGATTTCATAAAGGTAACCGATTGATGTCGGCAGGGCAATTGCTACTATTTCCGGCGTTATCATCGTTTCTCGCCTTAAATTTTACAGGTGCCACCACATACACATCACCCTCCGGGGTAAAAAAAGAAATGAAACAGGCATTACCCTTTATTATCGGTGCCGGAGTTGTAGGGACATCTATAGTGCTTGGTTCTCATTTTTTTGGAAAGAGGAAGAGATAATGACAAAACATAGATACTTACAAAACGTAACCACCCTCGCTCTCAATGCCGACAAATGTGTTGGCTGCGGGCTATGTGAAACTGTCTGCCCTCACGGGGTTTTTGAAATGGTTGAAAGGAAAGCACAGCTTGCGGACAAAGACGCTTGTATTGAGTGCGGTGCTTGCGCTTTAAATTGCCCGGTTAAAGCATTGGAAGTTAACCCGGGTACAGGCTGCGCGGCAGCTTTCATATTTGGATGGCTTTCGGGAAGCGCGCCCAACTGCGGCTGTACCCCAAGTGATACTGACAGCAAAAGCACTACTCCCCATTGCTGCTAGATGATTTTTCATCTGAAAAAGCAAATAATTATTTTGCTAAGTCAAAAATCATAAAATAAGCCTTGTATCGGACAGCAACAACAATAATTAGTCCTTTTTTTCCATGATACACGCCTTGTCGTACATCACCGATTAAGATATAATCGAAATCAAAAAAGGAGAATGAACATGAAGCTAGGCGTATTAACCGTTGCCCTTGGCGGGCAGCCCGTTGCACAAGCATTGGAATACTTATCAAGTATCGGTGTACAATCTGTAGAAATTGGTACAGGAGGCTATCCCGGTACGGCACATCTTGATCCGGTGGCCGCTTTGGCAAATCCAAAGATTTTGGAAGAGTTAAAGACTCTGCTCTGTAAAAACAATCTAACGATCAGCGCGTTAAGCTGCCACGGCAATCCTGTACATCCCGATGGAGAAACCCGCAGCAAGTACCATGAAGATTTCGTCAACACCTGTAAAGTCGCAAAAGAATTAGGAGTCGACACAGTCATCACATTCAGCGGCTGCCCCGGTGACCATAAAGGCGCAAAATATCCTAACTGGGTCACTTGCGCATGGCCTCCGGATTATTTAGAGATTTTACAATACCAATGGGAAGAGGAGCTTATCCCCTATTGGAAAGACGCCGTAAAACTTGCGGAAAGCTATGGCGTGACCAAGATCGCCTTAGAAATGCATCCCGGTTTTGCTGTATACAATCCCCGTACGCTTTTACAGCTGAGAGAAGCCGTAGGACCGGCCATTGGCGCAAACTTCGATCCAAGCCATCTGTTTTGGCAGGGAATCAAACCGGTTGAGGCAATTAAAGCGCTCAAGGGCGCTATTTATCATTTCCACGCGAAAGATACCCGTGTCGATCATTTTAACGCGGCGGTCAACGGTACTCTGGAAACAAGCAGATATGATGACTTCCTTGGACGCGGCTGGGTATTTCGTACCGTTGGATATGGGCATGGTGAAACGGAATGGAGAGATATTATTTCTACCCTCCGGGCGATAGGATATGATGGAGCAATCAGTATTGAGCATGAAGACGGACTAATGTCTGTTACGGAAGGGTTGGAAAAGGCTGTGGAGTTTTTGAAGCCAATTCTTATGTATGAGCCGCCAGCGGAGATGTGGTGGGCTTAAAAAGCATCTTTATTTATAGTCAAAAGCCGCCTGATGAAGGCGGCTTTTTTGTACCAATTTCCCACTTTATTTACATCATTCACTATACTTTCGACTTTACAAGCATCCGATAAGCCACCACCGCAAGAATTGCGCCGGTAAGCGGGGCCAAAATGAAAACCCAAACAACCGATAAGGCTTCTCCCTGCGCAAACAAAGCCGGGCCAATACTCCTGGCGGGATTTACAGAAGTGCCTGTTAACGGTATCCCAACAATGTGTACAAAAGTTAATGTCAGACCGATCACAATCCCGGCTACACTCGCCATTTTTTCACTGGCGGTAACGCATAATATAGCAAAAATAAAAATGAAGCTGAGGATCACTTCGATGAGCAATGCGCCTCCGATCCCTCCCGCATTTGCTACACCGTTTGCACCCAAACCACCTGTCATATCCGTTATCCCAAACCCGACAAACAGTCTAAGGAAGGCCGCCGCAACAATTGCCCCGGCTATTTGCGCAATGACATAGCCAACAAACTCTTTTACAGAAAGCCGCTTATCCATTAACATTGCAAATGACACGGCAGGGTTTATATGACAACCCGAAACGCTGCCTATTGCGTATGCCATCGCAACAATAGAAAGACCAAACGCCAGCGCGACAGCCAAATGTCCACCGCCGGTAGCCACTCCCAAAAACACAGCACTGCCACAGCCCATAAACGTAAGTGTAAAAGTGCCGATAAACTCAGCCGGATACTTCTTGATATTATCCATTTTGTCACATCCTTTTTATGTACGAAAGCTGTAACAACTCAGCTTTCTATAATATTTGCAACGTAATTTTCAAATCCCGTTCCACATGTCTCATATTATAACTCTCCGGACAATAATACAAGTGTATCACACTCAGCAAAGTATAAAAAGTACAATCGGCACATCCTAATCAATCGTTATTTTCGTATGCGACGACTTGTTGGCTTCCTCGTTTTGTTGCCCGTTGTTAAGTATTTCACCCATGGCTCCGTAAGCAGCTTTCATCAAGTCATGCCTGATCAACTTTGCCTTTTCTTGATTTTCTTCCGGAAGAAATCCGATCAAGCCGTCTGTCATTCTTATTTTGGCTTTAATCCCATGGGTTATAAATATTTTGAGTATCTCAGCTTGCATTTACACCACCGCCTTAATGAAATTTATTTTTAAGATATCTTCATCAAACTTTGCGCCGGCAACCGTTAAACTCATCAACGTTTTGGGAAGCGTAACGTTTCGCTTAATGCGCCCGGCACGTATAATCAATTCGTCCCCCTTTTGGCTGAGGGATAAATCCTTTTTATCCGAAAAAGGTAGATAGATAGATAGGGTATATCCTGTTTCCGTTTTATCAATCTCATAGGTCCGGAAGTTGTACTTGATTTCTGTGGGATCTTCGTCTCCCCATACGTCATCTGCCATCCGTTTAAGCATATCGATTCCAACCACTTCCCTTTCAAACCAAGGCGCATAGTATATGGGAATCGGGTTAAAACTCTCCTCTGTCATTTCAATATAGTTTTTTTGTATGTCTTTCCAAACCGCAAAATAGTTGTCGGAAACAGTATCGGGAATCACCTTGTTTATCACAACAGCGTCTACATTGTAATTGTAGATGTTGAGATATGTGAAACTGCGCTGTGCTTCCTTGATAACCATTTTTTCGGGATTGGTAACCAGCCTTATACTTGTAATTTCACGGTTGGATAGTATTTCTCTCATCTCGTCCAGCTGGTTAAAAACACTTTCAATTTCGTCCATTACATTGTTTGATGGCATAGGCAAACCAAACATTGGCTCAACAATGGGACGAGCAATTTTAACAACCTTTTTTTGCAGGGGAAAAAGCTTGTCTAACCACCACCGCAGCATTTCCGGAAAGCTTAACAGTGCCAGGGTTTCCCCTGTTGGCGCGCAATCCATAACGATAACATCATACTGCTTTTCTTTGTAATAACCCAATATCCGAAGCAAGCACAATAAATCCTCAATGCCGGGCAATATAGTCAATTCTTCTGTCGTTATATCTTTAACGGCTTTTGATGTAAAAAGGGTTGTCAAATAACTTTGCACCTGCCCCCATCCGCTTTCTACCTCGTGGGTCGCGTCAATCTCTTGTGCCCATAGATTATCGGCAATAGGAGTGAGTTCTGCCGATAGGCTGGTATCGAGGGAATCACCCAGACTATGGGCCGCATCCGTACTCACTATCAATGTTTTATAGCCCATTTCCGCGCTCTTAATGGCGGTTGCCGCCGCAACACTCGTCTTTCCAACGCCGCCTTTGCCGGTGTACAATATGATTCTCATTTAAAAATCCTCCTTTTGGTTTCACATAATGAACATTTCGCATCTCGTAATATATGGCAAATGTTACGCCAAATGCAATACATTTGGCGGCACTATTCTATTTCAATTTTCTTCATTGACTGTTTATCAGCGGCTTTTGTATGCTCAATCTCTGTTTTGCCAAGTAAATCAACTACTTTAATAAGCATCGTAAATATTGCTTGTTTTTCATCATCTGTTAGCATGCCGGTGAAAACAGTCCAAAACTTAATGAGTGTTTGCTTCATACTTTCGGCGGTATCGATCCCCTTTTGAGTAAGCCGCACGGTTACGATCCTTCTGTTTGTTTCGTCGATCAGCCGTTCGACATATCCTTTTTTTGTTAGCCTGTCAACAACGCCTGTTGCCGTGCTCATGGGTATGTTAACACTGTCGGCCAACTGTGACATAATCGTTTCGCCATTTCTCCAAAGCAGAACCAGTGTAACCAATTCCATTTTAGATAAGGACGAATCAACGACTAACCAGACTTCGGGGAACAGTATTTTTTGTAGGTTTTCAAAAAATAAATCCCAAATTTTATCATCCATTAGCGCTTTGTCTCACCGCCTCATGATTTGATGCGAACATTTCGCATGTCGTAATGTTCTGATTGCAGAATAACATGGTCTCCTTCGAATGTCAATGTTTTTCCCAAAATTTTTGCAGATGCGTTTACGTTAGCTTCCTTTAATCTTCCCAATTTTCATGCCACACTTCTTCTTCACCGCTTATCAAGTCCCGCCGCACCAGTCTAACGCTATAACCTTCCGGCGGCACAAAATCCGGATCCCCTGTCATCGCAAAGAAATGTGTCCACTGCAATGTGCTGACAGGTATTAAAATATCGTTGTCCCATTCATAAAATGTATAGTGACGCCCCTCTACGCTACTCCACCAAGTCATTACCTGCTGCGTTATTGGATTGATGTCTACATTACCGCCACCGCTTAACGTCGACAGCTCTGCGCTGTACACAAATCGCTCTGCCTCACTATCCCACAGCCAATAATGCTCCGGCCCAGCCCATCGGTTTCCTCCCCTATGTTTATGTATTATCATATCGAGATAACCATCAAAATTAACATCCATAAAACTCACACTGATTGTTGCATCTGTACTGTCGACCGATATAGGCAAAATTTCAATTTCTACATCCTCAAAAAGCTGTATAAAATCCCCTTCTGCATCCGCTATCTCAATGCTTAGCCAGTGGGTTGTAAAATCCCCGGGGGATAAATCCCTCTCAAGTCGAAATTTCCTTCCGGTAAAACTGAAGTGAAGCGGGTGATCCATACCGTCTACGCCGCTTATATTTTGAACAAAGGCAAAAGCAAACCCGTCAGTCGCGTTAACATCTTCAACGCGAATACTATGAGAAATCCTTAAAAAATCTGATAAAAAGCTTCTGTCCGTGTACGTAGTTATCCGTGAAATGTCCGAATTTTGGCCAGCTTCTTCCATCTGCCATCGCCACTCACGAACCGCCACAAAGTCTCCGTCAATATATTCTATGGTAATACGAGACCTACCATATGGGTAAAGGTCTTTTACCGCAAACAGTCCTTGGCTCCACTCGCTTAGCTCAAGTTCTATTGCATGATCCCGGCTTAGCTTTGACAAACTTTCACTGAATACAAATTGCCCGATATCGCTATTCCAACTCCAAAAATAGTACGGCTTATGGCCGTTGGCACCGGCATCTGAACCGGTATTCGCACTTTTTAGGGCAAAATCTGTATATCCATCAAAATTAAAATCCTGAACGCGTAAATCCAAAGGCCAAGCCAATTCCAATTGTAAGTCTACAATTTCTTGTGTGAGAATACCGTTTAGATCGGTGATGATTATTTTATCGATGGCTGCGCCGGTTCTATCTTCGTTTGAATATTGACCCTGTAGGCGAAGTTGGAAAGCAGGTCTGTGCGCGCAAACCAAACTATGGGTGGTAAAATCTATCGTTGCGTCAAGTGATTCTTTTTCATTTTCAGTTTCAACTCTAAGCATTTCAATTGAAGCATAATAATCTGTATTGGAATGATTGGCATTATCTGAATCAATTACAGGCTGGCTGTTACAGGCCGTTAATACTAAAGCAGTGAAATATATGGCAAAAAAAGTTACGGTTTTTTTCATCACAGGCCAACCGATTTTATTTTCTGATACCATAGTAAATCTCCCCTCAGCCTTAATTTTTGCATTATTCTCTTCATGCTTTATTCTCCTTGATAACTAAACGGATTTTATATACAACCCATGCCGTTATATCGCCTACTAGAGCGGCACCGGTTCCCATTGCAAGTATCGCAGCAAGTATTCGTTCGGCGCTTAGAAATCCAGTTCCAAACACGCCTATGTAAAGAAGCACTGAGAGTAATATGCAGAACAAAATCATATATGCCGGAATAAGTTTGAATGCTATTCTCTTTACTGTGAAGCACAGCAAAAGTTGAATAGCAAATAGGAGTAAGCCTATTATCCCAAGTATTGCCGCTGTATAGAAATATCCGCCCACAACCGAACTATATCCAAGCGTCATCCAAGCATCTCCCATATTTTTCAAAAAATACATCTGACTATGTCTACTTCCCTATCGGCTCTATTGCGATACCAGTGTATCATACCCCATGTGACAAAAAAACATAAAATCATCTTTCATAGAAAAACTGTGGGATGGTATAATGGTCAAGCTGAGCGCTTTTGGAGTACAATATCCGTATCGTAATTTCGGATTTACAAACACCTAAATTATGGCGTGTTTATCGCATTGAAGCGCTTTTGGCAAAATCGACAAAACCGAATGTCGTAGGTTCACAAAACAATTAAGGGAGTCCCACATTGTGAAAGCAAAAAAATTAACAACAAAAATCTTTATTGGCTGTATTGTAGCACTCATTCTCTCATGGGTTGTTTTTTTCATGCCCCTGCCGTTTATAAACGCTCTATGGGAAGAAAATATACTTAGGCATAAGATGGCTTGGGATATAAGTCGGCGTGTTATCGGTTTACATGAAGACGAAATTATTTTAATGCTGGGAAAACCTGAGCCGTATTGGGAAACTTTTATTTATCCGCTGAGAAATCCAAACCACTCTTCCTCTTTTCGGCATCTTATTATTTTCTTTGACGAGGATGGATTTGCCCGCCTTATTGGGGATGGGCATCCTTATCACTGGGGGGTGTTTCTTGAACATGATGCCCTCGAAGAACACTCAATTTTTTCATCATTTCAAACGATTTTAAGAAACGAACGGCAGCTCTACTTTCATTCTTGGGGGTTAATGTATCTGGAAGAGTTTCCTTACGGCTTTCGTGACACAACCGAATTAGCCGTTTTTGACATGGACGGCAGCGGTGTACCGGAAATCATTATAGCGGCAGGAGAAACGCAGCTTATTTATCTGGTTCTACACTATTATGACAGCGATATTTTTGGCCACGCCTTTATGTTTCGCTCAATGGGTGACATAAAACAGATGGCACATTCAGCAACTCATTTGGCGAAACACAGGGGATTGCAAGACTTCATTTTATCGGCAATACATTCGAATACAAATTTGCACATCAATTTCAAGGTGTAGGCGTTTCCGACGAAGACATTCTGTGGAGCAATGCTCAAAATGCAAAAGAAGACATCACTTGGCATCCTCTGTCCGATGAGAATATACAAAACCTTGCTCAGCTGATTACGCCACGCGATATGTCCCTTGATGATGAAATTATCCATGAAGCTGAGTACACTGAGTCTATAACTGTCACAAGAATCCACCCCAATATGCCGGAGTTTACTTTTTATCACATAAACGAAGGCATTATAATTGAGGATGAGTGGGGATTTGAATACTATATAACACATATCGTCATTATGGATGAGTATGAGAATTTCATTCAAAAAATAGACAATATAAACGTGTCGCTGTGGCATTTTTACAATATTACGCAGCTTGTGCAATTTGAAGATTATAATTTTGACGGTTATTTGGATATGAGAGTGCTTTACGATGGTAGCCTCGGCTTAGGGTTTCCATGGGAAGCCAGCTTGTTTTGGCTTTGGGATCCGGAAATTTATCAATTTGTGCCAAATGAACAGCTGAGGGAAATCACCAGATACACCTTGCATCATGTTGACTCAGAAAGCCGCCAATTAATAATGGGCTGGCACACTCGAGCCGGTGCCCATAACTTTACACGTTACTATGAATATGCAGATAATGATTTTATCCCGGCTACAGAAGTTGAAGTGGAAATCTTCGGAAGAACAGGGCGGGGACATTTTTATGGAATGAAAAGAACTATTCATTCTGATTTTATAACCGGCGAAGTCACTGTTTCTTTAAGCAACCTTACAGAATCTTTGACTGATGCAGAAACAGAAGCAATTGCAAACGATATAGCCGAAAGAAAGCAGTGGATTCGTGAGCGGTTAGAATATGCTACCTCTAGTGAATTTAGCAGTGTTCCTTGGATCCATGAGCAGCCGAGGGGGCTTACCTTTGAATCGGAAATCTATATAAAGAGCTATTTCTATAACGGCGATTTAATCTTTAGAGATGCGTGGCTTGAGTATGATCCCAAAATCGGAGGGGGCATATCATTTCGTTGGTATTACAGCGAAAATGGTGATTTGCTTTTTGCTGACGTATTTCAATACAGGAATCATTCGTATCTTATATATTTTTACGATGATTCGGTAATCCGGCTGATACCCGGAGAGCTTGGCAATGAACCTGCAGCTGATTTTGATATGCTGATGATTAACGCAATTGCTTTGTCTTTGGAGAATGCTTACAGATAAATGATTCGATATCCCAAAAAATCTCCCCCCACAGTTGACATACCCCTCACCCAGTGTATACAATGAACAAAAAACAAACAGGAGGCAATCATGAGCAAAGGAAAAGTTACAGGTTTGGCCCATATCGGGGTATTTGTTAAGGATATCGAAAAATCCATTGATTATTACAAGCGTCTTGGATTTACTTTGGACAAGGAAGAGCAGCCCAGCGTTCGCATTGCGTTTTTAAGCGCCGGAAATTGTTTAATCGAGTTGGTTGAGCAAAAAGAGCTTCCTCCTCGTACAGCAGGGGTGGTAGATCATATTGCTATGGTCGTGGACTGTGTGGAAGAAGCTATTGCTAGCGCAAAAGCCCAGGGTATTGATATTGATGCCTCTCAAGTAAATTCTGTACCTATTCTTGGGGGTATTAAAAATGTCTTTTTTGAAGGTCCCGATGGGGAGAGATTGGAATTTTTTGAATACTGCAGTAAATAATTATTGGTTTTGATCGGTACGTGATAAGAACATAAAAATAAACCCTGAAAACTTTGGCATTCAAAATTTTCAGGGTTTTTATTTTTGCTGAAATATATTTGGATTTCTTCAACACACGAAACAATACGAAACGATGCCCATGAGACGTTTGTGTTTTTCGGCTCTGCGGAGACCGTTAAAATTCATTCGTCACTCTCAACCCGAAATAAACGAAAAAACGTTCGCAATTTCATGCTGGGCTATGATATAATCATTTTAGTGAGCAAGCTCATCGACACCGCTACATGGTGTCAACATAAAATACACTTTCGTGGAGGTGCAAAATGCAAGAAAAGGAAGTATTATTGTTCTTGACCGATCACTGGGCCGATTGGGAAGCAAGCCATGCAATTGTCGGGATAAGTTTTGCCAAACAATACGTTGTTAAAACAATCGGCATTGACAAGCTCCCCAAAGTTTCAATCGGTGGTATGAGAGCCGAAATAGATTACTCTATCGAGGAATATCAAGATTTTGATAACCTCGCTATGATAATTTTGACTGGAGGTTTTTTATGGGGAGAAAACCGCTATGACGAGATTGCCGATTTTGTAAGAAAAGCTAGTAAAAACAGCGTTCCCATTGCCGCCATTTGTGGAGCTACAATTTTCTTAGCTAAGCACGGTTTTCTTAATGATATAAAGCATACTGGTGATGAATTAGAGTATTTTGAAGAAATGCTCCAAAATGAAGAAGGTTATAAAGGGCAGGAGCATTTTTCAGTAAAACAAGTCATCAATGATGGCAGATTTATTACCGCCAACGAGACAGCTGCTTTAGAGTTTGCTCGCGAAATTTTCTACACATTGAAAACGGACACAGACGAAGAAATAAACTCGTGGTACGAAAAATATAAACATGGCTTGGTTGAAAAATAAAGATTTTACAATTCTAGCTCTCAGCCTCTTCTCTCAAAATGATGATAATCCCTTGGTAAAGTCCAATTGCCTCCCCATATCCATCCTCGGCTTGTGAAAGCACGATAGACCACATCGCCGCTTACAATCATTCCCGGCCTTACATCGGTACGGTCCAGGTATTTTTTTCCGGCGGCCGGTAAAACATTATCGCCCCTTACATAGGGGTTTTGTATTGGATTGATATCGATAGCCATGCCGTAGGCATGTCTGGATAGGGTGGTTGTATTGGCTATGTACCGGAAATTAAACGCGCTGCTATTGTTCGCTGCCAATGAGTAGTAATCCACGGCATCAAAATAATCGATGAGTTTTATGCTGTAAATGGAGAAGCCGCCTTCGTAGATTTCTTGAAAAATTTCTAACACCTCATCGCCTATTTCTGCCGCTACAATCATGTGGCCGATTTGATCTTCTCCTTCAAAATCTACAAAGGTGATTGTAAGGTATGTGAGGAAGCAGTGGGTAAATGGAGTGTATTCCTTAAAGGTGACTCCGGTTATAAATTCTATGATATGATCGGGTAAGGGTTCGCTGGTGAATATCGGGGGTAAGGGCACGTAGGGAATATAATCTTCATAGTACTCATAGCCAGCGTTAGATTCGGCATCGTAACAGACGTAGGGATCATCGTACTCCTCGATGCAATCCGCTTCATCAGCAGGATGGTCAACAGCGGGGTAATTATCATCCTCTTGTGGGCACGGTCCGTTGTTGTCATCAATGCCTATACCGGAAAATTCGTCTTGCTCATGTTCTTGCTCCATGTATTCATGCGACGACTCCAATTCCATTGCTTGGACATATGTAGCATAGCTCAAACTTGTCTGCCTATATACGAAAAATAGTCCCACGGCAGCAATCGCAAATGCTGTTATCATGCCTGCAATAAAAAAAAGCGTCTTATTTTTCTCCATCCATAATCTCCCCACATTTATATTCGCCAATATATTCGCCGAAATAATTTTAACATAATAAGTACCGCCGGTGAAGGCAGCCATCAAAAAGAGCCGCTCTACGCTTTCGCAGAACTTCGGCACCTGCCTGCTCTACCGTTTTTAAAGGCATCAAAAAGAGCCGCTCTACTCTTTCGCAAAACGGCTCTTTTTCATTGAGCAAATTAAAGTCAATTCGTTTAGTGCTTCGCTTACTGCTTCGTTTGCACTTTAGTTCACATTACATTTCAAACTTTATTCCTACTCTACTTCACATTATACCAAGCACTCATCCCGGGATACTCAGCGGTCTCATCCAGCTCTTCTTCAATCCTAATCAGCTGGTTATACTTCGCTATCCTATCACTTCTTGCTGGGGCACCGGTCTTGATTTGTCCGGCGTTAACAGCCACAGCAATATCCGCAATAGTAGAATCTTCTGTCTCGCCGGAACGGTGAGAGATTACCGTGGTCATATTGTTACGATGTGCCAGCGCAATCGCGTCAAATGTTTCTGTCAATGTACCGATTTGGTTTACTTTTACCAAAATAGAGTTACCGGCACCAGAGTCTATACCTTTTTGCAAACGCTCGGTGTTGGTTACAAAAAGGTCGTCGCCTACGATCTGCACTTTTTTACCTACACGCTCGGTCAGCATCTTCCAGCCTTCCCAGTCATCTTCGTCCAGGCCGTCTTCGATGGAGATAATCGCGTATTTCTCGTTATTTACAAGTCTTTCCCAAAGGTCAACCATTTCGGCTGCGGTACGGTATACTTCCTTGCCGGTCATTTGGCTTTCTCCCGCAAAGTAGTACATGCCTTCTTTACCGTTCTTTTTGGCGTCGCCGTAAAGCTCTGTAGCGGCAGCGTCAAAAGCGATGCGAATATCGTCTCCCATTTTATAGCCTGCTTTGTTGACCGCTTCTACGATTAAATCCAGCACTTCTTCCGGTGTGGCAAGGTCGGGAGCAAATCCGCCTTCGTCGCCGATCGCTGTGGCTAAGCCTTTGGATTTAAGCAATTTTTTAAGATTATGATATATTTCTGCGCACATACGCAGGGCATCTTTAAAGCTGTCTGCCCCTACTGGCATGATCATAAATTCTTGAAAGTCTACAGTGTTATCCGCGTGCTTACCGCCGTTTAGGATGTTCATCATTGGGACCGGAAGCTGCTTGGCGTTAAAGCCGCCAAGATATTGATACAGAGGCATAGCCAGGGCTTCTGCTGCTGCACGAGCTACCGCCATGGATACGCCCAAGATGGCGTTGGCACCCAGCTTCGCTTTGTTTGGCGTGCCGTCAAGCTCTATCATTTTCATATCTACAGCCACTTGATCCAAAGCGTTCATGCCGCAGATTTCGTCGGCGATAATGTCGTTGACATTTTCAACGGCCTTTTCTACGCCAACACCCAGATAACGGTCGCCGCCGTCACGAAGTTCTACCGCTTCAAAAGCGCCAGTGGAAGCACCTGAAGGTACTGCCGCACGGCCAAGATGCATTTTGCCAGCTTCGTCAGCCACAAATACATCTACCTCTACCGTAGGGTTTCCGCGGGAATCCATAATCTCTCTTGCAAATACCTCAGCAATTTCTAAAAAGCCTTTCATAATCAAAACTCCTCTCTGATTAAAACCTGGGACTAACATTTAATGAGCTAATATTTATTTAACCAGCAACGAGTGACCGGTCATTTCCTTCGGTTGCGGTAAATCCATCATATCCAGCAGCGTTGGGGCGATATCGCATAGCTTGCCGCCTTTTTCCAGGCCTTTGGCCTTTTTGCAATTGATTAAAATGAAGGGGACTTCGTTGGTGGTGTGGGCCGTAAAGGGTTCCCCTGTTTCTTTATCAATCATTTTATCCGCATTGCCGTGATCGCCGCAAATAAACACTTGCCCGTCTACTGCCATCACCGCGTCTATGACCCGGCCTACGCAGGTATCCACTGTTTCCACAGCTTGGATAGTGGCCGGGATTATCCCCGTATGGCCCACCATATCCGGGTTGGCGTAGTTCATGATAATGATGTCATATGCTTGAGAAGCAATCGCTTCTTCCGCTACATCGGTAATGCCGTAGGCACTCATTTCCGGCTGCAGATCAAAGGTAGCCACCTCGGGGGTGGGAACCAGCTTGCGGTCTTCTCCCGGGTACGGTTCTTCTACACCGCCGTTAACGAAATAGGTCACATGGGCATATTTGGTGGTCTCCGCCAAACGCAGCTGCCGCATCCCTTGGACAGATAGATACTCGCCCAGGGTATTGGTCATGGATTGACTGTTAAAGGCCACTACTTTATTGGGGATTGTCGGATCGTAGTCCGTAAAGCATACATAGTACAAAGGTATCAAGCCTGCTTTACGGGGGAATCCGTCAAAATCCGGTTCGCAAAAAGCACAGGTAATTTCTCTGGCACGATCCGGCCTAAAGTTAAAGAAGATGACGGAATCATGAGGCGAGATTACTGCTGTGGGAGCCCCAGCGTTTTGGATGATTGTGGGTACCACAAACTCATCATTTACACCTTCGGCATAAGTGGCATCCATACAGGCCGCCACAGAGTCTGCGGTATTACCTGTGCCTTGAGTTAAGGCATCATAGGCCAGCTGAACCCGTTCCCAGCGGGTATCCCGATCCATGGCGTAGTAGCGGCCGATTACCGTAGCCACTTGACCTACACCTATTTCCGCCATTTTGGCTTCCAGCTCCATCAAATAATCCTTACCGGAAGCCGGTGGGGTGTCCCGTCCGTCCAAAAAGGCATGAACATATACTTTAGTCAGGCCATGACTTTTAGCCAGCTTCAATAAAGCATACAAATGCGTATTGTGACTGTGTACTCCGCCATCGGATAGCAGGCCGTATAGATGTAAGGCAGAGTCATTTTTTTTACAGTTTTCTATGGCGCCGAGAAGGGCGGGATTTTCGAAAAAATCTCCGTCTTCAATGGATTTGGTAATACGGGTCAGCTCTTGATATACAATGCGGCCGGCACCGATATTGGTATGCCCTACTTCGGAGTTTCCCATTTGACCGTCGGGCAGCCCTACATCAAGGCCACTGGCGCTTCCGCCTTCAAAGGGCCAACCGGCCATTAGCTTGTCCATGTTTGGGGTATTGGCCATGGCAATGGCATTGCCCTCTTTTTCGTCTGACAAGCCATAACCGTCCAAAATCATCAGTACCGTTAATTTTTTGGCATTATGCACGGGCAATCACCTCAAAATCGGGTTTTAAACTGGCACCGCCTACCAACCCGCCGTCGATATTGGGCATGGCAAATAGGGCTTTGGCATTGTCGGCAGTCACACTACCGCCATATTGGATACGGATGGCATCTGCAGTTTCTTGATCGTAAATTTCCGAAAGCACCTGCCGCACCGCGCCGCAAGCTTCTTCGGCTTGTTGATCTGTGGCTGTTTTGCCGGTGCCGATAGCCCATATGGGCTCGTAAGCGATCACTATCTTTTTGGCGTCCGCTTTGGAAATATCCATCAACGCAATACGGGTTTGTAAACGGATCAAATCCACGGTTATGCCTTGTTCTCTTTGTGTTAACGTTTCCCCAAGGCATACGATGGGAATTAACCCACAGGCCAAAGCCTTTTTTGTTTTAAGATTAACGGTTTCGTCAGTCTCGCCAAAATACTGCCGGCGCTCCGAATGGCCTATGATCACATAGGGCACACCCATTTCGGTAAGCATCTTACCTGATATTTCGCCTGTATAGGCACCACTGTCTTCGAAGTGCATGTTTTGGGCACCTACGGCGATATCTGTACCTTTTAGAGCGTCCATAACAGGAGCCAGACTCACAAATGGCACACAAAACACCACATCGGCCTCTGCACCGTTTATGCCGTCTTTGATACTGTTAGCAAACGCTACGGCTTCTTTTGGGCCGTTATTCATTTTCCAGTTACCGGCTACTATTTTTTTTCTCATGCTTAATCCTCTCTATTGTGCGGATCCGCATTTCGCTTAAATTTATTTGTTTTGATTTATTTATCCTGTACAGCCACTACCCCCGGCAAGGCTTTGCCTTCTAAAAACTCCAAAGAAGCGCCGCCACCGGTAGAAATATGGGACATTGCGTCGCCAAATCCCATTTGAATCGCTGCCGCTGCCGAATCGCCGCCGCCGATGATTGTAATCGCGTCGCTGTCGGCCATGGCCTGGGCCATTGCTCTGGTACCGCCGGAGAAATTTTCAAACTCAAACACACCCATTGGGCCGTTCCAGATAATGGTTTTTGCGCCTTTCAGGGCTTCCGTAAACAGCTTGCGGGATTCTTCTCCAATATCCAGACCCATCCAGCCGTCTTCTATGCCGCCCAGGGGTACTGTCTTAATTTCTGTATCATTTTTAAACTCTTTAGCCACCACAGTATCTACAGGAATCAGGAGTTTTACACCCAGTTCCTCGGCT
>Ga0131853_10002939_pt1 | contig 30586 bp, 31 predicted proteins | sample TergutLab28metaG_FD_92764 | JGI IMG/M metagenome (GOLD analysis project Ga0131853, IMG submission 92764) | Labiotermes labralis P1 segment gut microbial communities from Petit-Saut dam, French Guiana - Lab288 P1 (version 2) (version 2) | ecosystem: Host-associated > Arthropoda: Insects >... | reverse complement strand
CATAAACGTGTGACCGGCTCGCGAGAAGCCGTTTCCACGCAGCGCAACGTTCGCGTTTCTTGATATTACTTGGTTTGCCGTCGTTCCCGTTCCGCCGTTCGCGTTGAACACTACCGTATATGTCGTTGGCGGCGGTGGGGGGGCTTGAGTATTATTCAAACGATTAAGCAAGTCGTTCCACGGGAAAAGACTGCCGGGACAGGCAGTTGAATCAGTTTGATTGTGCCTTTCAAGAGTGAGGGAACGACCATAATGTCTTTCGATATGTCGGATTAGCTGTGCCAATGAGTTAAGTTGCGCTTCTGTTGGTCGTTGGTTTTGAGGCGCGTGGAAGAACCCGGCGACTGCAATTCCGACCGAGTTGCTGTTGCGGTTAGCGGCGGCATTATGCGCGCCTCTCCAGTCTATGGGTCTGCCTTGCCAAATTTCACCATTACCGCGAATCAGAAAGTGATAGCCAATGCCTATCCATCCATTGTTTCTGTGAATTTGGTGTACATCTTGAACAGTCGCATTTTGATTTCCGGCTGTATGGTGGACGACAATATGAGTGGTGCTTGGTCGATTACCCGGATTACTGGTAAAGCTTAAATTTGCATTTCGAATTACGGGTGTAGAAAGCGGCATTATGCCGAACGACTCAAATCGACTAATTTGAATGTCATTCACAAACAAAACGAAAGGAGTCATACTTACCATTCTTTCGACGCCGTTCACTGTGTAGTGAATTTGTAAAACATATTCACCGGCATCTTCTGATTGAACACTCATAATATCAAATTTGATGCTATTGAAAGATAAATCATTTTCTTGTACAAGAAATCCATCTCGTAAGACTTCATATCTATCCAACAATACATCCGCAGCAAAATCGGTGATATGAATTTTTGCATCAAACATTGTAATACTCTCTCCAACGATAGCTTGTTGGTCTATCGGAGAAAGGCTTTCAATTGTAATATACCCATTGCTCAACGTGAACGTATTGTTCAACATTGGCGCAAACATGGCATTATCAACTACAGCCAACGCAACAAGCGCCGCCTCCAACGTCATTTCTGCACCATCTAGATTGTAGTGTATAATTAATTTGTAATCCCCGGCGTCACTTGTATGTACGCTTTCGATGTCATGACTAATCCGGTAGTTAACTGCATTGGCAGGAATTTCATTTCCGGCTATTGTTAAACCATTGTGTTTTATTTCGTATGCAGTTATCGTCAAGTTTTCGTTGAGAAAACTTTCTCCGACTGAAATGTTTACGTCAAATATCCTAATGTACTCAAAAACGCCCGCGCTTTGATTAGAAGGCAGCGAACTGCTAACATAAATGTGCTTATTACCAAAATATCCTGTCGGTGAAGCAGGTGAGAATACGTCCATTACCGTATGGGTTCGTTCTTCCGGCACTCTCTCGAAAGCGAATGCCGCCGTACCTATGCTTGAAGCCACCAAGCATATTACACACATTAGTGTTAAGAGCTTTTTTAACACACCTTTCATTCTTACTTTGTTTCTCATTTTTTTCTCTCCTTTGTAAATATATTTTTACATTATTTAACTTGTTTAACAAATATTAACAATGTAAATTATTAGCATTCTACAACAAATCCAAAAAAATGTCAACCGTTTACATGTAAGATTGTAAAATATTAACAATCAATTGTTTTAAACACTAGTAAATATGCACAAAGTAATATTTTGATTGTTAGATATATAAAAAGCACGATAACGTATCCGCTATCGTGCTTGAGTTTTCTGTTTTAAAATATATCAAAGTATGAAAAAAGCCACATTATAAAAAGGTTTAACCCTTCTTATAATGTAGCTTAAATTTGGAGCGGGTGATGGGAATCGAACCCACGCAATCAGCTTGGAAGGCTGAGATTCTACCATTGAACTACACCCGCTCGTCAAAACTCACCCTTTTTGCTCGTTTTGACACAAAAATCGTGTCAAAAGCTCGCCTTATGGGCGGTTTTTCCTCTATCCCAAAAAATTTCGAGCAATGGCTCTCTTTTTTCGGGAACCCTTTCCGCCTTACGGCGGTTTGTTTTTTCTCTTTCGAAATTTTCATTCAGCTTACAACAACGAAAACCATTATACCAACTCGTTTTGGATTTGTCAATACTTTTTTTACAATTATTTTTTAATTATTTTATAAATTGATAAAAAAACTAGACAACTTCTTACAACTATGGTAAAATAACTATGGTAAGATGATGTTTAGCTATGTAACTATGCAAATTTTTGAGGTGAAAGTCTTTGAAACTGCTAACTTTTAAAGGCGGCGTTCGTCCGCCGGAGAATAAATTGGAAACTTGCAATATTCCCATTAAAAATATCGCGCCGTCGAAAATCATGACATTTCTTATGTCGCAAACGGGCGAATTTTCTTGTGTGCCGTGTGTTTCTATCGGATCTGACGTGTTGATGGGACAGTTAATCGGCGAGCCGGCTGACGATATCTCGGTTCCGATTCACTCTTCCGTTTCGGGAAAAGTGATCGCGGTTGAGGAACGTATGCACCCGAACGGCGAGATGGTTAAAGCCGTGATCATCGAAGATAACGGATTCGACACGCCGGCGCAAGCGATTTCGGCAAATAAAGATTATCGCGGGCTTAGCAACGACGAAATCGTTGACGTTGTTAGAAAAGCCGGGATTGTCGGCATGGGCGGCGAAGGATTTCCGACGCATCTGAAGCTATCACAACCGCAAAACGGTAAAAAGATTGATAAAATCATTGTAAATGCGGCGGAAACCGAGCCGTATTTGACCTGCGATCACCGCACGATTCTTGAAAAGCCGTACGAGCTTATCGGCGGGCTGAAGGTGATTTTGCATAATTTCGGGCTGACTAAGGCTTATATTGCGATTGAGGAAAACAAGCCGGACGCGATTAATCTTCTAACTCAGCTTGCGAAACGTGAAAAAGATATAAAAATCAACGTTGTCACGCTTAAATCCAAGTATCCGCAAGGCGGCGAGGCGCAAATGATCAGCGCCGTTTTAAAACATAAGATTCAGCCCGGCAAACTTCCCGCCGATATGGGAATTGCTGTTTTTAACGTGGGAACTTGCTGTGAAATTTATCGTTCGCTGATGTTCGGAACGTCGCTGCTTAGCAGAGTTGTTACCGTTGCGGGCGATTGCGTCAAAAATCCGGTAAATGTTCGCGTTCGAATCGGGACAAGTTTCGAACATATATTCGAAAGTATCGGCGGATTTTCGAAAGAGCCGGAGAGAGTTATTATGGGCGGTCCTATGACAGGGATTACTGTTTCGACATTGGATATTCCGGTGACTAAGACCACAACCGGGCTTATTGCGCTGAATAAACCTAAATTCGCGGAAGAATTGCCGTGTATCAGTTGCGGAAAGTGCGTTATTGCCTGCCCGACAAAGTTGGTTCCCGCCGAACTGAACACGCAAGCGCGCAATGAGAACTATGGCAATTTTGAAGCGCTTCACGCTTCCGATTGTATCGAGTGCGGAACCTGTTCTTATCTTTGTCCGTCGAATCAGCATCAGACAAAGCATGTTCGACTTGCCAAACTCGCTGTCGAATAGAGTACCAAACAGGGGATTATGAACGGCAATTTAAAATGAGGTGTTAATATGCAAGCACTAAAAACGGCGCACGCGCCGCATATTAGAGGAAAAAATTCGGTTCAGCTTATTATGCTGGACGTGCTTATCGCTCTTCTTCCCGCGACAATCGCGGGCATAATATTTATGGGATATCGCGCGGCGCTTTTAATATTCGTCTGTATCGCATCCAGCGTACTTTCTGAAGCGCTTTGGCAGATATTTTCGAAAAAATCGATCACGGTTTCTGATTTGTCCGCGACGGTTACCGGACTTTTGCTGGCTTTAGCGTTGCCTGTAACTTTGCCGCTTTGGATGGCGGCAATCGGTTCGGCGTTCGCCATAATCGTGGTTAAGCAATTTTTCGGCGGACTTGGCGGAAACTTTGTAAATCCCGCGCTTGCGGGACGGGCGTTTTTGATGGTTTCATGGTTCGCGCAAATGACGAGATGGACCGAACCGTTTACATCACTCAATATAACTAACAATGTGGACGTAATCTCAACCGCGACGCCGCTTGAATTGTTGGCGACTCCGGGGGCGACGCTTCCGTCGTACTTGGAATTGTTTATCGGAAATGTTGCGGGAACCATCGGTGAAGTGTCGGCTGTCGCGCTTCTTTTGGGCGGAATTTATCTTATAGCGCGGAAAGTTATCAACTGGAAAATCCCTGCGGCGTTTATCGGAACGGTCGTGGTTGGTACGTTTATATTCTGCGGAAGCAACGGCTTGTTCGCCGCGCCATTCGGCGGTTTAAACTTTTTCGGCGGCGATTGGTTGTATCATATTATTGCAGGGTCACTTTTGCTTGGGGCGTTTTTCATGGCGACCGACCCGGTTACAACGCCTATTTCGCAAAAAGGGCAGGTTTACTTCGGAATCGGTTGCGGAATTATAACTGTTATTATACGGCTTTGGGGCGGATATGCCGAGGGCGTTATGTTCGCGATTTTGCTTATGAACGTAGCGACTCCGTTGATTGATAAAATTTCTATGCCCAAAAGACTTGAGGCAAAGGGGGCAAAATCATAATGGCTAGAAAAAAGAAGGAAAAAAAGAAATTGCTGGAACGGCCGGGAATAAGGTATTTGATTGTGCTTGGAAGCATTATTATTGTCAGCACAGTTTTGATATGGGGCGTAAACGCGCTTACCGAGCCGGTTAGAGAGCGAAACGCCGAAGTGGTTGTCGCCGACGGACGGGAGGAAGTTTTGCCTGCCGCGACTAACTTTGAGCGGCGCAGACTTCCGAATATTAATTATCGCGGCGAGGGCATGACTATTGATTCTATATATCAAGGATCTGATATGCACGGTGAATTGGTCGGTTACGCGATCACTTTGACATCTCACGAAGGACACGCGGGCGATATTCAAATGATTGTGGGAATCACTTATCGGTCGAATATGCCGCCAATTGTCAATCGGGTAATCATTTTGGCGATGTCTGAAACGCAAGGGCTTGGAAGCCGCGCGGCGGACGACGAATTCCTTGATCAGTTTATTGATAAAACCGAAATTCACGCCGTAATCAACATTGGTGAACCCGCCGGCGACGAAATTTTGGCAATCTCGGGCGCGACGGTTACGTCAAACGCTGTCGCGAACGCGGTAAGCTTCGCGCTTGACACCACCAGAGAAGTAATTCGAACCGACATGATGACCGATCAGCAGGCGCAGGACATTTTGGAGGAAATTACCGAAATCACCGAAGAGGAAATCAGAGAATTGACTGAAAATGGCTATAACGGCTATGGATATTATCAATATTACGGCTACGGAACCGGAGGGGAATATTAATGACGTATATACGAACACTTTTAAACGGCATTTTTGAAGAAAACCCTGTTTTCGTGCTTGTTTTGGGGCTTGCTCCGGCGTTGTTTGTAAGCACAAGTGTTGTAAACGCCGTTGGGTTGGGAGTTGCGACGTTGATCGTATTAATTTGCTCAAACGTTGTGATTTCGCTGTTACGTAAATTTATTCCGAATAAAATTCGGCTTTTATCGCAGGTCGCGATTATCGCGTGTTTTGTTACGATCGTTCAAATTTTGCTTAACACGTACTTTCCAGATTTGGCGCGAGACCTTGGAATTTTCGTTCCGCTCATCGTGGTAAACGGCATTATTGTATACGAGGCGGCGATATTCGCGACTGAGCATTCGCCTCTTGAATCATTCATCAAAGGCGCGGCAATCGGATTGGGATTTTTGGCGGCGCTGATTGTTATGGCGTTTTTCCGCGAACTGCTTGGAAACGGAACGATTTTAGGGTTTGCGGTGTTCGGCGAAAGGTTTGACCCGGCAAGTATTATGATTATGCCGCCCGGTGCGTTTTTGACGCTCGGTATTGGATTGGCGATATTTGCCGCGGTAAAATCACGCGGAAAAGAAAACGAATAACAAACTTTACGTTTGCGTCAAATTGCGTGAGATTTTGTTGAAAATATTCAGGAGCGTATATAAAGATATCCGACTGAGTGTTTTCGGCAAAATATTGCGTAATTTCACGCAAACCTTATGAAAGGAGTATTTACCAATGATTAGAGATTTGGCTCTGCTTGCCCTCGGCACGGCACTTATAAACAATTTAGTGTTTGTGCAATTTTTGGGAATCTCTCCTGCTTTGAATATGTCGAAAAACGTAAAATCGTCGGCGCAGATGGGCGTTGCGGTGATTTTCGTATTGTTTTTCGCCTCCCTCTTGACGTGGGTGGTAAATACATATTTTCTTGCTTATTTGAGGTGGGAATTTTTAGAGAATGTCGCGTTTATCCTCGTCGTTGTTGCATTTGTGCAGTTTTGCGAAATGTTGACGCGGAAAAAGTTTAAATCGCTGTATCCGATATTCGGTCGATATTTGCCGTTTATCATGGCGAATTGCGCGATTTTGGGTATCGTGCTTATTAATTCAAGGGAATTCGGCGTTTTGCGTGAAAATTTCGCGTATAACATTGCGAACAGTTTGGCGGCGGGAATCGGATTTTTCATCGCGATTGTACTGCTTGCGGGCGTTCGTGAACGGTTGGAGCTTAAAAATATTCCGAAAGCGTTTCGCGGAATTCCGATCGCGTTGATTTCCGCGGCACTTATCGCGCTGGCGTTTATAGGATTTACAGCGGGGTGAGCTTGCAAGACAAACTATCGGCGGGCGGTCAATGACCGCCCCTACAATGGAGTGACACAAATGCTACATTTATACTACGGCGATGGAAAGGGCAAAACCTCCTCCGCTGTCGGGCTTGGCATTCGTGCCGCGGGCAGAGGATTTGGAGTTTTGATGATACAATTTCTTAAATGCCAGCCATCCGGCGAGGTTTTATTTTTGAAGGATTGCGAAAATTTTACTGTTCGTCGGTTCGAGTCGGAGCATAGTTTTATTATGGATACGTCAGAATCGCTGAACGAAAAGTTGAAATCCGAAATTGCTGAGGCGATTGCGTTCGCTAAAAACGCAGTGGCGGCGAAAGCGTGTGATGTGCTGATTTTGGACGAGGTTCTAGACGCGGTAGATTTAGGGTTTGTCGATGAAGATGAACTTATATCGCTTATAAATATTGGAAAGAATGATATTGAGCTTGCTTTCACCGGCAGGCGTGCGAGTGATAGATTGATTGAACGCGCCGATTACGTTACCGATTTGACGCAGGTGAAGCACCCTTATCAAAAGGGAGTCATTGCAAGGGAAGGATTTGAATACTAAAATTTGTGTTAAATCACGCAATCTTCCGCCGAAACTTCATCCACAAAAAATCCTCAACGTACCTTTGTACGCCTGCGTTTTTTTGGGACTCGTTTCGACGAAATCTCACGCAATTTAACACAAATTTTTGATTAGGAGAGTAACAATGGGACTATTTTCACCTAACTATAATAAGCCCGGGCCGGGCGTGGACGTAAACGAGCCGCCAAAGCGCAGGTTCTTCCTGTTTTTGGAGCTTTTTTTCCGTAAATTCACAAAACTTATACATCTTAATTTTTTGTACGCTATAACGCTTATTCCGGCGTTTGTAATACTGTTTTTCTTGGGCGCGCTTGCGTTTGCACCTTTATTTGAGAATCTCGCGCCGCTTATTTTGGAAGCTTACGGCGAGTATGGCGACGAGGTTCTTGGAACCACCATTCTTTACATGAATTTACTTTTTCCTTTGATGATTCTCTGTCTGTGGGGCGGCGGTCCTACAACCGCAGGTTTTGCTTACGTTCTGCGTAATTATTCGCGGGAGGAACATTCGTGGATAAACTCTGACTTTTTCGAACATACGCGGAAGAATTTTAAGCAATCCATCGTGGTTTTCGCGATAGATTTGGTTGTTATATTCGTATTTTACATAGGAATCATGTTTTACTCCGCCCAAACCGGAGCAATGTTCTTTATGACGTATGTATTGCTTCTATTTTTAGTCATATACACACTGATGCACCTATATATATATCCTATGATGGTAACGTTCGACCTGTCCCTGCGCGCGCTTTACAAAAACGCGCTGATGTTCGCGCTTATGAAATTAGTGCCGAATTTGATAATCGCCGCGGTGATTATCGCGATTGTGATCGGGTTGGCGCAACTTATCTTCCCGTTCGGACTGTTTTTCGCGGTGCCGATCATATTATTCAGCCTGTGCGGGTATATTTCGGTGTTTTGGACATATCCGACGTTGGAAAAGTATATGATGCACGCGGACGAAGCCGGAAAATCTGACAATGACCTAATTTAAGGAGCTAACATATGAATATAAACAAACAAACGGTTGTAAAAGGCGCGATGATACTGATGGTCGCGAATTTGACGACCAGATTAATCGGAATGTTTTTCAGAATCCCGCTTGCTAATATTTTGGGCGAATACGGAATAGGGCTTTTCGGTTCTGCATTTACGATTTTCACGATTATGTTTATTATCGCGACAGCGGGGTTTCCCATCGCGATTTCCAAAATGGTCGCCGAAAGCAACGCGCGGTTTGCGCATAAAGGAACGGCGGAAAGTTCCTACCACGCGCGGAGGATTTTCCAAACCGCCGCGGTTTTACTCGGAATGATCGGAATGATCGGAAGCACAATTACGTTCTTTTTCGCGGCTCCGATTGCTAATTGGCTTGGCAACCCTGCTATACAGCTTGGAATTATGGCTATCGCGCCTGCCGTGTTCTTTATCGCTTTGGTGGCGGCGCACCGCGGATTTTTCCAAGGTAATCAAAATATGATTCCCACCGCGGCGTCGGAACTTACCGACGCTTTATCAAGGCTTATAATCGGTATTTTACTTTCAAGTTTCGTTATGAACCGTATGTCGGCAGACAGCGTTTCCTCTTTAATCGGCCGATTCGCGGGCATGGCTTCAGAGCAATCTCGTCTTGAATTAGCAAGCGCGGGCGCACTACTCGGCGTAACAATGGGAACCGTAATTGTTTTGATTATGCTTATGTCTGTTTACCGTTTTTCGAAAAGGGAAAAATTCAGACCTATCGCTCCCGTGCGTTCACGGCGTTCAATTACAAAAGAGTTGGCTTTCATCGCGTTTCCGATTACAATCGGCGCGGCGGTTATGAGTCTTACAAGCCTTATCGACCTTGTAACCGTTCAAAATCGCTTGCAGGTTAATCCCGCGGTTTTCGAGCCTTACTATTACCGATTATTCGCCGATGGAACCGTTTTTGCGGAGCAGCTGATTGAATCAGGCATAACCGACCCAACGACAATCATACAACGTATGGCAACCGCGCTTTACGGAATGTACACCGGTTTCGCGTTTCCTTTGTTCAATATTCCGTTCACTTTTATCGTTGCGATTAGCGCGGCGATTGTTCCCGCAATCGCGGGCGCCGTTGCAGGCGGCTTAAGTGAAAAAGCAAGACAGATTGTTCGCAGCGCAATACGCGCCGCGTTATTGATAAGCCTTCCTGCCATGGTAGGTTTGGCAGTTTTGGCTGAGCCTATATTACATCTTTTGTTTAACAACACAAATGCGGCACATCTGTTGCGGCTTCTTGCGTTGGCGACTGTTTTCGTGTCGTTAGTGCACGTTACGAACGCAACGTTACAAGCATATGGAAAAGTGAAAATTCCGGTTTATACGATGCTTATCGGCGGGCTTGCGAAGCTTGCGATTAACTTTTTCTTGATTCCAGTTTGGGGAATTGACGCCGCGCCGATTTCGACCGTTGTTTGCTACGCGATTATCGCGGTTTTAAACTTGATTTTCCTATCAAAGCACGTAAAACTCTCGTTCAGCGTCGTGAAAACGTTTATCAGCCCGGCGTTATCGGCTATTATCATGGGCGTTTCCGCTCTGTTCGTACACGGATTTTTAACGCAATTTATTCCGCAAAGGCTCGCGACCGTCGCGGCAATCGGATTCGCGGGAATTGTTTACGCCGTTCTTGTGATTGTAACCCGCGCGGTGGAACGCGAGGATATCGAAATGCTGCCATTCGGCAAGAAAATCGCGAGTAAGATTTACAGGAAAGGTTGATTATATGACTAAAGATAAATATACGTTTGATGATTTGGTTGAAATTGTGCGGAAATTGCGCGCGCCGGACGGGTGCCCGTGGGATAGAGAGCAAACGCACGATAGCATAAAAGAAAACACCGTTGAGGAAGTTTACGAGATGCTTGAGTCTTTCGATAGCGGCGACGGCGCGAAAATGGCGGATGAAAGCGGCGATTTGTTGTTGCATATCGTTTTTCACGCTTCAATCGGTGAAGCATCCGGGGAATATAATATCGACGACGTTACCGACGCAGTTTGCCGAAAGTTGATTCTGCGTCATCCTCATATCTTCTCGGACGAAAATTTTGCAAATTCTGCGGAGGTTTTGGATAATTGGGACTCAATTAAACGCGCCGAGCGGGGGCAGACCTCTGTAACTGCTGAAATGAAAGGGATATCCAAGTATTTGCCGTCGCTTATTCGAGCTTCAAAAGCGCAAAAAAAAGCGGCTAAATCGGGGTTTTCTGTAGAAAATAGAAATTTTTTTGAAAAATATGAAAAAAAGGTATTGCATTTTTGCGAAATTAATGGTATAACTAGTGAGGAAGGCTTTTCACGTATGTTGTTTGGTATGGTTTCGGTTGCGAATCGACTTGGGATTCAGCCTGAAATCGCGCTTAATTCGGAAGTTGACAAATTTATTGCCGAATTTGAGGAATTTGAGAACGGCAAGCTTTAAAAGAGAAGTGGACAAGCTATGAATTTGAAAAAATAAACGACAGTATTTATACTGTCCAAAAATATAAAGTTTAAAGGAGAAAAAAACATGAACAAAACTGATTTGATCGCAGCAATCGCTAGCGGAGCAGAACTTACTAAGAAGGACGCAGAAAAAGCACTTAACGCATTCACAGGAGCAGTTGAAGGCGCACTTAAGAAAGGTGACAAAGTTCAACTTGTTGGATTCGGTTCTTTCGAAGTTCGCGCGCGCGCGGCTCGTAAAGGCAGAAACCCGGCGACAGGTAAAGAAATCACTATCGCCGCTTCTAAAGTTCCTGTATTTAAAGCAGGTAAAGCTCTTAAAGATTCTATTAAGTAAGAATTTTAATAATAAACAAAAAAAACCGCCGAAAAGGCGGTTTTTTTTGTTTATCTGGTGCCATACATTCTATATGAACTCGCACATAATCGAATTACTTACAAACATTAGTTCGGGCGGGATAGAGATTCGTCCGCGTTCTTCGCGTAATAGGCCTTTTTCCGCTAAATCTCTTATCTTATCGCCTACATAGTCGTAGAGATTTACTTTAAATTTTTCCGCAAATTCGGCGGCGCTAACCCCTTCCGTTAACCGTAGTCCTAAAAATATAAATTCTTCCGGTGTCGGTTCGAGAACCGTTCCGCGGGCGCGCCCTTTGCCGGATATATAGCGCTTCACATTCTCGAGATTGAAATACCTCTTCCCGTCGAAGCAGGAATGTGCCGCCGCGCCGACTCCGATATAATCGCGGCACTTCCAATATTTTAGATTATGCTTTGATTGATAGCCCGGCTTTGCGAAGTTAGAGATTTCGTAACGCTCAAAGCCTTGTTCGGCAAGGTATTCAACCATTTTATCATACATATCCGCAACCGTATCGTCATCCGGAAGTTTGAGATTGCTTCGATAAAACGGTGTTCCTTCCTCCACTTTCAGCATATATGCGGATATATGCGCAACATCAAGCGCGGCAACACTTTCAAGCGTTCCATCGAAATTATGTAAACTTTGGCCGGGTAATCCGAACATTATGTCAACCGATATGTTGTCGAATCCCGCTTCTCTCGCGGCGGCGTGGCAATCTAAGAAATCCGAAAATGTGTGCGTTCGTCCAAGGGTTTTTAGCTCGTTATCGTCCGCCGACTGCGCGCCGATACTAATTCGGTTTACGCCGGCGGCGCGAAGCTCCGAAAAGCCTTGATAATCAATGGTTTTTGGGTTACACTCAACCGTAATTTCACAGTTTTCAACGTTGTGATGCTCAAGTGTAAAGTCAATCAACTTTACAATATTCGAAACGCCTACGTACGTAGGCGTTCCGCCGCCAAAGTAGATTGTGTCAATGTTCAGTTTCGGATAGCTTGCGATCTCATCTTTTAGCGCATTAAAATAGGGCGCGATTAAGCTATCGCGCCCTATTAAAGAGTAAAAATTGCAATAATTGCACTTATTCGCGCAAAATGGGATATGAATATACAATCCTGTGTTGTTCAAAATAACACAACCTTTCATGCCTTGCGGCACAATGTCTACACACATCAGAGCGCGAGGACGGTGCAGGCTTGCCTGCTATTCATGAGAATTACCGTGACACTCGTGGCAATCGCCGCTGCATCCTACGATTCCAACGGGATCAATGCCTTTTCGCTTATAATAATCCGCGATCGCGGATTGAATAGCCTCTTGCGCAAGATTCGAGCAATGCATTTTCGCCGGCGGAAGCCCGTCAAGCGCGTCCGCAACCGCAAAATTGGTAAGCGCGAGCGCCTCGTCGATGGTTTTGCCCATCACAAGCTCGGTTGCCATGCTACTTGTCGCAATTGCCGCGCCGCAACCGAACGTTTTAAACTTCACGTCCTCGATCACTTTCGTGTCGTCGTTAATTTTCATATAAATTTTCATAATATCGCCGCATTTAACGTTTCCAACCTGTCCAATCGCGTTGGCGTCAGCGATTTCGCCCATGTTACGCGGGCTTGCAAAATGTTCCATAACTTTTTCTGAGTACAATTATATTTCCCCCTTATTGTATAAAGGTGACATCAAGCGTAGCCGCTCAACCGTTTCTTTCAACACTTCCACCGTATAATCTATATCTTGCGGCGTTGTTTCTTCTCCTAACGACAGGCGCAGCGAACCGTGCGCGATTTCATGTTCCAGCCCGATTCCGAGAAGTACGTGCGACGGGTCGAGCGAACCTGACGTACACGCGCTTCCGCTGGATGCCGCAATTCCTTTCATGTCAAGCATGAGAAGCAGTCCTTCGCCCTCGATATACCTAAAACAGAAATTCGTATTTCCCGCCAACCTCTCGGTCGGATGTCCGTTTAGGATAACTTCCGGAATTTCCGCTAAAACTCTGTCAATCAGCTTATCCCGCAAGATTTTAAGCTTGTCCGCTTTGGTTGCCGCGTTTTCGGCGGCAATCTCAATCGCCGCTCCAAGTCCGACAATTCCGGCGACATTTTCGGTTCCCGCGCGGCGTCCTCGCTCTTGCGCGCCGCCGAACATAATACTTCCGGCGTTCGTTCCGCTTCGAATATATAACGCGCCAACGCCTTTTGGACCGCCGAATTTGTGCGCGCTTAAACTTAGCGTGTCAACGCCGAGTTTGTCCACATCAATCGGAATCGTGTCAATCGCCTGCACCGCGTCGGTGTGGAACGCTATGTTGCGCGCCCGCGCGATTGCGCCGATTTCGGCAATCGGTTGAATTGTGCCGATTTCGTTATTGGCGAACATTATGCTGATTAAAATTGTCTGCTCGTTTATCGCCGCGGCGATGTCGTTCGGCGACACGCGGCCGAATTTGTCAGGTTTCAAATATGTGACCGAAAATCCCTCTTTTTCAAGTTGCTGACACGGGTGCAAAACCGCGTGATGCTCGATGGAACAGGTGATTATGTGATTTCCCTTATGCTTGTTCAAACGAGCGAAGCCGCAAATTGCCCAGTTGTCAGATTCGGTTCCTGACGCAGTAAAGTATATTTCCTTTACACTTGCGCCGATCGCTTGCGCGACGTGCTCTCGCGCGGTTTCAACCGCGATTTTCGCATCTCGTCCCTCTTTGTAAAACTCGGCAGAAGGATTTCCGAAATTTTCGGTTAAATATGGCATCATCACGTCCAAAACTTCCGATTTTAACGGCGATGTTGCCGCGTGATCTAAATATATACGTCGTCCGTCGTTCATTTGCTGATCTCCTTGTTATTTATCATCTTACTTTGTCAAGGACTAGCCCTTGACAATCCCACAAGTTTTTGTGCGGGAAAAACTTGACGAGTGGTAGATTTCATCAAATCGAGCGTCGGCACAGACCGCCTTGCTCTCTTTGGAAATCTTCACAGGGGTGGCATTAGCGGAAACGAGTTTCCGATGCCACTCCCAAACCGTCGCCCTCCCCGACAAAAAACGTCGGGCGGGTACCCCGCTTGGCGGAACCGCGGGCGAAAGTTAGTGCAATCATAGAACATTCAACCAAACAACATCTCGCGCTTTTGGGGAGTGGCATCCGAATTTGTTTTTTAATTCGGCTAATGCCACCCCTGTCAAAACCGTCCAAGAGCACGAATCGTAGTTTGATGAAGTGTGATTGGGTACGGTTGACGACTCGCGGGTCGGTCTCAAATATACGTGCTCCTATAATATAGCCGTTATCGGCCGCATATTAATCGCATCCTCTTATGATTTTTGTTAATTGCTCAACTTGCGATTGAAAATCCGTCATACGCGCTGCATTTCTTTCTTCAACTGCTCTATATATCCCGTCGCAAGCTTGTCGCATCGCTCGTTTTGCGGGTGTCCCGCGTGCCCTTTCACCCAAACAAACGTGACGTCATGTTCCATGCTTAAACCAAGCAACTGCTCCCACAAATCGGGGTTAAGCGCGGGTTCTTTGGAATTTCTCATCCAATTGTTATCATGCCACTTTTCCGCCCACCCCTCGTTCATGGCGTCAACGACATACTTCGAATCGCTGTAAACAGTCACGTTACACGGCTCTTTCAACGCTTCCAAGCCAACAATTACGGCGGTTAACTCCATTCGGTTGTTAGTGGTTATCTCTTCCCCGCCGACAAGTTCCTTTTCTCGGCCGTTGTAAGTCAAAATCGCGCCGTAACCGCCGGGACCGGGGTTTCCGCTGCACGCGCCGTCGGTGTATAGTTCAACTTTCTTTTCCAATATAAATCATCCTTGTAAAATTAAAATTTCTGTCTTTTGTATGACCAATGACCGTATTACATTCTAGTCTAACACAATTGTTTCGATTGGTGGATCGTTCGCCGGAGTATCGGGCGGGGTAGGCGGTTGTTGAGCCGGCGGAGTTCCTGTTCCTGTTCCTGTTCCCGGGTCCGTGACGGGAGGAATTGTGGTGCCCGATCCGGAGCCTGTATCTGTTCCGTTTCCTGTTCCCGATTCGTTCCCCGGTCCGGCCGGGGTCAGCCAATCATGATAGGTGCACGGCGTGTTATATAGAGCGTCGGATTCGTCGTTAATAGTAGACGCGCGTTGCACGTTATCCGGCGGACAAAACGGCGTCGCTCTCATGCCTGTAACGTAATCAATCATAATTTCGACATGTCGCTCGCAAGTTCCGCCCGGCCCTCGTCCGGATTGGAAATAACTTGTCACAACACGGCTTCCGCGAACGTCAAGCGCACAAAGGTCGGACGGTATTAAGCCGCTGTCCATACAAGTGCTTATTGAAGCGATTCCCGCCGGACGTCTGATTGAAGTAACGCTCGGTAATCCTTGGTGAATCTCGGTCATAACATTGCGGAAAACCGGAATACACGGATTCGCCATACGTCCCAAGTTTTGCGGAATATCAAATCCGTACCAAACCGCCGCGACGTAATGTGTCGTAAATCCTACAAACCAACGGTCGTGATTATTGTCGGTGGTTCCTGTTTTTCCGGCGGTAAACTGATTCGGAACTCCCGCGCCGCCGCCTGTTCCCGCCGTTATCGCGCCGCGCAACATTTGCGCCATCATAAACGCGGTAACTTCGCTCATTGCGCGTCTTTCTTCAACATCACGTCGTAGAATTTCGTTGCCGTCCATATCGGTTACCAGCGTAAACGTTGTCGGCCTCATATACATGCCGCCGTTCGCGAACGGAACATACGCCGCCGCCATTTCAAGCACCGAAACGCCGTCGGTAAGTCCGCCAAGCGCCATCGCCGCAAGGTTTCTGTCTGAATGAGTTCCGCCGTCCGCTCGACGCTCGCCGTAAACAAGCGAAGTGATTCCAAGATTTTCGGTCATAAACTCAAATGATCTATCCACGCCCATTTGATGAACAATTTGCACCGGAATAGTGTTAAGTGAAGCTCGAAGTGCCGCGTCAACCGTAACGGGACCTCTGAAAGAATGGTCGGCGTTTCTTGGAGTCCACCCGCCGAAAGTTCGCGGCTCGTCTACAAACACCGTGCCCGGAGCAATCAAATTTCGCTCAAGCGCAGGCGCAAAAGACGATATAGGCTTAATTGACGACCCGGGTTGACGCAATGATTGCGTCGCGCGGTTCAAAGTACGGCGAGCTTCCGTACGTCCGATTCCGCCGGCAAGCCCGACAACATGTCCGTTTGTCGGATTTATAATCGCCATTGCCGACTGCGCGCCTTCACGCGGGAAATTAGCCGGATTTGTGTAAATTCTATCAATCGCCGCCTGGATTTCGGGGTTAAATGTCGTATAAATTCTCAATCCGCCCGAAAACAGTATCCTGCTCGCCATAGAGTGCGAATAGCCTTCTTCATGAATAAGCGCGTGTAAAACATCTTCAACGACCTGGTCGATAAAGTAAGTCTGCATTCCGCCGCCTGCTGCGCCGCGGGTAAATACAAGTTCTTCGGCAACCGCCGCTTGATGTTCTGCCGCCGTTATAAAGCCGGAATCCAGCATTTCAGCTAAAACGAGCAGTTGTCGCTCACGATTGTTCTCCGGATTTCGGAAAGGGTCGAAGCGAACCGGATGTTGCGTAATTCCAACAATCGCGGCACTTTGCGCGATTGTCAGCTCGCTAACGTCAACGTCAAAATAAGTAAGCGCCGCCGCTTGTACGCCAATCGCGCCGTTCGCCAAATATATTTCGTTAAGGTAAAGCTCCATAATTTCGTCTTTCGACAATCGCCGTTCAACGTTTACCGCGCGGGAAATTTCGCGAAGTTTGCGCCATGGCGTTGTCGCGTCGTCGCGGGTCAAGTTTTTCACAAGCTGCTGCGTAATCGTACTTCCGCCGAACTGATCGTCAAATCTGAATACGAAGTTAAGCATTGCGCCGGAAGTTCGACGCAAATCCACGCCGCGGTGGCTCTCAAATCGTCTGTCCTCAATCGCGATTGCGGCATGCCGCATATGCAGCGGAATTTCAGACAAGTCCGCCCAGACGCGGTTCTGCCCGTAGAAAAGATTGTCAAGTGGCTGAATATTCCCGTTTTGGTCGGTATAAAAAAGTTGCGCGGAAAAGTTGCCTTGCATATAATCTTCAACATCAAATCTGCCCCAAAGCCCTAAAAACGCGCTTCCAACTACCAAAACACCTATGATTACAGGCACTAGCATTACAACAACCAATCTTTTGGTCCATTTCCATATACGTTTTTTTAGGCTTAATTTCTCAGTTTTCTTCTTCCTCATTGTAAATCACCTCAGTTTTTAAATCACACAACCGCATAGTTTGTTCGCGGCATTTAACATTACTAAATATATTTATTCAAGCGCGTATGCACAGCTGTTCTCTGCACACTGCCCTATATATTATACCACATTTTTTGAAAATTGCAACATTTTGTATAAAAATCTACAATTTGGCAATAATATTCCCATGATTAGGAGTGATAAAATGAGCAACCAAACCAAAGCTTCGAATTTATTTTTAATATCCGCCTGCGTGTTCGTAATATCGATATTTTTGGGGTATTTAACCTACGTGATGATTTCGGGCGCGCCGATTCTGCGGCGAAATCAGGAACTTGTGCCGGCCGGCAATATCGCCGAACCCGCTTCGAGTGAAGTTCAAGCCGTTGTAAACGTCGAACCGATTGTTATCGACGAAACGCCTGTCTCACACTACATCGTTCGTGAAAACGACGGTAGAATCGGAATATTCCGCAGTGAAAACGGCGAAACGCATTTTATGTACAACATCAACACTCCGATAACGCTGCTCCCTGAAGCGGACAGGGAACTTTTGCGGCATGGCGTTGTGCTTTACACCGAAGAAGAGTTGACTCGGTTTATAGAAGATTTTTCTTCGTAGGGCGTTGCCCTAGAACCCATTTTTGCGCCTGCGGCGGCGAACTTTGCGCGGGCGCGCGCGGCGCGGCAAGGACCAGTCCTTGCCAATCCAGCAAACTTTTGCGCGCCAAAAGTTTGACCAAAAGCGCCGCGCTCACGCACGTGCTCAAAAACCGAGCACACGTGGCTCGGAAGCGAGTGCAATCAACTCACCTCTATTTAAACAACATCTCGCGCTTTTAGGCGCGAGGCGCTCTCAAACGGGCGCGGCGTTTTATCTCACTATTCTTTCCGCGAACGCGGTTCGCTAACCCAGCTTTTTCGTCGCCGGCTTTGATGCAAATCGCCGCTTTTTGGCGTTTGCGTCATAGGCGACCGGGATTGGTAAGGGCAGAGCCCTTACCGCCCGTCCGGCAGGACACTCGCCCTCGGGACGGACCCGAATAATGGGTTTTTAGGGCAAAGCCCTAAAAGCCCGCGCCCATCGGGCGCAGATTTTATAAAACTTTTTTCAAAAGTTTTTCGGTCTAAGGCGCGACGCGCCTTAAACCTTCCATTAAATCTTTATACTCCTCAACCGTACACAATTTATCAACAATCTCAACCAACGCATTGGCGGAAAGTCGCGGCGGAAGCCCAAGCTTGTCCGCCAACTTTTTGCGTAAAACCGCGCTGTCCGCGCCGCCGGATAAGCCGTCCTCGTAGAACATCTGTTTTGTAACCCTTCCGCCATCTTTCGCGGCAGATCGTTCGGTCGCAGCGGATTTTAATATCTTTTTCAACAATTCGGTCGTCATTCCCTCGACGCCAAGCGTTCCCTCGGCAGACGAAGCGTCCTTCCGCCGCTCTTTTCCGGCAATCGCGGGAATATAGGCGTGCTTTACAACGCCGTTTTGTCCGACGCAATTTTTTATATAGTTGCGAATGGAAAAACCCGCCCTGTCCGAATCGGTAAGCACGATAACACCTGTGGTTTTCGCGAATTTTTTGATACTTTCGATAATCCGCTTATCTTTATATAGTAAAAAGCCGTTCGTCTGAATAATAATCGCGTCAGCAACGGCTTTTATTCGCTCTTTATCAAATTTTCCCTCAACAATTATCGCTTCTTTAATCGAAATTTTGTCCGAAATTTTTCTCACACCTTTTCTTATCATTGATAGCGTTATTATATCACAAAACCTTGACAAAATCAATGTTTTTTGATACAATGAAATCAAATTTTGCGGGAGGATATAATTATGAATAAATTTACAGAAAAGTTCATGTCGAACGAGAAAAACCTTGCTTTTTTGAAAGAAACAATGTGGGGACCGAATGGAATACGGCAAGCCGAGGAATTGACTTCACATTTCACAATCACGAAGGATATGAAAATCCTTGATTTAGGTTGCGGCTTAGGCTTGTCGGCGTTGTACTTGGCGCAAGAATATGGCGCGGAAGTTTTTGCCACCGATTTATATGCTGACCCGACAGAGAATTATGAGAGATTTAAATCGCTTGACATTGCGGATAAAATCGTTCCGATGATACTCGACGCGACGCAGCCGATACCATTTGCAAAGGGTTATTTCGATGTGATTTTTTCGGTGGGCGCATACAATATGTTTGGCGATAACGAGGAAATGCTGCCGAATCTTATTCCCTACTTGAAAAAAGGCGGCTATATAGCAGTTTCGTTTCCCGGATTGAAGTATGAGTTTGGCGACAATGTTCCACCGGAAATGCAACCGTTCTGGGATGTTCCCGAGGTTGCGAAAACTGTTCGCGGCATTGAATGGTGGAAGGAATTGTTCGGCAAAGCAGAGGGGATTGAAATTATAAATATCAGCGAACAGACTTGCCACGATATAGCTTGGGAAGAATATCTTGCAAGTCTTGACCCAAGTAGTGAGGACAAATGGGATTTGGATATGATGAAAGCCGAGGGCGGCAAGTATTTTAACACGATTCAGTTTGTTGCAAAAGTTGTATAGTTAGCAAAACTAAGCCGTCCGAGCCAACTGGGCGGCTTTTTCTTTAAAGGAGCAAACGCAAATGTATTATCCCATCCAAATTCCGTTCATTTTAAATAAATCGTTCGCAAGATCGGTTAAATATTCGGAGGAAGTTGTTCCGGAATTTCAAGATTTCATAATTTGCCTATGGGAAATGTGTTCCCTTCCCGAACAAAGCGAAACAGTCGAACATATTATCGTAACCGACGGTTGTATCGACATTGTTGTAAATTTGATATGAAGCAAATCGGTTTCGCGGGAATGAGCAAAACGCTTTTCGACGACAAGATTCACTCTCACTCTCGCTTTATGGGCGCAAGGCTGAAACCCGGCGCTTTTTGCGCAATTACCGGTATGCCTGCAACTAAAGCGATGGACAAGTTTTTGATGTTACGCGAATTTGACAAAAATTTCGACGCTACTCATTTTTTTGCGTTGCCGTTTGACGAGGCGAAAGAATTTTTCAAAAATTACATAGGCAAGCTGATTCAAAACAAAGAACCTAACGAATTTACAACGCTTTTCGACGAATTAAGCGTCGACATTCCCGATTCGACGGCGGAAATTTATGAAAAGTTGCATTTCAGCCCGAGGCAATGTCAGCGGCTGTTTTCCAAGCATTTCGGGCTGTCGCCGCAAATGGTTTTGTGTATTGTGAGGTTTCAAAAGTGTCTTGAAATTCTCGCGTCGGGAAAAACCATGCCGCGCGGTATTTTAGGCATGTTAAATTACTACGACCAATCGCATTTTATCAACGATTTTAAGAAAAATATCGGACTGACGCCGTTTGAATTGGTCAGCAAATATAAAAGTTGACGCATTTTTACAATACGCCGATTCGGTTTCGTGATATGCTTAAAGCAAATTTGAATATTGGAGGTATTTTTATGAACTTTAACAAAGCAGGGGCACGAATTTTGGTAAGGAAAGATTATGGCGCGAGTTTTGATTTTTACACGGAAAAAATGGGGTTAGTGCCGACGTGGGGCGATAGAAACGGCCCGTACACGTCATTCGCAACAGAAGAGGGCGGCGAAGAATGTATGTCAATCTTTATGGTAAGTCATATGGTTGCCTACAAAGGTTACATTCTTCCGGGAGACAATCCGTCGCCGGATACGATTGTGTGCTGTATTCCGTCGGAAGATGTTGACGCCGATTATAAGCGGTTGAAAGATTTGGGTGTTGAATTTATCGGCGAACCGCAAACGATTGAAGATTGGGGTATGCGGTGCGTTTACTTCCGTGACGTGGAAGGTAATTTGTTTGAAATCAACGGTGAAATGAAATAAGTGTATAAAAAAGGAGGAAATTTATCATGAATGAAAAAATTATTGCAAAGGCGAATGAGGTTCTCAAAAAAACCGCAAATGTTAGCTTGGGCGTGGTTGACGAAGACGGGTATCCGACGGTTATGGCGATGTCGATTATCAATCCTGAGAGTATTTCTGAAATCTACTTATCTACAACATTAGATTCGAACAAGGCGAAGCGGCTTTTGAAGAACAACAAGGCGAGCATATGTTGCGCTACTGCTCGCGATAACATCACCCTTGTCGGCGAAGTTGAAATTTGCACCGACCAAGAAACGAAGAGCAAATGCTGGCAAAATTGGTTTTGCGAAGTTTATCCGGGCGGCGAAACCGACCCGAATTATTGCATTATTAAATTTACCACCAAGAAAGTGTCGCTATACGTCGGCGAAGAAGTGGCAGTAGGCGCTTTATAAGGAGGATTTGTAAATGGTTGAATCAAGGTGCGGTATTTTGTGTAGTAAATGTAAATATAGGGTAAATTGCGCCGGATGTTTACATATTGAAAAGCCGTTTTGGGGTGATTCGTGCCCTGTTAAAAGTTGTTGCGAAGACAAAAATCTGAACCATTGCGGCGAATGCGCTAATTTTCCTTGCGACTTGTTAAATCAGTTTGCATACAACAAAGAGGAAGGCGATAACGGAAAACGAATTGAGCATTGCAAACAATGGGCGGCGGCGAAATAAGCATACGCTGTATTGGTGATTAGAGAAGATTGCGCCCTGCGGGCGCGGGCTTTTTCAGAGCGAGGCTCTGTGGGCTTTTTGCGCTCGTCAGCACAGGACGACAAGGGTGTGTTGACACCCTTGTCAAGCCCCAAAAATTTTTTAACAAAAAATTTAGTAAAACTTGCGGCGCAAACGCGCTATGGCGCTATTAAAAGCGCGCCGCTCATAAAGGACTGCAAACATAATCGTATCAGTTAAGTATCTACGGCGGCAAAAGCCGCATGCTCGACTGAAACAGTACTATATCTCGCTAATCTTTCCGCGAACGCGGTTCGCTAACCAATGCTTTTATTGTCGCCGACTTTGGCGCAAATCGCCGCCTTTTGGCGTTTGACGCCATAGGCGACCGGGATTGGTAAGGGCAGAGTCCTTACCGCCCGTCCGGCAGGACACAATGCTCCAGAGCCTCGCTCTGAAAAACCAACAATTGTAATTAATAAACATCTTCTACAAAACAGGAAAGGCGTGTATAGCTTATGGCAGCGGAAAAAATCAGTTTTGAACAGTTTTTAGAAGCAGTAGACGAAAATTATAAACCTTTTATTCAAAATTTGCATAGTTATTTGTCGGACAACAGTTGCAAGGCGGCGTTCGAGGAGAAGAAAAGCGGTTTTATCGCGTCTTACAAGTACGGCAAACCTCCACGGGCACTCGCGTATATGTTTTTCAAGAAAAACGGTATGCTCGTTCGCATTTACGGCGAAAACGTAAGCGAATACAACGATTTTCTTAACACATTGCCGCCCGAAATGGTGCAATCTATTGCAGGTGCGGGAATATGCGGAAGATTAGTTAATAATACTTGCAGTTTGAAATGTACAGGCTATGATTTTACCATTGGAGATGAGCATTTTCAGAAATGCAGATATAATTGTTTCGAGTTTTCAGTAACGGATGAGAACAATCCTTACATTAAATTGTTTGTTGAAAGCGAAATTAAAGCAAGAATGGCATAGTGCCCTTTAAAAAGAAGTCGATTGCGGAAACGCGGTTGACTTCTTTTGTTTTATATAGTAAAATAGGGGTAATTCGTATTTGGAGGAATTCAAATGACTAAAACAAGAAATTTAACCGTTGGAAAAATAATAGCATACTGCTTAATTTTCTTCGCCATATGGAGCGTACGAGAGTTAATCATCCGCCCTTTTTGGTTAAATCAGTTTGATGGATTGACTTGGCACATATTAGAGTCATCGATGAAATTGTTAGTTTGGACGTTACCCGCCATCTTGCTAATCAAATATTTTCAAGACGATATGTGGATTAGCCTGAAAGAAATGTTCACAACCAAGCCCAGATGGTTTAAGGGCGCGCCAATATTATCGATCATTATTATTGTTCCGGTTTTGCAAGCGCTGATTTTCGGCGGCGGACTCGCGATTAGGCCGGATTTCGTACCGCTGTCATTGATTCAAGGAGTAATGTTTGCAGGCATTACCGAAGACATCGTGTTCCGCGGATTTTTGCTGAACGCGTTTCTTAAGAAAATGAAAACGTGGCAGGCGGTTGCGTTGGACGCTGTTTTATTCTACCTTATCCACGTTCCAATTTGGATTTATCAAGGGAACGATCTTGGATTTTTCCTATCGGCAAGCGTCACCGTTATGGGACTTAGCGCGATTTTCGCGTATTCGTTTATCAAAACGAAAAACATTTTCGTTCCGATCGTTCTTCATATGATTTGGAATTTATTGGTGATGACGCTTTATATGGGGTAATTTCTACTATCCTCGACCCCTAAAACTTCTTCTTCTCGGTCGGATTATTTAACGCCGCGACAAAAGATACGGCTAGGGTTAAGACTACGCTTCCAATCTCCCAAAATCCGATAGTTTCCAAGTTCGCAAGCAAGTTCCATTGAGCCAGCGCCACCGCCAAAACCGACGCCCATACGACCGGGCTTTTCCATCTGCTCCACATACAATCAACGCCTTTCTTCATTAGTTTAATTTATATTAATCCGCAACTCTCTACGAATCCTTATCTTGATTCTTTTGCGTAGGAAAATATGCTATCCACGCTATTACGTCGCCAAGAATCGCGGCGCCGATTCCTAAGGCGAGGAAAAAAGCTAAAAAACGTGTACCAAAACCATCAGTTCCAAAAACCCAAAGAACTGTTACAAACAAAATCAAAAGCGCGATTAAATATACCGGAATCAGTTTTATCGACATTTTTTTCGCTTTAACGCAAAACAGATACTGGATAGTGCCCCATAGAACGGCGATTGCTCCCAGAATAGCTATTGCTTGTATAATAAACACCTCTTCTGCTATTACTTAATTTCATTGATATCATACGGCGTCGTCTGATATACGAAATAATTGAGCCAATTTGAGTATAACAAATTCGCGTGGGCGCGCCAGTCTACCCGCGGACGTTTAGAAATATCATCGTTCGGGAAATAATTCTGCGGAACCTGAATTTCCTTTCCTTTGTCCAAATCACGAAAATATTCCTGACTAAGCGTCACGTCGTCGTACTCCGAATGTCCCGTTACGAAAAACTGTCTGTCATTTTTTCCGCACACGATGTAAACGCCTGCCTCATCTGACGTTGACAGGATCTCAAGTTCGGGAATTTTTCGAATATCTTCCTCACGCACCTCGGTATACCGCGATTGCGGCGCGGCAAATATATCATCAAACCCGCGAAGTAGCATCTTGTGCTTGCAATTCACCTTATGCGGAAAAACGCCGAACAACTTTTGCTCCAACGGATATTTTTTCACTCCGTAGTGATAATATAGCCCCGCCTGCGCGCCCCAGCAGATATGAAACGTAGACGTCACGTTCGTTTTCGACCATTCCATAATTTCGCAAAGTTCTTCCCAGTAATCCACTTCCTCAAACTCCAATGTTTCCACCGGCGCGCCGGTAATAATCAAGCCGTCAAACTTTCGGTCCTTAATTTTGTCAAACGTATTGTAAAACGTCGAAATATGGTTCTTCGGCGTGTTTTTCGGCTCGTAAGTATGCGTTTTTAGGAATTCGATCTCAACCTGAAGCGGCGAATTACCGAGCAGGCGCAAAAGTTGCGTTTCTGTCGTAATTTTCGTCGGCATAAGGTTTAAAATTACAATTTTAAGCGGACGAATATCTTGCGTAATCGCCCGTTTTTCAGTTATTACAAATATGTTTTCCTGCTCCAAACTTTTTACCGCGGGTAAATGATCGGATACTTTGATTGGCATGTTGTCCCAACTCCCTCAACTATAATAGATACCTATAAATATACCACAATTATGCCTCAAAAGTCAATAGGACATTTAAAAGGAGCGCACTTTTGCAGTGCGCCCCTATATATTAGCTACTTGTGCTTCCGAATCCGCCTTCGCGTGCTTTTTGAACGGCACCGTGTGCCTCCGCGGCATCGTTGTCAACTTTCAAGAACTTTTGAAATATCCCTTGCCCGACTCGCTCTCCCTTTTTAAGAACGACGGTTTCGGGGAAAAAATTATAGAATGCGAACATGATGTGCCCATCGTTGTCGGGATTTCCGTAGTAATCGCTGTCCACCACTCCGACCGAGTTGGCAAGAACCAATCCCTTCTTCCCGGGATTCCCGGAGCGATTATATAAGAAAAGCGCCTCGTCGTTTGGCATATAAGCCTTTACGCCGGTTTTCACAAGCGTCGGCTTCTTATTCTCGCTCTGCCAAATCGACGGAATTTCAACATCCTCTGCGCATTCAAAGTCGTAACCCGCGCTGTGCGCCGTACTTCGTTGCGGCAGGTTTATATTCGCCTGTTCGAATTCTTTTGCTATCTCAAATCCTCGTGTTTTCATAAATTTATCTCCTTTTTTTCAGAGCAAGGCTCCGAAGCATTTGCGCGGGCGCGCGCGACGCGTCAAGGACCAGTCCTTGACAATCCAGCAAACTTTTGCGCACCAAAAGTTTGATCAAAAGCGCCTTGCGGACTCACACGCTCAAAAACCGAGCGCACATGGCGCGGAAGCAAGTGCGAACAACTCACCTCTGCCCAAATAACATCTCGCGCTTTTAGGCGCGGATTGTCCTCGGTCGAAAGCGACGTTAGTCCTCACTAATCTTTCCCGACTCGCTTACGCTCACTGGATAATTCGACTACAGCTTGCAAAATACGCAAGCTAAGTCTCATTTACCGCGAATGCGGTTCGCTAACCCAGTTTTTCTGCCGCCGACTTTGGCGCAAATCGCCGACTTTTGGCGTTTGATGCTATAGGCGACTTGGATTGGCAAGGGCAGAGCCCTTGTCGCCCGTCCGGCAGGACATAAGCTCGCCGCCTCAGCGGCAAAATGAGTTTTTAGGGCAAAGTCCTAAAAACTCTGCGGCAGCAGCCGCACATATGCGCTTGTCAGCGCAAGACAGCCCGCGCCCGAAGGGCGCAAAATCAACTACACTTACTCCAGCCACACTGCTTACAAATCACGCAACCACCTTCATGCTGCAACTTCTCGCCACAATCGGGGCACATCTTCGCGTTGCTCACGTCAAACAGCGTAGGCATACCGGTTTTATTTGATTCCGATTTCGCGCGTTTCGTTTTGGCGTCGGTGAACTTGTTGTCCACATTCACGGTAGCCAACGCCTTGTAATCGTCCGCAATGGCGCGCGCAATAATGTCGGGGCAGCTCATTCCGTCAAGTTTGTCGCCCCTCGCTTGCGTTCTCACGCACGCGGCGCAATTTATATGACTTAGCTGGTCAATAACTTCGCTAACTTTCACGCCGCTTCGCAAAGCAAGCGAAATTAAGCGGCTCATTCCGTCAACATTAGATTTACAAATCCCACTTTTCGAAGTATTTACAAACGACTCCACGATATGTCCGTCGGCGTTGCGGTTTATGGTGATAAACAAGCTTCCGCAAGCGGTTTTATACTTCGACGTCGTGCCGTAAGTTTTACCTAAGTTTCCGCGCCCGATTGGCGAAATTTTATCAAATTCGAACGTCGCGCTCTCGCCGCCCGAACCGCTGTTGGTCAAAATTCCGGTTCTGCGGCAATTGTCGCGGTAAATGGTGACGCCTTTAAGCCCGTTCTGCCACGCATAGACGTAAAGTTGCCGCACATCGTCCAACGTAAAGTCCTCGGGAACGTTTACGGTTGACGAAATTGACGCGTCAATGTGCCGCTGCCACGCCGCTTGCATACGAATTCGCTCATCGTATTGCAAAGTCATAGCGGTGGAGAAAAATTCGGGTAAATCGTCCTCTTCCTCAATATCGTGCACTTTCATATATTCCGCAACGATGGGCGTAAACACCTTATAATATCGATCCTCGCCGTGCAGCGATTCAGTTTTGCGCGTGTACGAAATATTGTAAATCGGCTCAACACCGCCGCTTATTCCAAGCATGGTGGAAATCGAGCCGGTCGGCGCGATTGTAAGCAACTGCGAGTTGCGCAAACCGTGTTTTTCAACAACTCTGCGGGTTTTTTCGGTGGTATTTACCAAGAAATACGGACTTGCAAACACCGCTTCTTTATCATACGTCGGATATGGACCTTCAACCGCCGCAAGCTCCGCGGAAGCGCAAATCGCGGTATCCGCCATGGTGAAACCGATTCGGTCGCATATTTCAACCGCCTCGGGGCTTCCGTAACGTATACCAAGCTTAATAAGCGCGTCGCCAAGCCCCATAATTCCAAGCCCGATTTGCCGCCAGTTGCCGACGCTTTCGCGTTGCTCTTCCAATGGATGTAGCGGCAAGCCTTCGTCAAGTATTTCGTTCAAAAACTTCACCGAAACCTTGACTACTTCGGCGAATTCCTCCAAGTCAAATTCAGCCTGCGCCGTCATCGGATTTTTCACGAATTCGGATAGGTTGATACTGCCAAGCAAGCAGCTTCCGCCCGCCGGCAGGGGCTCTTCCGCGCACGGATTTACGCCGGAATATTCGAAATTATCATCTTCGCTTAAAAGGTTCCAATTTTTGATCTTATCCCAGAACAGCGCGCCAGGCTCTGCCATATCCCAGTTGTTGTAAGCGATTTTGGACAGCACTTTGCCGGCGTTAACGATTTTTTTGATAACCTCGCCGGTCACCTCGCGGGTATAATGAAGCGTCCAGTCCTCGTTTTTAATCGCCGCGTTCATAAAATCGTCGGAGATTTTGATTGAAATGTTCGCTTTGGTAACTTTGTTCAAATCCGACTTTATATCGATAAAATTCATCAAATCAGGGTGTGAGCAATCAAGCGAAATCATAAGCGCGCCGCGGCGCCCCGACTGCCCGATAAGTTCGGTTACAAGCGAGTATAAATCCATAAATGAGATACTTCCCGTCGTCGCTTTCGCGGCGTTATTAATTCGCGCGCCCGCGGGAGAGAGCTTGGAAATATCTACGCCGCAACCGCCGCCGTATGAATACGTCCGCGCGAGCCGAGCCGCGCAGTCGAATATACTTTCGATATTGTCCTCGGGCGGCGCGATAACATAACAGTTTGAGTATGTAATCTTTCGACCCATGTTGCCAAGCCCGCGACTTGCGAGAATCCGTCCGCCCGGCATAAATTGCCGCTTTTGAATCAGCACGCGCATTTCTTGGTTTCCGCCCGAAACGCGGTCGAACCATTCGTCAAGACTCTCGCCGTTAACGCAATATTTCTTTTCCCAAATATCTCGCTGAAGCTCATTTTCGAACCAAGTCTCGATGACAGTTGGTTCCGCCGGCGAATTTGAATCAGCCGATGATTGAGCCGGAGTTTTTGTAATATTTTGTTTTTTTTCTGTAGTATTTGTCGCCATATTGCTATACCTCTTCTCTCTCTTGTGTTTTCGGGTTTTTCGCACTCTGTTGAACACAATATATTGTGCCCTGGTACAGAGTAGTGATAAAATAATACCATATATATGGTTGCTTGTAAAGAAGAATTTTACGTTTTCTACTGTACAATTTCACCAAATAATCGTATGGTTTTTTATGCAATTTGCCATATTGAATTGTGGTACAATTTATACAAAAGGACGGTGAGTCGACGTGTACAACGATTTTGCGCGGATTTACGACAAATTACAACATGATTCGGAATATGAAAAGTTCGCTAACTATATAGAAGAAGTTTTCGCGAAGTTCGGTAAACAACCAAAACTTATTCTCGATTTGGCTTGCGGAACCGGACGTTTGACCCATTTGCTCGCAAGACGCGGATATGATATGATCGGAATTGATATCTCCCCAGAAGCGCTTGACATTGCCGCAACGCGAGCGGCAGACGAAAGTCGGGATATACTTTTTATTCAACAGGACATGACGGATTTTGAGCTATACGGAACCGTCGACGCGATTGTGTGCTGTTTCGACAGCGTGAATTACATCACCTGCTTGCGCGCGTTAAAGCGGTGCTTTAAATTATGCAAAAATTATCTCAATCCCGGTGGATTGCTGATTTTCGATATCAACACGCCGTACAAATTCGAGAAAATATTGGCAGATCACACTTTTATATTTGATTTTGAGGATATTTTTTGCGCGTGGGAGAATAATTATAATGGAAAGACAAACGAGTTTCAGCTAACTTTCTTTGAGAAAGAAGGCGAAAAGTACGATAAATTCGAGGAAACTCATGTTCAGCGTTGCTATAAAATCGAAGAAATAAAAAATATTTTCGATGGCTTGAAAATGCCGCTTAAAGGCTGCTATAACGAGTTTTCTTTTGCAAAACCAAAGAAAACTTCCGAAAGAGTTTTCTTAGTTTATGAAAATAAGTAAAATAAGTGTTGACAATCTTTTCGTTTCATGATAAAATAGATTTTGTGTGGAAACACATGAAGTTTTAAAGTAAGGAGGAATTTGTAATGATCGGTAAAGTAAAATGGTTTAATGCAGCAAAAGGCTTTGGTTTTATCGAAACTGAAGATGGTCAAGATGTTTTCGTTCACTTTTCAGCTATTGAAATGGATGGATATAAGACGCTTGATGAAGGCATGGAAGTTCAATTCGAAGTTACTGACGGCGCTAAAGGCCCGCAAGCTTCTAACGTAACTCGTGCGTAAGCGTTTGAATTTAAACCAAAAACGACTAAATCCCCAAGAAATTGGGGATTTTTACTTATAAATTAATAGATTGCTCCTGCGGGCGCAAACTTTTTGCCGCTGCGGCGGCAGGCGTTGCGCGGGCGCGCGCGGCGCGTCAAGGACCAGTCCTTGACAATCCAGCAAACTTTTGCGCGCCAAAAGTTTGATCAAAAGCGCCGCGCTCATGCACGTGCTTAAAAACCAAGCACACATGGCGCGGGGGCGCGTACAAACATAGCACACTCAATCAACTAACATCTCGCGCTTTTAGGCGCGGGTCGCTATCGAACGGGCGCGGCATATATCCGTAACCTCGTTTCCGCCAAGCGGGGCACCCGCGCGATTTGTGCGTGGGTCGCAGGCGGTTATATACGTTTTTTGATAAAACTTTTTTCTGAAAAAAGTTTTTCGGGGTTTGTGGCTGAACCGTCGAAATCTTGATTTCGCGAACGGTTCGTCCTTAAGGGTTTCCCAAGAAAACAAGTCGCCTTTTGACGAAGTTTGATTGGTTGAAACCTACTGT
>Ga0131853_10002938_pt1 | contig 30589 bp, 13 predicted proteins | sample TergutLab28metaG_FD_92764 | JGI IMG/M metagenome (GOLD analysis project Ga0131853, IMG submission 92764) | Labiotermes labralis P1 segment gut microbial communities from Petit-Saut dam, French Guiana - Lab288 P1 (version 2) (version 2) | ecosystem: Host-associated > Arthropoda: Insects >... | reverse complement strand
CCTATTTCTGAAGGCTTCATTCCGGCGTTATATAACGCTTCTATCTTATATCTATCTTTTTCACATAGATGTTTCCATCTTCGTCCTAGTGTGGTATACTTCGATTGTTCCATTGCTTTCTCTCCAGTCGCTTTTGTCTCGCAGCTTAAGTTTAACTGGGATTGATTCGCAATGGAACCTTTTTTATCTCTTGGCGCATTTCATTTTACAACTTACCAAATTTGTTTTGCTTGTATAGCTACGTTACGGAGCCAGTTAATATAAGCGGATGAATATTTGACCACCACTAAGATTAATCTATCTTCATCGTTGATGCTCGAATGCAGTATGCGGATTTACGCGGAATCCACGAGCAGCTACGAAATATCGCTCCGCCATGCACCATATAGCGTTTGATTAGATTGTGCGGCTAATTTATAATATATGAGTTGAAATTAATGGTAAGTCCTTTATAATATAAGGGTGGCATATTGCTCTACAAATTAAATATTTGGAGGGACATTTCTCAGGAATTTTATTAGTGGAGCATTATACTTATCATATTTAAGACAAAAGAGGAGGAAATTCAGTGAAGAAAAAGATTTGCTTATTCATCACAGCAACACTGATTATGGCTACTTTACTTAGTTTTTCCATTGTTGTAGCCGCTGGGTACGAAAATGAAGCAGAAAGTGTCACTATCACCATTTTACACACAAATGACATTCATGGCAGGTTCGTTGCAAGCAATACAGCAATTGGTATCGATACTATTGCAGCGATTTATGCTGCTACTGAAAACGCCGTGCTAGTTGATGCGGGCGACACCTTTCATGGGTTACCATTCGTTACTTTTAATCAAGGCCTGAATGCGGTTGAGCTTATGAGCTTGGCAGGGTATAGTTTCTTTGTTCCGGGCAATCACGACTTCAACTATGGATTAGACAGATTGCTTGAACTAAGAACACGGTAAACCTTTGGCTTTATTGCGGCTAATCTCACTCAAAATGATGGCCGGCATGTCTTTATGCCTTACTCGATTGTTGAAGCTGAAGGCGTAAACATTGGATTCTTCGGTTTGATTTACCCCGACACTCCGGTTGTGACCAGGCCTCAGCACGTAGAAGGACTTTATTTTGGTAGTCCCGTGCAGGCTGCCAGACAGTCCGTAGCTGCGCTTCAAGAGGCTGGCGCTGATGTGATTATAGCACTTGCTCACTTGGGTATTGACGGGAGCGCTTGGGGACGTATTGTTGCCAATGAAGTGCCGGAAATCGACCTTATTATTGATGGACACAGCCATACCGCACTTGCAGAGGGTTATCAGGTTGGCGATGTACTGATTGTCCAAGCGGGCGCTCATGCAAGATACTTAGGCCGTGTCGACATCGTGCTGGTTGATGGAGAAGTTTCCTCTCTCAGCGCATCTCTTATTAGCAGGGATTATGCACTTGAAAATTTTGAACCAAGACCTGACGTAACAGCTGCAATTGAACAAATGAATGCTACATTGGGCGAAGTACTTAACGTGGTAGTTGGCTATAGTGCTGTAACCTTTTATGGCGATAGCCCCGAGCATCGTGCTGCGCTCAGATCATCAGAAGTACCAATTGGCAACCTTGTTGCTGACGCTGTGCTGTGGGCTACTGAAGCTGACTTAGCACTCGTAAACAGCGGCGGCATCCGCGCTCATATACATGCCGGGGAAATTACTAAAGGTGATATCATTGAAGTTCTTGCTTTCTTCAACTATGCAGTCGTAGTGGAAATCACTCCAGCTCAGCTTAGAGAAGCTCTCGAAAATGGCGTTTCGAACATGCCCGGCAACGGCAGATTCCCACAAGTAGCAGGGTTCTCATTTGTGTTTGATCAAAACGCAGAAGAAGGAAGCCGCATACTTAGAATAACAGTAGATGGTAAAGACCTTGATTTAAATGACAACAAATCAACTTTTACCATCGCCATCAACGACTTCATGGTTGACGGCGGTGACGGGTATACTATTTTTAAGAACCTTCCTCGTGTTAGCGAAGCAGGCAGCTATGATGAGCTTTTAATTGCTTACATGGAAATTGCGGATCTTACCACTGTGGGTGTGGAAGGTAGAATAATCAATATCGCTGTAGATCCTATGCCGGAAGGCTTGAACATTATTACGGAGCCAGCAGATGAATATGTAGTGGAGCCTCATGTTCCGGAGCCAACATATATCCCTGAATCGGCTCCAACGCCTGCTCCAGTGACCGGAACCGCTACAGTTGTAGATTGCTGGTTTTTGAATGTGCGCTCAAGCGTAGGCGTTCGTGAATCCAACATTATCGGGGTTTTACGCGCAGGTGACGTTGTTAACGTGATCGAATATGGCAGCTTCAGATGGCATCGTATTGAAGCTGATAACATCACCGGTTGGGTTTATGCTGGTTTCTTGCAAATTAATTAGTTATTGTAATGCTACTAATTGTAAATACAAAACAACGAATATGAAAAACATCATCACTCATTGGTTTTTATTAAGTTGTAGATGATATTCTTATTATCTTATCTATAACCTTCTCCAGCCTATTCATAAGCTTATGCTTATGATTGTATCAGGCCAACTGGGGATGGTAATAAAACGCCTCTCATCGTAGCGTATAGCCTACGGCGAGAGGCGTTTTGTCGAACGAAACAAGAATTCAGGTATTTAATCACGGAATCGTGTAGATCCTATGTGTATTAATATTGGAATTCTACAGCTCAGGGCAACGGCGAATATTAAAGCGGCAGTAAGTGCAGGCTGGATTGTTGGCTCTCCTAATGGTACATTTGCACCAAACCAAAATAACCTATGCAGATGTAGTGCAATAATAAATCGCATCTTAATACGTCATTCTGAAACAGTGGACGACATTCCGCCTGGTATGGTAATTTGGTCTGACTATATGGATGTAAACGCATGGTTCTACTGGGATATTCAAGAAGCCACTAACTCCAATCACTTCACAATGAAAGAAGATGACATTCATAAGGCCTGGACTGAGCTTATACCTAGGATAAATTGGTAAGTGCTTGTGCGTCCGGAATCTAGACCTATGGGTATTCGAGGGAATAATTGATCTTAATACTCAGGGGATATAAACAAAAGCAATTGGCAACCCAAATAAATACGACAAAACAAGAAAACCCTCCTGTTGAACAATTTTATGATGGAGGGTTTCTTGCTTTGTCAAATATACTAGTTTTTAGCATGCCGATCAGCAAACCTTGAATGCTGGGTTTCGACAAAATTATATTTAACTAAGAGTGGAATAATTTACTACATAATGGGTAAAGTATCCGCCATTTATAAGGCATATAAAATTATTATCGGTAGATGATAAAAGCATATGATGCCATAGATGGCGCATTTTGCACTAAACTATTAACTCTTAAATGACCTTGGATATAAGAGATAAAAATATCAAAGCAACTGAAAGGAGCCTGTTTCAGCCAATGAAACAAGTCACTAAGAAGCGGATAGATGAAATTATAAGTTTGACTTTGGCGATGCTACTGATTTTCGGAAGCTTTCCTGTAGATCTGCATGCAAGAACCACAAGATTGGTGACCGATACATTAACGCATGAATACGAATATGATGCGGAATCCGATTTCGAGCATAATCCAAATGATGAATACGAATATGATTATGAATATGAAAGCAGCTATGAATATGAATACGATTATGACTATAGCTCTGATTATGACTATAGCCCTGATTACGACCACGAATCCGATGTCGCAGTAATCGAATGGCTTTCATTCAGCGGCTATGTTGTATCGGGTGATTATGATGCATATTCAGATGAAGACAACGCTCCACTACAAGGCGTAGAAATTTCAATTTTGCATGGAGAAACCTTGTACGCAAGCGCTCTCACAAATGAGTTAGGTTGGTATTTAATAGATGCTATGCCATTCGATATGGAATCATTGGGTGAATGGCTTATCAGAGCAGCTCTTGAAGGGTTTCAAACGGAATATGTTTGGATGTCTGATTATATGGATGAGTCCACAGATCTCGAGATAAATTTCCAATTAGTGACTGAAGAAATTAGCTGGGACGGTTCTGCAGGAATAAAAGGTATTGTTACGTCCATTGAAGATGGAAATCCATTAGAGGGCGTTTTGGTGGAACTTATTGGTGAGGAATATACATTATACGCTGTAACTGACGCATATGGTTTTTATGATATATCTATTGCCTTAGGAGATGGTGAGGCTAACGTAGATATCGGATCTTTGATGTTAGGTGCGCAGCTTACGGCTACTATTGAAGGTTTTGTTGACAATACAGTAAGAGTTGATGATTATCTCTTCTATTTCGACGAATACGGTAGATTGAATATCGACTTTGAGCTTAGGCCTAACGAATTTGTGGCAGCAGGCAAGGTTCTGGTTGAGGGAATAGTCATCATGGATGGATATATAGTTGAAGGTGCGACTGTCACCTTCTTGGGCAGCGAGCTTGATGTAGAAGAAACGCAAGTTTTATCATATGAAGCCAATGAAGGATATTACCCTGCCGAAACGGACGAAGAAGATTATCCAGTAGAAGACGACGAAGAAGAAAATCCGGTAGAAGATGATGAAGAAGAATATCTAGTTGAATATGATGATGAAAAAATACAAGTCTTTTCAGCCATAACCGATGCAGAAGGCAGATACATCATAGAATTGCCTGCCACTCACGGCATAACCTACAGTGCGTGGGTCACTCATATAATCGAAGAGTACAATGTCGTCATTGATGAGTATGGACGCCTCATCCTTGACGAATTTGACGATGCAATTATTGAACGAATAGCTGTGGGGGTAGCTGCCAGCGAAATTGTGAAACTTGAGCTTACTAAAGGCGATGATGTTGAGCAAGATTTTGAATTTCATGCAGACAGCGGCCTGATGAGGTTTGATTCAGCTGTTACACACACTATAACGACTTGGGCAGGAGCAAATGGGCTTTTGGCATTCCTTAATGGAACGCTGGGTAGCAACATTGATAACTTCGTTCTGGGTGCAAACATTTCAGTACCCACGGGTGCAGCGAATATAACGTCTGGCCGAGGGTTCGTTGATGGAATACCGTTTATGGGTACTTTTGACGGTAATGGGTTCAATATCTCAGCGAATGGCACTATCACTTCCACCGCCGCCGGTCTCCGAATAAGGCCACGAAGCAATGCCGAGACCCTGGCGCAAATTGGCAGGCCCGATTTAAATGATTTTGGCTTTATTAGAGTTGCAGGCAGCGGTGCTATTATACGTAATGTCAATTTCCATAACCCCAGATACGAAGACTCTACATCACTTACCCAGGCGCCGGCATGGAATACTGCTGTGGGCAACATAGGTATTGTGATAGGCCGTGTAATGCCGGGCTTGCTTCCAGTGACCATCGAAAACGTAAACATCACAACCGCAGGCACCGCGGAAGCATCTATGGCTACAATTGTCACAAACGGACGCACAGTTCTAAACAAGAGAATGGGCGGTTTTGTTGGGACGGTGGATTTTGGCGGCACACTTGCTATCAACAATTCTAATGTTAACATCATGATGCTATCTGACCCTAGTGCATCACCTTGGACAGTGACGCCTACTACAGGCGGTATGGTAGGTCAAAACGAGGGTCGTGTTCTTATTAATGTAGATGCAGAGGATAATGCTGCGCGCAACACTTCAAGTCTAGACATTCGAGGTGGTGGGCGCCGTACCCATATGGGCGGCGTTATTGGCAGGAATATGGGAATAAATTCTGAATCAACAATAAGAAATATTAGTGTAAACTCCGCTGCCAATGGCCTAAGAACCAGGCAGGCAGGCACAGCGGCAACTCAGTTCTCTGCTACGGGCGGTGTTATTGCAACCAGTGCATCAACTGTTCCTGGCGGCGTTATAATTGAAAACGTCACCGTAAATGCACCTCTTTCTATTGATGCCACTGATGCCAACGGTTTAAATGCAGTAGGCGGTATTATCGGCGTGGCCGCCAATGCTAATATGAGAAATGTCAATTTCACTGCTACCCTTGAGTCACACAGAGATGCAGGTGGTATAATAGGCCGCGCTTCAGGAGTTGTCAACATAGACAACGCACGTAATGCGGGCGGAACCTTTACTCCCGGGACTGGCATCGCTGGGCGTGGAGTAGGAGGGGTTATTGGCCATATAACTGCAACAGGCAATACTACCATCAATGATGCCGTAAACACTAGAGCCATCAGTACTGCCAGAGGCCATTTGGGTGGTATTGTTGGCCGAAACTTGGGTAGGCTGACAATAGCAAACAGCAGCAACGGCACAGCTTTGGCCGGAGCTCCTGCAATATCTCACACCCATACTGCCGCTACTTCGGAAAGTGCGGGAGGTCTTGTGGGAACCAGCAATATTACCAACATTTCAGATAGCCGAAACTTTGGTGCAATTACGGTTGCCCGCAATCATTCAGGTGGAATCATCGGCATTACGGCCTCTGCGGCTAATTCTTCCACTACATTGCACAATGTACACAACTTAGGGGCGGTTAGGCGTGATGTTAACGCTAATAGACATGTTGGTGGCCTTATAGGTTTTGCTCAATGCGCAGTAACACGTATTGAACACAGTTCTAACAGCGGTTCTGTAACGGCTCATGGTGCAGGCGCTGCTATTAATGCAGCCACAATAAGAGGGCGAGATACCAACAATCATATTGGCGGACTTGTGGGGCGATCTAATCGCGCACTTGAGATTTTTGATAGTGTAAATACTGGAGACCTTCTTAATGAACTTAGCAGACCCCACAGGATAGGCGGTTTGGTAGGAGGCAGTTTTGGCAGAACTGAAATAGCCCGCTCTGCCAACTATGGTAGTATAGAAACACAAACCAGAGGAGGAACTACGAGTGCCGCTCATACTCGAAGGCACCTTGTAGGCAATAATCTTGGCGGCATTATTGGGCGCTTTGAGCCAACAATGGGAGGAGCCGCCAGCAATCGTTTGCTTATCATAGCTGATACTGCAAATTATGGAAACATTGGATTGCAGCCCAACCCAGTAAGCACCGCAGGTGGGATTTTGGGTCGAGCACAGGCTGTACGAGGTACAGCTCCTTCAATTCGAATGACAAATGTCCAAAATGCCGGTGACATACGAGCCATTACCTTTGTCGGCGGCATAATAGGCATTGCAGACCAGCCTAATACAATTATAACAGGTGCCGTTAACACGGGTAATGTGCGATCTGCATCGGGTGCAGCCGGTCAAACGGCAGCCGGTCGCAGAAATAACACCGGCACTGGCGGCCTTATAGGGCGCGTCGGCCAACGAGACTTTACTCTGTTAGAAAGTTCAAACCTGGGCAATGTTTATCATACAACCACCGAAAGAAGAGCTGGCGATGGATCAGGTTTTGGAGGACTTATAGGCGATGTAAGAGCGGCAGCCGGTACAACCACAATACGCAGTAGTTTTAATGCCGGCAGTGTAAGAGCACATGACACCTGGCGCACCGGCGGGATTGTAGGTCGTAAGGATGCCAGAGGCCTTCTTCTTATAGAAAACGTCTATAACATCGGTTCTGTATGGGCCAACTTAACAGGCACCTCCGGTGGAGTTACAAGCAGAGCCGGCAATGGTATTCTGGGCTTTCACAGAAACAACGCAGCTGCAGGCAACGTTCGTATGATTAATGTCTTTAACGCCGGCAATGTTGTGGGAAGGCCCATCTACGGTGAAGGTGCAGCCGGCACCATAAGAGCCACAAGACAGAATTTTCAGAATGTTTACTGGGATAGTGCCGTTCATACGGGAGCTAACCAAATTATGGCCAGCGGTTTGTCAGGCGTACCAACTGATATTTTAATCAGGCATTCCCCTAATACGGCGACCACTGTGCCATTGCTTCCAGGGCTTAATAATCCGGCGGTATGGCGCACGGGTACTATGAGCATGTTTAACGAAGCACGTGAGGTACTGGAAAACACATATCCATTCCTTGCTTGGCAGACCGGTGGAGAAATTGAAGATAATTTCATTTCTACTATTAGACAAACTGCTCCAGCGCCACCGGAAGGTGAGCAAGCACCAGCAATTCTGGATTTGGCAGGGCCAGCCGGCACAAGAACTGCAAGCTTTACAGGTGTGCAAGTTGTGTCACCTTCTGCTGTGCCGCCAGCTGGATCGCCTCCAAATATACCCCCAAGCGTACAACATTTGCATATGGGTACAAGGGTGTTTGATCCATATATTGCACATGCTGCTGCTGGTACTACTGCAGGAGTAGTGAATCCACCTGTTACCGCATCCGGCTTCACCAGAAACTTTAGCAGAAATGGTCCTGCGTCTATTGGTGTAATAAATCACAGGGGCGTTGTAGCCTTTGATGTGTACGATAGGCCGGATGTATTGATAGTGTTGGCCTTAGATAGAATATCTGGAGAAATGGTAACATGGGCAAACTTTAGGCATGAGGGAGAAGAAATTCCCACAAGCTTCCCCGGTAGTGTTGCCATTGAAGATGCTTATGCTGGAGATAGGATTGACGTAACAGCTCTGGGATACGCGAGTGCAACTGAATTTGTTACGTACCAGCAGTTGATAGACAATCTCATAGAAATCCCCTTAGACAGAGTGGATATGACAATTCATGTAGTGGTCCGCGATGCCAGTGCTCCTCCCATTACTCTAGGCGGTGTGCTGCAAAGCCCTATACTTGATACTTCTGTATTGCACCATAACAGCAACAATATAGCGCCGTTAACGGCAGATTTACCAAATGCAGCCATGACAGAGCAAGAGTCGGATGGAATCGTGTCAAGCGTGCGGCACTTTGTATTGCCTGACGCCCAATGGGGTCATACATTACGGGGAAGTGCGCAGCATTATGACCCAAACTATATACTCTCTCTGACTTATTACGATATTGTAAATACCGAGCACGATTTGCTTGTTGTCAATATTCCATTGGAAGATTTACGCATTGGACCATTCCAGCTTCGTTTAATTGAGATAGTCCCGGGCTTGGAAGGCGGTGAAGAGGTAGATGTTGAACAGCTTATCCGCTATACTGACGGGGGAGGACTACTACTATACGAAAACCCTGAAGGTTTTGATGCGATGGCTGGTTGGACGCTACAACCCGCTGTTCCTGGCACCGCCGCTTCAACTTATACGTTCATGTTGCCAAATCCAACTATCTACACCCAACTACAAGCTAGGGCAGCAGGGTTTAGAAACAGTGATGTGTACGAACTAAGTGAACTTATTCAGTTTGACGATGAAACGGGTGAGGTCTTAGATTTCGTAGAAATAATAATGATACCTGCAAGGGAGTTTAATGTCCGTGTTTACGAACAGCTCTTAATTCCCGGAACAGACATTGTTGTTAATAGGCTGATACCCACAGCACAATTAGAAATTGTACCTGAATTCCATGAGTTTGTAACAGAACCTGTAGGAGATGGAACTTTCCATATAAGGGTCGTTGTAGACGGTGATAGCATATATGCCAGTGCCCCAGGATTTGAAGGGTATGTGCATACTTTCAACTTTTATGAGGATACCTCTGATACAATTAATATTTTCCTACAAAGGAATGTCGAAGACTTCCTTACAGGTTTCGTACGTGAGTACAATGTTGCCGATCCGCAAGCCGCCGGCATCGTAGATGCGCAGGTCACTGCAATTAGCATTAACGACCCCGGTATCGGGCCATTCACGGCCACCAGCGGCATTGTGGGGTTCTATGAAATAGCAGACGTGCCCGTAGGTACCTACATGGTTATCGCAGCGCATCCGGATTTTCAAACGGGATTATCTATTTCTAATCCTGTAGCTATGCTTTCTGGTACAGGGGCGCAAGCTAACGTTTACCTTAACAGGGGTTCAGGCAGCAGGTATGCAATGTTTGTGCGTGTTATAGATTCTGTAACAAGAGAGCCTATTGACAGTGCAAATGTACAGTTTGGAGGTTTGACATTAGAATCGGAAGGTTTTGACGGACTATTCACGCATATGTTAGACACCAGAGCAACCGGAGAAGTAAGTGCAACTGCACCTGGGTATGGCATAGGAAGAGTCATGGTAGAGCAAGACGATTGGGAATCGCATCACGTATTTATCACTATAGAGATGCGTAGAAGCATCGACAATATCGAGGTACACGTTGTAGACAACCTAAATACGTTGCTAACTGGCGCAACTCTTCTCTTAAATGACGAAGTTATAAGTGGCAGTGGCGGCATATTCTTTATACCACTTGCTTATGTAGGCGACATTTTGTCCGCAGGAGCTCCAGGATTTGTAAGCAGAGATCACAGCATCAATGGTAACGAAAGCACACCACTTGTTATCCAACTTACAGAGCACGCACCGATCCCATCGCTCACCGTACACGTTATGGACCTTGACGGTATTACACCACTACCAAGCGCAACCCTAATTGCACCCGGAAGAGTTGTTGAGCGACACAACAATGGTACGTTCACTGTAACGGGAGCATTTATCAACGATATACTATCTGCAGCAGCACCGGGTTTTGTAGCAGTAGATCATACCATAAATGCGGCGGATGCAAACCATGGCACAATCACCATAACGCTTAACACCGTCGCTCCCGAACCATTAACTGTGCACGTAAGGGACGCCCGTGATAATAGCCTGTTGCCAACTGCTAAGTTGATGCTTGATGGCATTGTGGTGGTAGTTAGTGCGACACAGGGTATATTTAGCATACCAAGTGCGACAATTGGGCAGATGTTAGAGGCATCTGCGCCAGGATTTGTTGCTGTTATGAAAGCAATTAGTGCAAGTGATATGGCAGCAGATCATATTACCATCGTACTTGATGTTAATACGAATGAAGTTGTGAATGAGTTCTTTGTTGAGATCATACACAATGGTACAAGAGTAGATGAAGCAACGCTTATATGGAATGGAACCCACACAACAGTAGACGGAACCTTCTATATTGATGATGTGTATGTGGGCGCTCAACTGGAAGCGCGAGTACACGGTTTTGTAGATGTAACCCACACAATAACGCCAGTTGAATTTGAAGCTGAATCAGCGACCATCACGCTGACAGACGCTGACCTGATAGGTGTCGATAACTTTGTAGTAGAAGTGGAGGATGCAAACGGCGACCCTATACTGACAGCGACATTGAACCATGGCGGCGGCGCACCGATCTCGACGAGTACGGCAACGTTCACGCTGAATGATGTTGTAATGGGAGATAGTCTGAATGTATCAGCACCGGGCTTTTTGCCTGGCAGTCACACAGTAAATGCAGCCGATATAGTAGCAGGCGGCACGGTAATCACTATGACTGTTGGCTTTGCTCAAGCAGCTGACGAGTTCTTTGTAGAGATAGTGCATGGCGGAGTCAGAGTCGGCGAAGCAACGCTGACGCATAACGCTCTGGATTTCACAACCACAGACGGTACCTTCACTCTGGTAGACAGGGTAAATGTGCTTGATGCTCTGAGCGCAAGTGTACCTGGCTTTAACATGGTAAACCATTATGTATCACAGTCTGAGTTTATCGCAAGGTCAGCGACTATCACGCTGACAGATGCTGACCTAATAGGTGTCGATAACTTTGTAGTAGAAGTGGAGGATGCAAACGGCGACCCTATACTATCAGCGACATTGATTCATGGCGGCGGCACACCGATCTCGACAAGTACAGCAATGTTCACTCTGGATAACGTAGTAATGGGAGATAGTCTGAATGTATCAGCACCGGGCTTCTTGCCTGGCAGTCACACAGTAAATGCAGCCGATATAGTAGCAGGCGGCACGGTAATCACTTTGGCTGTTGACTTTGCTCAAGCAGCTGACGAGTTCTTTGTAGAGATAGTGCATGGCGGAGTCAGAGTGGGCGAAGCATCACTGACGCATAACGCTCTGGATTTCACAACCACAGACGGTACCTTCACTCTGGTAGACAGGGTAAATGTGCTTGGTGCTCTGAGCGCAAGTGTACCTGGCTTCAACATGGTAAACCACCAAGTATCGCAGTCTGAGTTTATCGCAAGGTCAGCGACTATCACGCTGACAGACGCTGACCTGATAGGTGTCGATAACTTTGTAGTAGAAGTGGAGGATGCAAACGGCAATCCTATACTGACAGCGACATTGATTCATGGCGGCGGCACACCGATCTCGACGAATACGGCAACATTCACTCTGGATAACGTAGTAATGGGAGATAGTCTGAATGTATCAGCACCGGGCTTCTTACCGGGCAGTCATACGGTAAGTGTAGCAGATATAATAGCAGGCGGCACGGTAATTACTTTGGCTGTTGACTTTGCTCAAGCAGCGGACGAGTTCTTTGTAGAGATAGTGCATGGCGGAGTCAGAGTGGGCGAAGCAACGCTGACGCATAACGCTCTGGATTTCACAACCACAGACGGTACCTTCGCTCTGGTAGGCAGGGTAAATGTACTTGACATGCTGAGCGCAAGCGTGCCGGGCTTTAACACGGTAAACCATTATGTATCGCAGTCTGAGTTTATCGCAAGGTCAGTGACCATCACGCTGACAGATGCCGACCTGATAGGTATCGATAACTTTGTGGTTGATGTGGAGGATGCAAACGGCAATCCTATACTAACAGCGACATTGATTCATGGCGGCGGCACACCGATCTCGACAAGTACGGCAACGTTTACGTTGAATGATGTTGTGATGGGTGATAGTCTGAATGTATCAGCACCGGGCTTCTTGCCTGGCAGTCACGCGGTAAATGCAGCCGATATAGTAGCAGGCGGCACGGTAATCACCTTGACTGTTGACTTTGCTCAAGTAGCGGACGAGTTCTTTGTAGAAATAGTGCATGGCGGAGTCAGAGTGGGAGAAGCAACGCTGACGCATAACGCTCTGGATTTCACAACCATAGACGGTACCTTCACTCTGGTAAACAGGGTAAATGTACTTGATACTCTGAGCGCAAATGTACCTGGCTTCAACGTGGTAAACCATTATGTATCTCAGTCTGAGTTTATCGCGAGGTCAGCGACTATCACGCTGACAGACGCTGACCTGATAGGTGTCGATAACTTTGTAATAGAAGTGGAGGATGCAAACGGCGACCCTATACTGACAGCGACATTGATTCATGGCGGCGGCACACCGACCTCGACGAATACGGCAACATTCACTCTGGATAACGTAGTAATGGGAGATAGTCTGAATGTATCAGCACCTGGCTTCTTGCCGGGCAGTCACACAGTAAATGCAGCCGATATAGTAGCAGGCGGCACGGTAATTACTTTGGCTGTTGACTTTGCTCAAGTAGCTGACGAGTTCTTTGTAGAGATAGTGCATGGCGGAGTCAGAGTCGGCGAAGCAACGCTGACGCATAACGCTCTGGATTTCACAACCATAGACGGTACCTTCACTCTGATAGACAGGGTAAATGTGCTTGACATGCTGAGCGCAAGTGTACCTGGCTTCAACGTGGTAAACCACCATGTATCACAGTCTGAGTTTATCGCAAGGTCAGTGACCATCACGCTGACAGATGCCGACCTGATAGGTATCGATAATTTTGTGGTTGAAGTGGAGGATGCAAACGGCAATCCTATACTGACAGCGACATTGATTCATGGCGGCGGCGCACCGATCTCGACGAGTACGGCAATGTTTACGTTGAATGATGTTGTGATGGGAGATAGTCTGAATGTATCAGCACCTGGCTTCTTGCCTGGCAGTCACACAGTAAATGCAGCCGATATAGTAGCAGGCGGCACGGTAATCACTATGACTGTTGACTTTGCTCAAGCAGCTGACGAGTTCTTTGTAGAGATAGTGCATGGCGGAGTCAGAGTCGGCGAAGCAACGCTGACGCATAACGCTCTGGATTTCACAACCACAGACGGTACCTTCGCTCTGGTAGGCAGGGTAAATGTACTTGACATGCTGAGCGCAAGTGTACCTGGCTTCAACGTGGTAAACCACCATGTATCACAGTCTGAGTTTATCGCAAGGTCAGCGACTATCACGCTGACAGATGCTGACCTGATAGGTGTCGATAACTTTGTGGTAGAAGTCCGAGATATAACCGGGGCTCCAATCCCAACCGCAGTACTAACTCATGAAGGGGTGCTTATTGCTGGCAATGGCGGAATATTTATCATAAACAGTGCGTTGGAAGGAGATGCATTGATAGCAAATGCTCTTGGCTTCGGCCAAGTGGAGCATACTGTAACAATCGCCGATGTTGATAACGCTGGAACTACTATCATTCTTACCGCCATACCTATTAACAGTTTGGTAGTACGTGTTGTTAACACTGCAGGGGAGCTCATTAGCATGGCTACGTTGACAACGCGAACTGGAGTTGAAGCAATCATCAATGGCAACGGAATATTCACTTTGAATAGTGTACTGATTGGGGACATTCTGACTGCTACTGCTCCTTACCACAATACAGTAGTTCATACTGTGACTGCAATCGATGCAGCAGCGGCCGTAATTGTTATAACACTATCAGGCGATGGCTCACCTCTGCCACCGTCACCTGAACGAGATACTAATGAGTCCTACTTCCGCCCACTGCCGCATGCGCCAAGACCTACCCCAGCACCTGTACCAATGCCTACACCTCCAGCGCTTATCACGGATCAGCATGTAAGATATGTCATCGGTTTTGAAGATGGAACAGTTAGGCCAAACACTTCTATTACAAGAGCTGAAACTGCAATGATTATCTTCAGATTGCTCGAAGATGAAGTCAAGTTTACACCGATAGTAGGACACTTTTGGGATGTTGATAACTCCAATTGGTATGCTCAAGCCATAAATTATTTAGCCCATGTCGGAGTACTCCAAGGATATCCAGACGGAGCATTCAGACCTAATTCAACAATATCTAGAGCAGAGCTTGCCGCTATGATGTCAAGATTCTTTGCTGCAAGCACTACCGTTACTAACAGCTTTACCGATATAGCGCCCCAACATTGGGCAGTGGACTATATCAACTCAGCATATAGTAGAGGCTGGATCCTTGGATATGGAGATTCGACTTTCCGCCCTGACAATGCTATTACTAGAGCAGAAACAATCACTCTCATCAACAGGGTACTTGGTAGAGTCCCAAACCCTGAGACTATTAACGCTTCCTTGGACGGTCATATAGTGTTTAGTGACTTGTCCCCTGACCATTGGGCATTTTACGATATCATGGAGGCTGCAATTGAGCATGGATTCGTAATAGCTAATGATGGTACTGAGGTATGGACATGGTTTATCTTACCTGCGAGATAAGACCATAAATAGTGCTTTTAACCTATGGCATAAGACACGAAAATCTTTAGATAAGCAGCTAAAAGCATATGAATGACATGCAGATAATACTTTCAATATACCCTGACAGCTATAAATCCATTGTATATAGGAACTTGTAAGAACTCATGGACTTATTAAAAACAGGGACATTCCACCACGGTAAAAGTGGTAAGGAATGTCCCTGTTTTGAAATTACTTCCAAAAGATTACGAACATCATCTACACCAAATGAGCAAACTAATGCGATGATATCCAAGCAACCTGCTTGGAATTATCCAAACGGGTTGATATTTATGAAATCACTTAGATGCATAAGAAATTTGGCATCTTTATGATTTGTACAAAAATTTTCCTAAGTCTTCAGTCGTGTGCTTTGGGCATTATTGATAAATATATGCAACCATGTTTATGTCATCCCATCTAACCTCTACACCCAGTAATTCGGATATAAAGCGAAGAGGTACAAAGACGCGATCTTGCTGGATCACTGGAGTGCCTATTCCGTCAGGCAATGGGATGTCGACCACCAATGTTTGTATATCTGTAGAGTTGAAAATTAGAACGGTGCGAGTTTCCCGTTACTTCTGAACCAATAGCTTCGGATACAGCGCGCAAAGGTATCATTACTCTGTCATATTCTGTGTCAAGGAATGGTGCTACATCGTTTGTTTTAGCAATTCCATCAATGGTGTAGACGTTATTATCCATTGCAAAACTTATTACGTGTAATATCGGTGCATCTGCTAGGGGTTCATCTTCGTTTTCTTCTGCATAGATGATTGTGAAAATTCCTAGTTGGTCTGTATTAAAGGAGAGCACCCCTGCGTCAGATTCGGCTGATAGAAGTACTAATTCCTCATCATTGTTAAAGAGCAATACTGATGCTGGCTGATTATCAAACCAAGGTACGCTAATGGTAATTATGCCGTCAAAATTTGCAAGTTGTTGACCTCCGGATTGTACATTAACTCTAAATGCGTCTAAACCAACTTTGGCTGCCACTAAGGAAACATTAGAGCTACGTGCCTGCTTACCAAATGATTCCAGTGCAACTGCGTCAAAAATCACTGTAGCTTGTGGCATTTGGAATTTTATAGCAAGGTCAGCATCTGCAAAGCTTCTAATTGCTGCTCTTGGGAGCGCCACTGATGTTACATCATATAGCGAAGTTAAGTCGAAATTTACAATATTGTCAATATTAGTGTAGATGAATTCATTTACCATGTCAGACGGCAATGGAAGGGTTGCTGCAGTATTATTGTTCGACAACCGTATGGGTACAGATAATGCATTATCGTTAGCAGGGACTGTTTGTCGGTTGTTGCCCTGCAGCGGTGGGCGTTGTGATGGTGGATCTGTCGGCTGCGTAGGGGGAGGATCAGGAGGTTGCGGATGCTGGACGTTGTTGTTATTATCGCGGAACTCAAAAGTTGCGGTAAAGACTAAGTCGCTTGTTACATAACCGTGATCTGCCGGATGGGTTGGTTCCCATCCCATAAACCGCCATCCTGCTTCTGCAGCTGTACTTGGAATAGAAGATTTAGGGATTGTTTCTCCGGAGTTCACTTGAACTGAAGCTGTACCCATTGCGACTCCGCCTTCTTCAACTACGAAAGTTACGGCGTGGGTGCGTGATATAGGCACTATTGTAGTTGGACCTCTAACAAGCAAAGGTTCAGGGAGGTTCTCAAAATCTTCCTCAGAATATGCAAAATCCCGCCATCCATAAATTATACGTCCAGGGGGTACTGCAGTTGGAAAATCACGGATATACCCATCTGATGCAGCCCAAACAACAAGACTATTAGCACTTCTATTGCCAATTATGTTTGACAATTCTAATTGTAACATACTATCTTCGGGAACATTGGGATAATAAAAAGTTAAAACCGCTGGGCTAGGAGTCCCTGTAGGCAACGTCCCCTCAATTTTTTGGGATGCAGCATTTCCAGGCGTTGTCACCAATACATTATTATATGTTCCACCACCAAAAAGAAAAGATACTCTATCAGCCCAAATGGTATTATGATTAGTTACGTTTGCGTGTACGCCATTTCCGCCATCGCCACCTTCAACGCGAATAAACATGTCAGTATCTAATGCCGAGTCATCATTGAAATTTGTGCCTCTCAAAATCACATCAGGATTACCCCAAGAGCCGGAAACAATAACAGCTACATCTATATTGTTAAATGTATTTCCTTTTGCTGTTACTGTACCATCGAAAATAAGAACACCAGAAGATGCTGCACCAGTAGAAGTGAATCTAAAATCAGATATCGTATTGTCAATTAGGGTTGTAGATACAGAACCTGGGCTAATTTGGATACCACTCTTGGCTCGAAGATGATGATTTGGAGCCGATCCTATAATGGTAGTATTTTGAACTAATAAGTTGCCACCAACCTGTTGAATGCCCTGATTATGTGCATATAATCTATTGTTATATTCTGCAGCGTTACTAGACCAGAAGCATTGGTAACATATATCTCGCTAACATGGGTTCGGGTTGTAGTAGTGGCTGGTCCGGTAATCTTAATATTTGAAATTATAGCCTCTGACTCAATCCGAAGGATTGCACTTGTCTGATTGGGCCAAGCACTCGCAAGATATGGTGCCAGTACAGTTGACGGTTGATGCAAGGGGTTTTCATCACTGCATTCGATACTCGAAGTTCCCCGCCAGTAAGATGGAGCGGCCTATTGATAAGCACAGTTGCCGTTATATCAATTGTATCCGAAATTATGATGGTTTCTACCGTTGTGTCCGCAATAGCATCGAGCAGTTCTTGCTCAGACCCCACAGTCACCATCGGAAATGCAGTGATGCCTTCTAATTGCTCTACATCGTACTTTGGCGAGTCTTCGCTATCTTCCTTAGACTCTTCCTCAGCTTCTTCTTCAGATTCCTCATCAGGCTCTTCAGTCTCTGTTGAGTCTTCATTTTCTGGGAGCGCTTTTTCTATCTCCATCGAGTACGTCATCGCATTTGTGGGAATCGATACGAATGGAATTAGTGTTAATGTAATTGTCAAAAACAAACTAATAGCCATTTCTTTCTTGCTGTCATATATGTTCACCTATATTCTTTTTGTTTTTACAGCTGCAATTATTTTTGCAGCCTCTGCTAAAAAAACGAAATGTTTTTCATTTCTTATCATATCCCCAAATCCTTTTTTAATTCTGATATTCTCTCTTCAGAGAAGACTGCACCTTTGCATCTTAAAATAGTTTTGGAGCTCCTTTTTAACTATAGATATGCAAATTCTTTAACCTCTTCTTTGCAATACCTTTTCTGAGCTGTTGATAAACTAATCTCAAAGTTCATTAATAATCGGACACTAACATTCATAAGTTTAAGAGACGGTTTACAGTTATATCGCTGCGAAATAAAAATCAAACATGCCCTTTGTAAGTGCTATATGTTTCAACACGCAACGTTGTAATGTGTAGCGCATTACAGAAAGGTGGCTTTGCCTATGGAAATGACAACATGGGACTTTTTTCAAAATGTATTTTTGGCGCTTGGGGGATTAGGCTTGTTTTTGCTTGGGCTCAAGATGATGTCTGATGGGTTGAAGAATATAACAGGAAGCCGAATGCGCTCCATTATTGGAAAGGCCACAGCTAACAGATTTTTAGGTTTTCTTTTCGGAATGACCGTAACCGCTATTACACAAAGCTCCACTGCAACATCAGTTATGGCAATTGGTTTTGTCAACGCGGGACTTATGAAGCTTGCACAGTTTGCCAGTATCATTATCGGTGCCAGTGTCGGCACTACATTCACGGCTTTTTTCTTTAATTTCAGGATAGATCCTATAGCACCACTTTTAATTTTTATCGGTACAGTTATGAATTTGTTATTTAACAAAAAGAAGGTTAAAAATATTGGTTTTATAACGTTAGGCATTGGTATTTTGTTTTTCGGCCTTACGACCATGGGGATTCCGCTCAGAGCGTTTTCGCAGTTGGATGGCTTTCAGAGGATGCTTTTGACTTTTGAAAATCCTTTTCTTGCGCTGCTTACCGGTCTTTTGTTCACGGCTGTCATTCAGAGCTCCACTGCCACTATCGGTATAATTATAGTGATGTTTTTAGGCGGCGTTGATTTATGTTTTGGTACGGTCGCATTTCTGGTTTTGGGTGCTAATATCGGAACCTGCAGCACTGCACTTTTATCATCCATTGCCACTGGTCGTGAAAGTAAGCGAGCGGCGTTAATTCACACGTCTTATAAGGTTATCACCGGCGGTGCATTCGCCGTACTCATACTTATATTCCCGGGGATTTTGTCATGGTTCCAGGAAACATGGCAGGATGGTGCTTTTCAGATTGCTATGTTCCATACGCTTTATAACTTAGCTGCGGCTGGTGTGATGATATTTTTTACAAAGCAGTTGGTGAAGCTTGTTTATTTCATTATTCCCAAGCAATCTTCTGACGACAATGCGAGGCGACTAGAGTATCTTGAAGAAAATAAAGAACGTACCCCGGAGATAGTTTTTATGCAGGCGCATAGCGAAATGCACCGCATGGGGAAAATAGCACTCAGGAATTTGAAGCTGACGCTTGAGGCGTTCTTTGAAAAAAATGTTGAAAAGGCTAATAAGGTTATAGAACTTGAAGAAACCATAGATTATCTAAGGAATGAAATATCGGCTTATTTAATGAGCGTAAAAAGCTCGGAACTCACTGCGGTAAATGTTGAGAAACTTGGCTCCATGCTACATATTGTAACCGATATTGAGCGCCTTGGTGACCATGCTGAAAATATTGCGGAGTATATTGTATGCGAGAAAGATCACAGGGTTTATTTGTCAAATGAAGCTTTAGACGAGCTACGTGAAATAAGTGAGGCAATGATGGAAACTCTTATGTTGGCCTTGAATATTTTTGAGCTCCATGACAGCTCTAGGCTTACACAGTTGGAGGCATTGGAGCAGAAAGTCGATGATTTATGTGAGAAATACATTGCAAACCATCTAGTACGCCTTGCAGACGAGAAGTGCGACCCGCGCTGCAGCGTGGTTTTTGCTAATATGATTAGTGATTTAGAGCGCTGCTCTGACCATGCACTTAATATAGCGGAGAAAACCTTTGGAAATGATTTTAATATTACCGCAAAAGTTTAACTCCTTGATACCAAGAACACCAACTCCCGTATAGTCACCGCATCTGAAAACTATTAGGCACAGCATGCCTTTTATCCACATACATCTAAAGATTTATGTCCCGAGGTCTACGAAAAACTTCGTCCTTCGGAGACCCTGTGGCAAAAACGTTGCTGAAGCACCGCCGGTATCTTCCGATCACTCTCTGTATCTTCAGCACTTTTTGATTCGCAAAAAGCCACCCTTCGGGCATCCTGTATGGCCGGACAATGGGATTTTTACGAAATGAAGAGTGCTGGCGGAGGTGATGTAGGATTGTGAGAAAAAGACAAGCTCTAATGTATTTTACTAGAATGATTTGACTATAGATAAAGAGAATAGTTTTGATAAAACCGCTGCTGTATGATAAATATAATTTTGTATTAGTAAGTAAGTGCATTTGTGCATATACATACTAAAAACGGAGGTGCATTGTTGTTATGAAGAAGGTATTTTTCAAGAAAGTGGTAATGTCATTGACAGCTTTAATGTTGGTTTTTGTCATGGTGGCATGTACCGCTCCTGAAACAGTTACCGCACCTGATCCTGATACCCCGCCCGTAGCCGACCCTGTCGCTACTCCTACACCGGTGGCTACCCCTGCTCAGCCGGGAGCATTACCGTCCGATGCGGATTTTGCCCAGGGCGAGTTCCCTTTCCCCCTCCCAACTTCTACAGGTTTTAGAACCCAAGAGGATGTCTTGGCGAATCTGGCCGTCCATCCCCACGATCCCGGAACAATCATTGTCGGTGTAGGAACTACGCCTGCTGGAAATGGCATACGAGGCTGGGGCGTTAACAACACTGACTTAGCAATGCATGACCTGATCCATGGCGGACGCCTTTTGGCCCGGACCCGGGATGTTGACTTTTTCGAATGGGATCCGGTTATTGTAAGAGAAGCTTGGATTACTGAGAATGCAGACGGCACCAGAACTTACGGCACCAGACTTAACGATAATCTCAGATGGAGTGACGGCGAGCCTATTACGGCCTATGATTACGTATTCGCTCTTATGCTCAACTCAAGCCCTGAAAAAAGTGATCTGGAGAGCACCCTTGTTGATGGAATACGCCTTGTGGGCTTCGAAGATTTTAACAGCGGTGATAGCAGAACCTTTTCTGGCATAAGGCTGTATGATGAATTTAGTTTCAGCTTTACATTCAGAGCTGAATTCTTCCCATATTTTTTCTCCTATGCCTTTGCTGAGGTTTCAATGCAGGATCCCTTGAGGCCCATGCCCATGCATACTATTGCCCCTGGCGTAACAATCACCGATAACGGCAGCGGTGTGACTTGGTGTGAAAACCTCACTGTAGACCTACTCCAGGGAACTCTCCTTGACCCCGACACAGGCTATCGCTGGTATCCTGTTCCTTCTTCCGGTCCTTATCGTTTTGTTAGCTACGACAGAGGCGCTCAAGTTTACGTTCTTGAGATCAACCCATACTTTATCGCCACGTGGGACGGATACATGCCTAGTATTCAACAAATAGCAATACGTCTTACCCAAGGTGCTGTGGCTGCTGACGAGCTTGACGTCGGTTCCTTACACTTGACATCTATCGGAATAACAAATGTCCTAGGTAATGAAATGCTTGAAAGAGGCACTCATGGGGCCACGGTATTTGCTTCCAACAGTATATGGCAGCTTCGCTTTTTCTGCGACGTCGGACCCATGCGCTTCAGGGAAGTAAGGCAGGCAATCGCCTGGTCTATTGACCGTGATGAATATTCTCTTGCGATGACGGAGGGACACGGTAGAATAGTTAACAGCATGTACCTTCCTGATTCTTGGATCCATAGGAACAACAGGGATTGGTTTGAGGATAATTTGACCCACCATACCTTTAATCTGGCAAGAGCTACAGAATATCTTGTTGCAGGTGGGTGGGTTCTAAACGAAGACGGCAATCCCTTTGTCGAAGGCGTAGATCGCGTGCGTCATAAAGAATTTGAAGGCGAGCTACTGCCACTTGAGATTATCTGGGCTGCCAATCCTAACTTGGATGTTCAAAACGCCAGGCTCTACACTGCTCTTGTGCCCAATGCCGCTCAAATCGGAATGATTATCTATGAGCAGGCCGTACAAAGCGTTACCGCTGTTGCGTCAAGGACCGGCTTTGCCCCGGGTGATGAAGAGCAGTACCATATGCTCACGATTAGCTCGGGTCATGGCGCCGGTACCTCATATATACCTTTCTGGAATATTTTCCAAATCGAGGATGAGGTTTTGTTCAATTCCAGACGTGATTTCTTCCTAGGAGAGCAAAGGTTGAGTGATGTCGCTCTTGCCATGAGAAACACGGATCCAAGTGACAGAGAGTTGTTTGATGAAAGAGAATTAGAATTACATGTCCTCATAGACTATTACAGGCCAGCTCTTTTCTTTTATGTGACTCAGTCTCGTTGGATGTTTTTGGATTGGTTGCAGAACTTTGAGATGGGCACCTCCTGGGACTGGTCGCACGCTATTATACGTGCTTATAGCGACAGATAGCATCTGTTAACTATCATTACATCTGTGACTAAACAGACACACATGCTCCGCCCGTAAGGGCGGGGCGGTTTTGAAAATCTGCATACATAGTTATAGTCATATTACTTTATATTCGATGTACTTGAAAAACCAAACTTACTATTTTTCTACTATGCGTCTTCCAATACCCTGCAAAGCTACCCTACGCTTTACTTTAAACCGGTTTTTTACTCGAGAGAATCCGGCCTATGATTTTTCGTCTTCGACCGTTGGCATTTGCGAAAAGCGCAGCTAAAAGCCGCGCCGATATCTTTCGCTTTGCCGACGGCCGTTGGCTGTTGTCTGTCAGATCTCCATGCCTTTGGATATGACAAAAACCTCTCTCCCAGGACGACCGTTGCCGAAGCATGGCGAGCAGTCTGCCAAAGGTAGCCGATCAACCTATCCCTTAAGAAAAACAATATGGCTTTATGAATACAAATTTTGTACATAAGTTTGGAGGAGACTGTCTATGAATGCTATGACGAAGTATTTCCTGCGTCGTCTGATGTATTTGATAATTGTTTTCTTTATGATATCGGTAATTATATTTGTTATTTACAATCTAGTGCCCATGGATCCAGTTTTGAATTTCATGGATGCAAATTTTACACAAGACATGGATCCGGTATTGTGGCAAGCAACTTATGAACAGGTCAGAGAATCCTTAGGGCTTGATAGGCCGCTTCCCATCCAATACATAGCGTGGATTTCTAATATGCTCAGGTTCGAATTCGGATATTCGATGATGTATCGTCGGCCTGTTTCAATGATTATTGTTGACCCGTTACAAAATACAGTGATATTGAATATTTTAAACTTAATTTTTGTTTTTATTATAAGTATACCATTAGCGATCAAGAGTGCTGTCAAACGCGGATCGGGCTTTGACAACACTGTACAGGTGGGCACTGTAGTGTTCGATAGTCTGCCTACATTTATTACAGCCCTTCTTGTGATACTTATTTTCGGAGTATGGCTTAGATGGTTCCCAATAACAGGCATGTCCACACCGGGGTTTACGGGCACGCCATGGGAGGAGGCAATGGACCGAGCAAGGTTCATGGTTCTGCCCTTGTTAACCATGGTAATTGGAAGCATGGCCGGAATAACCCGTTACATTCGCGCCGCTATGATTGAAATATTATCTCAGGATTATATACGCACAGCAAGGGCTAAGGGCGCAAGGGAGCGATATGTAATTTACCGCCATGCCTTCAGGAATGCCCAAATTATAGTAATTCAAACCTTGGCCAGCTGGTTCTTAGGTATCTTTGGCGGGTCGGTAATGATAGAGCGTGTTTTTCTGTGGAACGGCATGGGAGATTTACTGGTAAGGTCTGTGTTTAACCAAGATAACATGGTAGTCTTTACCATAATAATGTTCTTCACAAGCATAAGTCTTTTTGGATTCTTTGTCATTGATTTGTTGTTTGCTATTTGTGATCCAAAAATTAGGTTAAACGAGTAGAAAGGAGGGGAATAAGTTAATGAAAAAATTTTTCAGAAGAATCCTTCCTGGAGAAAAAGAAATTACAATATTTAAGGAAGAGAAGGTTCAAAGCCCCTTCAAGAGCAAAATGAAGCTGTTCTTTACTCGCAAGCTTACTATCGTTGGCTTGATTATATTCTTCACCATATTGATGTCATCCATGTTTGCGCCTTTCTGGGCCCCCCTCGAAAGAGAGTGGGTCGATTCGACGCAGCATAATATACGTCCTGGATTCTTTTTCATGAGTTACCCAAGGGCACTACCAGGCAATGTCCTTGATATTAGTGCGGGCAACAACTTTGCCGTAGGCGTTGACAACGCTGGCGAATTTCACATATGGGGCAATATAGAAGGATTAATAAATCAACACTTAGACCATGTTCCCGAAAACATGGGGTATGTATTGCAAGTTTCCGCCGGATTTAACCATGTATTGGTTCTCAATGATGAGGGTAACGTTTTCTCGTGGGGATTAGATTCATTCGGCCTGCAAGAGATTCCGGCAGGCGTTTCTGAAAATCGTATAACATACATCCACGCCGGACGACAAATATCTATCGCCATTGACGAGAACAACCAGGTTTATGTATGGGGCAACGAAAATGTTGTGAATATCCGTGCCGGAGCCATCAGAGGTGAGGATGTAAGGAAAATCGATACCACTACCACCAGCGGACTTGCCCTTTTGGAAAATGGCACGGTAGTCTCACTTACAAACCGCGACCTGAACATTAATCGCTTCCCGGATAATATTGACGACATCCAGGGCCGCATTGTTGACATGGCTGTTACTAGAATGGCTGCAGCTGCAGTCCTAGACGATGGGACTGTTGTGGTTTGGGGCGCCCCTGATTTTGACTCTTTTGGCATTCCTTACCATGTTCAGGGCAACGCCATAGCCATTGATTCCGGCCAAGATCACTTCACTGTCCGCTTGAATGATGGAACCGTAGCTAGTTGGGGATTTGATAAGCACGGCCAAGCCCGCCCGCCCATACTTAACGATATTGTAGCTATCAGTGTCGGTTTTTACCAGAATTACGCCATTGATAGCGAAGGTAGGATTCATACTTGGGGTTTAAGAGGATACCTTTTGGGTACTGATGGCCATGGAAGATGTGTGTTTAGACGACTTGTCGCCAGCGGCAGAATATCCTTGACCATTGGTGCTGTAGCCACTCTTATCGCTAACTTCCTTGGCATCTTAGTTGGTTCTATTTCCGGATACTATAGTGGAAAAGTGGATGTATTCTTAATGCGCGTCGCTGAGGTTTGGGGTGCTATTCCTACTTTGCCAACCTTAATTATCGTCTCTGGGCTCATAGGAAACAGGCTGCCCGAGGGTATGCGCGTTTTCATGCTGATGTCAATTATAGGGTTTCTCGGCTGGACTTCTATGGCACGTCAGGTTCGTGCTCAAATGCTTGAGGCCAGAGAACAGGAATATGTTACCGCTGCGAAAGCGTTGGGCGTTATAACTCGCAAAATTATATTCAGCCATATTTTCCCCAATATAGTAGCTCTTGTTGCTGTACGCTTCTCCCTTTCTTTGGCAAACAGTTTGCTGACAGAGGCGAGTCTCAGCTTTCTGGGCTTGGGCATCCGTGAGCCAACACCCACATGGGGCAGTATGTTAAATGCATCTATGGACTCCACGGTCATACGTGACTTTTGGTGGCGTTGGCTACCCCCTGCTTTGTTCCTTGGTTTAGCTACAGTAAGCCTCCACATAATGGGTGACGGCATGCGTGAGGCTTTTGATCCTAAGATTGCAGGCAAAGGTTAGATGCTAGCTGCCCACACCTGCTAAGTCAAATTTAAGGGATGTGTTTGAAATTTATAAGGACGAGCAACAAAGAAATAAAAAAGATAACGTTGCTACACGAGAGAAAGAACACCATAAAAAACTTCATTTTATAGATGACTTAAAAGGTGATGGAGATGAGATTATACTGCCGAAATGGGAGTGGCTGATTATCAGTGCGGCGGCATTAAGGATTTTTATGCCTATCATCATTACGTTTGCTATATTCATGGGTCTCTTTGCTTTTTTGACACGGAGCATAATATTAGGAAATTAATTAAACTGTAAGCCTCCGCTAGGTGCCTGACAATACATGTGAGAAGAGCCTAAGGAGCGCTATACTAAATCTACTTTAAAATAGTCCAAAGCAATTCCGGTTCATAATCATCCTTTCGCTAAATTTTGTATTGCCCAGCATCCGGCAATACAAAATTTGTGAAGGATGTTTTTCACACAGAATTGAATCATCAGAAAACCCCAGAAACCGGAGCTTTTCTGCATCGCTTAGCTCTGTTTTAAAGTGATTTAGGTATAAGGAGGAGAAATAGTTGTGACATACTGTATCTCGGATATACACGGATGCTATGTAGAGTTTATGGAGTTACTTGAACAAATCAACTTCAACGATAACGATACGTTGTACGTGTTGGGAGACATTACAGATCGGGGCGAATTCACTTTAGAGTGCATGGAGTATATATATTCCGCACCGAACATCATATGTCTGATGGGAAACCATGAAGATATGATGCTGAAATACTTCCCCGGCTCCGGTCGTAAGCGTAACCCGCATTGGCTTACCCAAGGTGGTGATAAGCCGTTGAATCAGATAATGAAGGCTAAAAGAAAACCTGAAAGCAAAGCGCGTTGGGATGAATTGTTAAACTGGGTACGGAGTTTGCCTCTTTATATCGAAGTTATGGTAAATGGCAAGTTGTTCTTTCTTTCCCACGCTGGGCTTAATATTCAGAAGCATAATTATTCAGATTTGGAGAGTCTTCTTATGTTGCAAGAGCCTAGAGATTTTTTCTGGAGCAGACAGGACTTCTTTACTAATCCGGGCTTGGAGAATCATCACTGTATATTTGGGCATACAACAACGTACAGCATTCGCGGCAACAATGATTGCAGCATTTGGGTGGATCCTGTTCACAAAGATAAAACCTGCATCGATGGCGGATGTGTTTATGGTGGAGCCCTAGCTGCTTTGCGCCTTGACGACGAGGCAATGTTTCACGTAAAGTCACGCAAAAAAAGGGATAAGCCAGAGCAATTATTCATTGGTGAAGGTGGGAAATATTTGTAGGGTGGTTTGACTATATAGAGCAGACGGCAACACCTGCCTAGAGTAACAGCATCTAAGAATAGCCAAGTTATAAATTAGGTAATACGGACTATGAGAGAGGTAAACTATGCCGATATTAGAGATAAATAATTTGCATACGTTTTTCACAACAAAACGGGGTCTTATCAAGGCTGTCAATGGGGTAACGTACTCCGTTGAGGAGGGCCGGACATTAGGCATCGTAGGCGAATCCGGTTCGGGTAAATCCGTGTCTGCCATGAGTATACTTAAGCTTCTTGACGAAAATGGCGAGATAGTAAAAGGAAGCATCAAGTTTAAGGGTAAGGAACTGACTACGCTGAAAAAGAAAGAAATGAATAATATAAGGGGTAATGATATTTCCGTAATCTTTCAAGAACCCATGACCAGCCTTAATCCCGTATTTACTGTGCAGCGGCAAATCGGTGAGTCTTTTATGATTCATCATGACATGAGCAAAAAGGAAGCTAACAAGGAGTCCGTTAGGATGCTTTCGGACGTTAGAATCCCCGATCCGGAACAAGTGGCTAAAAAATACCCCTTCCAGCTATCCGGGGGGATGCGCCAGAGGGTTATGATTGCTATGGCCCTAGCCTGTAAACCCGACCTCCTAATCGCCGATGAGCCCACAACTGCTTTAGACGTCACAATTCAGGCGCAGATTTTACACCTTATGAACCAGCTGAAGCGCGAAAAAGGGACATCCATAATGTTTATAACCCATGATTTAGGGGTTATCAACGAGATGGCGGATGATGTGGCTGTTATGTACTGCGGTCAGGTTGTGGAGCAGGCTCCCGTTCAGACCATCTTCTCCAAAACGGATTTTTCCCATCCTTATTCTGAAGGACTTCTCTGCTCTGTTCCACGGCTTGATACAAATCCGGGGATAAGACTTGACGCCATTAAGGGAGCGGTGCCTCATCCCTTAGATCTGCCTGTGGGCTGCAAATTTGCGCCCCGTTGCAAATACGCGGGTGAGCGTTGCCAGCATGAAGAGCCCGAACTGCTCAGAGTGGCTAGCAATCAACAGGTTAGGTGCTTTTATCCTGAAGAAGGGAGGCGTCAAGATGGAAAGTACAACTAAAAGCAATACTAATGAAAACACTGATAAAAAGTCGTTGTTTAGCATCAGGGGTCTGAAGCAGTATTTCCCCGTCCGAGGAAAAAGAGGAATGTTTGTTAAAGCAAACGATGGGGTTTCACTTGAAATTTACGAAGGCGAGACTTTAGGTGTAGTAGGCGAGTCTGGCTGTGGCAAGTCTACTTTAGGCCGAACATTGCTCCAGCTTTACAAGCAAACCGACGGGGAGACCATTTATTATGGAAAAACTTTGGATTGCGTGGCGCCCGTGTACGCTCTGGACATTTACAAAAACCTAGAAAAGAAATGCAAAAGCACCAAACAGGAATTGGTAAAAGTTCAGCAACTGGAGGACGAGTACGAAAAAATGGAGAAGGCCATGTCGAAAACTCAGGACAAGGAGCAGCTCAAAACCCTTTATGCCAAGCTTAACGAAAAGAATGAATTAAAGAAACGGGCCATGAGCGAGTATCTTGCTATTGTCCGGCTTGTTGGTGGCTTTTATGAGGCCAAAGATTTCGCCAAAGTATCTAAGGCGCTTGTGGAATATTACAGAAGTACTTTGACCGTACGGGACATTAACAGCCGCATTGATGATCTCCGACTGGACATTGAAGAGGCAAAGTACAATGCCAGCGAAAATTCGTCGAAGGTAAGCACATTGAAGTACCGTCTGGAAAGCTTGATTAATGCTGAACTAAAAGCTGCAGAAGAACAGAGAGAACAGAAGAAGGCTGCTATAGATGCCATAAGGGTCGAGTACGTAGGCGACCCTGAATTTCAGAAGTATGATGCCATGCGCGACGATGGCATTGACCTTGCGCGCCTTAAATACGACGAAATGCGCCATTTGCGCCAGGATATGCAACTGATTTTTCAAGATCCATACTCTTCGCTTAACCCTCGTTTCACTGTGGGGCAAATCATTGCCGAGGGGTGCATAACCCATAAATATTTTAAATCCAATAATTCTCGAACTCAAGAATACTCCGTGGAAGTTATGGAAAATTGCGGCCTGGCGCCTTACATGATACACCGATATCCTCACCAATTCTCCGGTGGGCAAAGGCAGCGTATCGGTATCGCACGAGCCTTATCTGTGAAGCCTCGGTTCATAGTCTGCGACGAGGCTGTATCTGCTTTGGATGTGAGTATACAATCTCAGATTATCAACTTACTTCAGGACTTAAAGGACAAGGAAAACCTCACTTACATGTTCATTTCCCACGACCTTTCTGTGGTGAAATATATTTCGGACCGTATCGCCGTTATGTACTTAGGTAATATTGTAGAACTTTGCGCCGCCGAGGAGATGTTCAACAATCCCCTGCATCCCTACACGGAAGCTCTTCTAAGCGCCATCCCAACAACAGATCCGGACTCCAAAGATAAAGAAATGATTATCTTGGAAGGCGATATCCCCAGCCCAGTGCGACCGCCTAAAGGCTGTAAATTCAACACCCGCTGCCGGGACTGTATGGAAATATGCCTACAGGTCATACCGGAGTGGAAAGAACCGAAACCAGGGCATTTTGTGGCCTGTCATAAGTATTAAATGGTATCAAAGAGAACTTTCTTGAGATATTATGAAAAGAGAATGAATCCACTCCGATTACATATGTTAAGCAAATTGAATCATTTAATGTAAAAAGCGTCCCTTGGTCAGAAAGATATAGTTACGCAGAAGTTTTTATCCCGAAAAATAGATAAAACTCAAAGATATATTTTATTAAAATAAAATCCCAAAAAAATAATTATGAGGACACCTAATAGCAACATAGCTTTTTTGGCAATAAACCAAAGCGCGGCTATAAGCCGCGCCCAGACTGTCAAAGAAAGGGTATTTTCACGCGAGTGAAAATACCCTTTTAAAATAAAAGCAAGTAAAAGTTCAAAGCATCATAAAAACACATATTCCTCCATCGCCAAGTAGCCAGTTTT
>Ga0131853_10002936_pt1 | contig 30599 bp, 11 predicted proteins | sample TergutLab28metaG_FD_92764 | JGI IMG/M metagenome (GOLD analysis project Ga0131853, IMG submission 92764) | Labiotermes labralis P1 segment gut microbial communities from Petit-Saut dam, French Guiana - Lab288 P1 (version 2) (version 2) | ecosystem: Host-associated > Arthropoda: Insects >... | reverse complement strand
GAATTTGATTAATAATCTCCGGGGTGGTCACTGTTTTGGGTCGTCCAGGACGAGGCGCATCACATGTGGAAAAATCACCACGTTTAAACTGTTCCATCCAGTTTTTGACGGTGGCAAATGATGGTGCATGCTCCCCCTAATGCTTCTATCAGATTGGCGTGAATTTCCTTCGGCACCTTGCCTTGCAGGAAAAAAAAACCTTGATGACTTATCGCGTCTCCATGTTGCTGAAACCGCGCGCGTCGCCTGACATGATTTCTTTCAGTCTCTGTAACAAGAAAATACTTGCAATTCGGCACATGAACAGACCCCTCTTTTCAACGACATCGAGTCTGTCCTACGACATCGGAAAGTAGGTCGAGCTAAGGACTTATCAGCACCCCCTCATAGTGAATGATAAGTATTGCAAGTTAAGCAGAGACGTCTGTAAACAGAAGTTGGCTGTATTTTCGGCATTTGCACCTTGTTGGGACCAGTGTGCTACCGTCATCTACAGTGTCGGATGCCCGGTATGTAGATAACTTTTGTGATGAATTAGCAGTTAGAAGATCCCTTACCTGTTGTTCTTCGGTATTCTTAGAACTACAAAACTTGTCTCCATTGTTCGTTTATTTTATTGAATTATGTGGTTCTTCGTGGATAGGAATTTAGTTATTGATGGATATCAGGTTTCAGCAATGAACAGAGTGATTCAAGTTGCTGAGTTAGGGCGCCTGCGTGTTATAAAACTTGCAATTAGGATGTGAACACGTGATGAACCGTGTTTATTGGACAAAAAAGATAATTATTCCAGGTAAAACAACTAGTCAGATCGTTTAACACGAAGGTCGTCCTTCGGGATAATATACGCGGGAGATATCTGGAACGTCCACAGGCTACTACTCCGACGGTGACTGACAGCACGTACTTACCTTCCGTTGTTTATTGAAGAAATTTTTCACTTTCATTGTTGTACGGTAATTATGTAAATTAGTAACACGATACAAATATACTTTGAAAAACGCAGCTAGTTTTCACCTCTGTAAAGAATTGCATAAATGTTAACATTTTAAGTTTATTGTGTACTCGTTATACGTGAATTATAATATATATATATATATATCCCTACATTGCTGCCTTTGGTATTTTATTCCAAACTCTGATTTGACATAATACCACTGTCTAATTGAAAGTTTGTTGCAAACTGTCCAAATTTGACGGTGCATCCAACTTCGAATCCGTGTTGCTCTAACTGCCAAACGGAGTCCATGAGCTCTCCGTTTTTGGCAGTTAAAATCTCGTCACAACTCACAAACTCAAATTTAGGTAAACCTCCTAGGCCGAATTCAATTTTTTTAAAACAAAATCTGATTGGTTGCTCAAATTTTAGTCGGTATACTCAAAATCTACGGTAAATGAAAATTGTTGGGTGTTGCGCCCTGGCACCTCCCACTCAAGGAATTTTGTCGTCAAAAGGTGTCACTTCTCGAGTTTCACAAAGGAACACCGTCCTGCAAAACTGCAGCGTGGCAAGTTGGTGGATGTTCTGCTCAGGCTTATGGTTTGAATGCGTTAGTTTAACTCATTCCGTCTCGCTTTCTACCCTAGCTATCTTTATTCTACAAGCCAAACGTCCCTTTGCTCATTAACTAACCCGAAAGTAATTTATCTCAATAATGCCTGTTTAGGGTTTGATCCCAAATCGTCGGCCCTGTCCATGATTTGAACCTGAATGGCTGATAACAAGTGAAAGTTATAAGGTAGTGGCTGTAGAATTCAGTGTTCTGGCAACGACCTTTTTGCAATGTTCCAGATTTCCAGCACCCACGGGATGTTAAAATAATTTACCAAATTCGCGTCAACGCCACTTTTGTAATTTTAAATATAAATTGTGTAAACTGCTACATTCACGGATAGAGATTCTGTTAAGGACAGGCCACAGTTTTAGATGCCTGAATAAAGCTGTTAATCAGTTACAGCTGTTCAAACATAAATTATTTCCTATTGTCGACTTACTTATTGTTTTGTGCAGATGCTACGAATAATGACTTCAACGAAAGTTTCAGTGGGCCGGGCAGCTCAGTCGGTATAGCGACTGGCTACGGGCTGGACGGTCCGGGGATCGAATCCGGTGGGGGCGAGATTTTCCGCACCTGTCTAGACCGGCCCTGGGGCCCACCCAGCCTCCTGTACAGTGGGTACCGGGTCTTTCTCAAGGGTACAGACGGCCGGGGTGTGGGGGTGAGCCCCCCACCCCCATCTAGTGCCGAGGTTCTAGAAAGAGTAGAGCTATACCTCTACTCGTCCTAAGGGCCTTTCTGGCCTATAAAGAGGGTGAAACCTGCCTACAAAAGTTTCATAGGCCTGCGTCCTGGGATCTCCAACACACAACAGTATGAATGTTCGTGTTGTTCCCGCCCCAGTAGTTTGCACGAACGCCATGTTGATAAGGACTGCAGGACAGTCAAACTGAGTTTTTTTTTTTTTAAATTTGCAACTTAGTTTGAAACATCTAAGTTGGAACGCATCCATCTGTACAGACGGACACTGTAATTACCTTCCGAGAAAACGCGCGGTGTTCTTTTTGCATCGCCAAAATGGTTCCTTCTATTATTTCGTTGTACGTTTTCTCTACTTTTTAGACTCTCAAGTTTGCAATCAATAGTATTATTAAGAAGACTCAGGTTTTATGTAACTCGACACCGTGTATTTTGGTACACCATTGCCTGAAACATGATCATGTCGCTGCTAGCAGAACATAATCTTAATATTCAGCGCTGTGGGAAAGTCTGTCTCAAGCAGGGTAATAATTGTTCGAATTTTCTGCTTATGGAGTTGCGAGCTTGTCAGCGACAGAGTGAAACTGGGTAGAACCCTTTTGTGATATCCGTGCTAGTGTGTAACATGGTGTAACTGAAGATAACCTTTTATGATTATCGAACTTGTGTACGACGTGATGACATTGTAGAGAACCGTTTGTGGATTCCAACCTTCTTGTGCGACATGTTGAAACTGAAGAGAGCCTCTTTGTGATTTCCGGTCTTGTGTGCTACATAATTAAGCTAAAGAGACCCACTTCCTAGTTCCGATTTTCTAAGCGGTTTGGTGAAACTGAGAAGAAGCTTTTGTTTCCCCTGCTATTTTTATATAAATATTCAGTGTAAGCAGTATGATCTTGTTCAAGGTCTTAGATTCTGTAGTTTATCACATTACTTTGTTAAGAATAAGTGTAAAAAGAATGAAAGAAAGAAAGCAAGAGGCTTGGACAATGTACTGGGTACAAAATATCAGTAATGCTCTTAGTCTGGTATTAGCTACATAGGGCCTCTGGTCCACAAATGTGATAACTGCCATACTGGCCTTTACGGGTACGAAAGACGTGTACACATAAATGCATGGAGTTCATGAACTTGATGTTTGTGGCACCGTGCATCATTAGAAGAACGATGTAAGCAACCAACAAGACGTAACAAATTCCGTTTATTGATGTTTTTAAATCAGCTCTACATGTTTCGGCGACAAACTCGCCCATCCTCAGGAGCACTTTTTGACTGTATATACAGCTTTTGGTACAATGCACCGATGTTCCTGCCGACCGGTCGGCAGGAATATCGGTGCATCGGTGTATATGATCAAAAAGTGCTCCTGAAGATGGGCGAGTTTGTCGCCCGAAACATGTAGAGCTGATTTAAAAACATCAATAAACGGAATTTGTTACGTCTTGTTGGTTGCTTACGTCATTGCATGGAGTTCAGTTTCTTCTTCTTAAGTTGGTGTAGATTTCTTAGTGGTTTGTCTTTTCAGGGTCGACGAGAACAGTAGTTTAAAATCCATGTACTTTGGGTTTTGTTTACATTTCTAATAAGAACAGTTCAGATTTAACTGTACTGCTATCCCATTTCTTTTCCACATAGTCCGGCCTGAGTTGAGGCATTGATCTTGTCGTATGGTATGACGAGCTTGTCTGTTCCCTGCTGAAAGGTGTTCCTTTTCCGTGTTATCGGCCACTGTGTCCCATCTGTTTTGTGCCTCGTAATCATCTTGAAATTGTGGCCTACAAGACTACTTCTCACATACAGGGTTGTGTCCCTGCCGTGCTCCGACCGTACCACCATGGACGGCCTTGAAAATGATTTCTCAAGGTCGCAGCAATGCACGTGTGAACTGAAATACTGCCTTTGTCAACTGCAGACTGCTGCTGTTTTAATGTAGTTTATTGTCGTCTCAGTGTGTTAAATTAAATAATACCGGTTCATAAATAATAATAATAATAATAATAAATATACGTCCGTCACCATCTACAGGCTGAATGGTCTTGCCGTGCGTCACTCAACATCACGTTATATTCCCAGAGTGAAGGCCCACTCTTTTCAGCATCTTGACAAAATATCCAATTATTTAAATATCAGGCCTACGATACAGCAGTTATCTCGCTGGCGCCCAGAGCGGGACATGAAGTGGTAACGTCAAAACACCGACGACATAGTGCATGAACAGTTGAAGGGCCGGCTGATCCTCTTACCTCTCTGGATATCGCACTAAGAATAAGAAGAATGACTGCTAGAAACTGTGAGCGGAGATGGTAAGAGTAAGAATCAAAAACGTGGTAATCGAAGTTGATTGGCTAAAGAAAAAAGTAAATAACATGATAATCGAAACTGATTGGCTACAAATCTTGGCGGATGGGGCTGAAAACAAAGTACATAATTCAAGCTGACCAACTATGATTTTGCAGCTTGGTGTTGTTTTTATTGGCGGGGATGCAAACATGAATAAAAGCCGTGGACGAAAACGGATGTACCCTTCGACTGGCTTGAGAGCTACTTGTTTTTCTCATGGAAGAGAAAGGATATGATTTTGAAGGCTACGACTGGCAGTGGACGAAAACTAACATCCCCTGCCACCCTAACGAAGTTACATTTGTCATGGCTGAGCACAGTAGACCAATGAAACCTCTTATGTTAATTTTGTCTGTGAGTTTGGTATCACTCGCGCGGCTGAAGTTAGTTTGGATAAGAAATATACGGATATATGTGTTGAAAAATATCGTCTAAAATTTCATCTGTATTGAGACAGTTCATGCTGCGAAGGGCGTAATGGCTTTTCTTGCTTGGCTAATAACCGCGGGCAGTTTTGTCAGAATATTTTGCCATCTGCGTCGAATGTGTGTAGAAATTTTCACCGTACCGCACTGCGTCTTGTCCTGTCCAATAAAAACAGCTGTCAGTAGCGAAAACAGCTCTCAGTAGCGTCCACTTCAGAGAGGCAGTAATCATCCGGCGTAGCGTCTTCTGCACTCTCCCAGTCACCCTCTCTCCGTTCCGCATTATCTCCATCGCATTCCGTCCCGTCATCAAAGCTGTCATCACCACTTACATCATCAGACAGTATCATTGCACGAATACGCTCTGCACCCTCTGCATTAATTCTGTACAAGCGATCCACAACGGCCGCCACAATCCAACACCGCACTAGTAACACGGACCGTCGCGCTGTGTCACTTAGATACAAACTGCCAAGTGCAGCCGAACGAATGTGATTAGCAACACGAAACACACTCCACAAGCTTCTAAGTAGCAACGTAGGCAGCTACTTAGAAGTACATGAACGCATTTATTGTATATTCAAAGAAACAAATGATCAGAAGCCACAAGCCTCTGAGAGATGCACAGCGATCGACAGAGGGTTAGAGCTGATGAGCAGATCGTGCACTATTGAAGAACATATATTTTCATATAGCTGACGGGCATAACAGTACACCAGAATAACATTGCATGGCGTGAACTGCCCGCTGGGTTAAAAGAGTCTGTTGGTGAAAAGTTGTTCATCACAATACATAGGAATCAAAATCGGAAATTCTTGTTTTTCTTACGGGAAGCTGCCCGAAAATTATATATGCATGCATGTCTGCGTAGGGAATGGATGGATATGCATACACATATATAGGGATTTAAGTTTTGATACTGCTAATGTGCTTGTAAAGGAGAACTGGCGTCATGTAGTTCATCTCTTACGCCGGGCGTATGGAGCGTCATATGATACAAACCCTGTTATTTTATAACTCTTTCTTTTGCATTTCGAAAGGTATTGAGAGTAGTATTATGCGGCCTTCCCGCACTAAGAGAGTGCGTTGTTTTTTGATCGGAAATAATAGTGAGGATTGTGTGCATTCCTGCTGTATTTCTGCCCGTTCGTCTGTGGGTACGCTTCTTTCTACGTGCTTTTTAATTTAATTTACAATATATAAACCTTATTGCTGTTTTACATTAACACTGCCGAATGTGCGCTAAGGTTTTCTGGTGGCTGCACTCTGCAAATGTTCCGGATACCGTATTCAGAGGCAGGCATCGTGTCTACTTTGCGCGTTGTGACTGTATTGACACTTTCACCTGCCCCACTACCACCTAACAATATACTGTCCTTAGAGGCTATTTTAGGTAGGGGCGTTAACTCACAAACTACGTGATTGGCAAATCCCTTGCGTGTGTGACTGCAAGTGCTCCATACATGCTCCAATAGTGATGCCTTTCTTTGGGATACGATCATTTACTTTATTCTGTGAGCATTTAAAAACATTGAGAGAGTTTTGTTGAAAACAGGGTGATTATAAAGGATTGTGTGATTGCGAAGGTAACAGTTCCACAAAACATTCAACGCACACCATTGTAGAGAGCAATTCACGTAGATTTTCATAACTTACGCAGTACGGTGTATGCTGTATTAATTGCTATGTACACAGAGGACGAAATTCGACTTTGTGCCAAACATTGTCCACTGAAGTCTATCCAATTCTGGCATTCGCTGTTCCTAGTCGTTCATTCAGGGTCAGGCTTGTAGGTATCGGCGGACCGTAACTTCATTTTCCACCGACGCAGCACAGGCACAATTCGTTGGGAGTCAGACCTGAGGATTACGGAGGCCCGGAAAACGATCCCCCACGGCTGAATCATCACTCAGGCAACCGCCTCATCGTGGATGTCTGGCGGCGCCCTGCCATGTTTAGAACAAACATTTGGTTTGTCTTCAAGTAGCTAGGGCATTAATTGCAATCCGTGCTTTTCACTGCAGTGTGTTAAATGTTTGTTACGAAGTCGAATATCGTTTCGTTTGTGCAGGCAAGAAATGGAGCACATATTGTTCTGGCATACGGTATGAAAATAAACTTCCTGTTAAAACACTTTATTATCCAACAGTTGCACAAATATATAATTCGTAGATACAATTAGAATTATTATAAAATATTTAAAATATTTAAAATTGCTCCAACATGTTTCGGATCACAAGGGATCCATCATTAGGGAGCTCTATACAGTGCTTGGCTAAAATTACAGTAACGGTTCTGTCATTTTAATTTAATTTAATTTTCGCCTAGGACTGTATAGAACTCCCTGATGATGGGTCCCTTGTGATCCGAAACATGTTGGAGCAATTTTAAATATTTTTTAATAATTCTAATTATATCTACGAATTATATATTTATGCATCTGTTGGATAATAAAGTGTTTTAATCGTCATTGATGCAGGGTACAAACATGCAGATAAACTTCCTGTGTTGCTGTTGACAATGTCATGCGTATATTTTTGTGCCTCTTCTTTACCGATATTTTTTTTTGAATCGCTCAAATAAAGTAGGGTAAGGTGGGCCATTTGCACAGCTCGGATGATAGGGATAAGAAACCCACACAATGTGCTGGTGGGAAAGACTGAAAAGAGAACGTTTGGGTGGTCTAGGCTTATGGGAGAGTAATATTAAGATTAATTTTGAGAAGATTATGTGTGATAAATAGAGTAATGGACTTCCGGGTTGCGTAGAAAGGTAAATATTGCTTGCGTTTGCTTCTGAGCAGGACTTTCCTCCATAGAGTTAGCTAATGCTATGTGTCAGTATGGGAACGTTCCTGTTATTGCTGTTTTTGAGCTGGATAACTGCATGTGAAGTACTTGTTTCTTTGCTGAATGACAATGATAAAATTATTTGTTTCAAGCAAACACAACAATATTTTATTATTAATTTTAGCTTACTGGCGATATGTTTCGGTTCTTAGACCATCATCAGGCCATCCTTGCCAGAAATTTAAAAAATCGGTTACATGTAGTGCATATTAAGTTCAGTGTCATGTGGGATCTCATAAAACCTACAACACAAGTGTTAAAATTCTGTTTAAGCAGTGTAATAATTGAGTGGTTATATTGCCTGTGTTGTATTAAGAGTTGTATGAGCACAGTGGTTAAGTTACTGTGCTACAAATCGCAAGGTCGCTGGTTCGATCCCCGCTGGTGTCATTGGAATTTTTTATTGACATAATCCTTCCGATCGCACTATGGCTCTGGGGTCGACTCAGCCTCTAGCAGAAATGAGTACCAGGAGCATTTCCTGAGGGTAAAAAGCGGCCGGTGCGTAAGGCTGACAACCTTACCACCATCCTGGGTCATTGTCACGTAATCTGGGAACCTTAACTTCCTGGAACCCTCTGGGCCACTGCAGGCCTGTAACGGGACTTCTTTACCTTTATGAGGAGCTGGAACGTACTTTAAATTAAAATTGATACATAATAAATATTTTTCGTGGTTGCACTGTATGAAAATAAAAAGAGTTATTTGTATCTGCTCCGCGTCTCGTTGCTTGTAACAACGGATGTCTCTTATTTTCCTCGCTGTAAATTGTAGTTTTTAATGTGATAAGGTATCAACCTTAAGTTTAGCGTGGCGATTAGCGAGTCACTAATCGCCACGTTAGACGCACACACGTATAAGCCTGAGCCTTTCTAATACACCGGCAAAACTTATGGTTGTTACCTCATCACAGTACAAAAAACAATTTACAGTGAGGGAAATAATAGATATCCGTCTTTACACACGAGACGCGGAGCAGATACAAATAATATATACAGCACTGCCCACTGTGCGGCGTTTACGAGATAAACTATGAACTCTTCACCTAACAAAACTGTGACTTAAGACAACATATATACGTATATATTAACTTTTTAATTTTAATCTAGTTCAGCCTAGAAAAATATTTATCGTCTATCAGTTTTAATTTCAAATTCGTTTCAGTTCTTCATACAACTCTTAATATATCACAGTCAATATAACCTCTCAATTATTGCACTGTTCAAACATTTTAACAATGGTGTTGTAAGTTTTGTGGGATCCCATATGACACTGAATTTCATATGCACTACATGTAACCGATTTTTTAAATTTCTGGTAAGGATGACCTAATGATAGTCTAACGACGGAAACTTGTCGCCAGTAAGTTAAAATTAATAATAAAATGTTGTGTTTGACTGAAACTAATAATTTGATGATTGAGTTTCAGTTCTGTAACACAACGGGATGTCCTCTAAAAAATCATTTCTTTGTTCATTTCTTCTGGATCTATTGAACGGGGAGAGGCAGACGTAAAGACAGCAAGTTTTACGTACTGTGTAGAAAATGTAGTTACATTACACCTTTGCAGAAGTACATTCTCGAGTTAATAAGTGCGTTAATCTCCTCGACTTGTCAGCGTTATTCGTGTTTTGTGTATGGAAACAGGCTACTTATGTGTAACGTATCTTAACTGACTAGCTCACGAAGTGACCAATTAACTCAGTACTAACAGAATTCGAACGTTCAAAACGTTAATACCAAAGCCCTCTGTTGAGCGTGATCCACAACTTCCAACCACCCCGTTCTGTTTTAATACTATCTTCCCTTCCACCGTTTTACAAATGAATGTTTACCATGAATATTCCGAACCAAAATCATGTCTTTTCCCCCTCTCCCTTTTTTCTAGCCACACTGTTTAGTACATTGTACCCTCCAGGTAAAACTAAGTGGTCTGTAACGGTTATGAATTCCTCGTTATGTAATATGAGTTCCTCACTTTAGCCCTGCAAGTCAGAATGTTTGAACTCCTTATTGCCACGATGTGCCCTGGAAGGAGATGACACGTCTCATACTCGTACAAATCAACTGTAAAAATTATTGTTGTATGTCGTAGCCTTCAGGATGTTCGAAAGATTTGCAGGCTCATTAACTGTTTTCAGGCTGGTAAACGTCAAGCATTTCCAAATTTTTTTCTTTCCTTAATTTTGTCAAGAACACGTCTTTTCCCATAAGGTATATTGATGAAATCAGTTTGGTCGGTTTGTGAACTTAACAACATAATAAGAATTACAATTATTGTACAAGCTTCATTAACATCCTCTTGTTATTACATTAATCAGGGAGTGATAACAGGACAATACCGGAGGCATACTTCAATTTAATCCCAGAATGTTTACAATGAATAACTTTAATGTTTTGTTGTACGTACTGTACAACTCACTACATTAACTTGTTGGACAATTTTGATCTTATTCCGTTTAAACTAATAAAACTTGTTGGGGGATATCTGGAAAAAGTCTTTTCCTACAGTCATTGGTAAGTCTACATAATTTAAAAATTCCTGTAAAGTGTCTGGTTGAAACGACTTTCAATTGCACATTTATAATGCAGTATGTGCAAACGAATGAGATATGTTCTGTGCCCGTGCCATATATCTGTACTGATGACACTTGTTCAGATTATCCTCTAAGGGAATTGATGAATGTGTAATGCAATACTGCTTATCAGCTCATAAATAGATTTCAATAGCAACACATGAAAATCAAACCCAGTAATGGATACAGAAACACAGATAATGCCTTGGGAAAAACACGCCGTCGAGATTCGGGTACTTATTTCCACTCTTGGTGATTGGGAGCAAGGTATTAGGAGGGATGAGAGTAATCCTTTCTACTCATTATTGCTAAGCCTCTTCTCCACGTTCCTGCTTCCGGAGGATGATTAATTATTACAAACGCTACATAGATTGAGACTGGATGGCAGCGGTCTATGTCACTGTCGATGTGGTTGGTTATTGGCAGTGGGCAGTGGGATCACTGTACGCAGTAAACCGTCAGTAAATTGATGCTTAACTTTTTTTATGTGTAAGCTTGTGGAAGTCCTTTTCAAGTATGAGAAGTGTAAAGGTATTCGATGAAGTTAATGTTCCAAGAATTATCAGTAATTGGGAGGAACTTACTGGCCCTTTCCAAGCTCTTGAACCAGATTTTTTTATTGCATAGTACCTGATGATGGCCGGATAAAACGGCCGAAACATGTAGCCTGATTAGCCAGTTGTAAAACTACAACTGCTATTCAATTTTCGTGTATAGACGGTACTTTGCAATGAAATGTTGTTAAGTTGCACAACGGGATGGCATCATTCAAATATAAATCTTGAACCAGAATTGAAAGCAGCATCGTTTCTGACACCCAGACAGTACTGTATATAATTATAAGTGCATCCTTATGTTTCGTTGTCGGTGTGTTTTGTATCGGGATATGAAGGTGTAAATTTATAGGAGAAATTTAAAAAATGCGTCCGTGCGGACGCTGCAGTACATTTGTTATTATGAAATAGAAAAAGTTCTCAGTAACAAACTTCGTGGAGTCGAAACCGTCTTGTGATACTAGCAGTCACTTATTCACGGAATGTTCACGGTTTCTTAGTCCCCCAAGGCACAACAACCCGCCACTGTACTCTATCTTGTGCTATATGAATCCGATTCAAATTCTCTTCAGACGAAGTTTACGTTAGTCAAATAATCACAATTCCCATTGTCAAACAAACAAGCAAACAAAAAAAAAAAAGCGAACGAACTGAATCCGTAGAGCGCTGTTGTTCTTGAGAAGCTAATAATTGTTCATCTGGTCTTAATTTGAGGGTTCAAAGCTTTCTCAATATGGATGATCCGCCTTTCTGAGTGGCCTCGATTGTAGTATATGACAGCTACCATCGGTACTTGGAGACCGTCGTTTTTCTCCGGAATCCGAGAATGTCCCGTGTTATAGTGAGACACAAATTGCCAAAGATTGGAAAAGAAATAAAATGGTTGTCGCTTGTGAATTAAGATTGAGCAGACACGACAATATTAAAACGTTGCTTATACGCCACATTTATTCTGAGAATGGATCCCTCTGCATTTCTATGTGTGAATTTGCTGTGTCTAATAAAGTTTCAGAATTGCAGCTACGTTATAGGTAGGTTTTCACCCTTTTTGTAGGCCACGCAGGCCCTTAGGGTGAATAGAGGTATAGCTCTAATCTTTTTTATGACCTTCGGCACTAGATGGGTTGGGGGGTCAGCCCCACGCCCCGCCCGCCTCTACCTCCGGTAAAGACCCGGTACCCATTTACAGGGGGCTGGTTGGGCCCCAGGACCGGTCTGGACGGACAGAAAATCTCGTCCCCACCGAGATTCGATCCCGGACCGTCCAGCCCGTACTCAGTCGCTATTCCGACTGAGCTACCTGGCCCACACAGCTCTGTTATAACCTTCTTAAATTCTTTTCCGAAATGGTACCTTAAAGTGAGTACACTCTAACACAGTGGGGCTTCGTGGGCAACTTTCTGTGGTACCGGAAGCATATTTGCTTCATAAAATTGTTAAATAAATTTTTCTTATCTTTTAATTGACGTGTTTGTTTTCATCTCCGTAGTTTTGTGCATAGCGCTGGGTTTGTTTTCAGTGTGAAGCGCCAAAAATAAAATTGTATTCTTTATACGTATGCATTATTTTTTCATTTTAAACAAAAGTCTTGTTTAAAACGTTTGGTTTTATTTTTATCCAAAATTTACACTTTTGCTTTACAGAGCTTTCGCGATAATTCATGTTAAGTCACAAGGGTTCCAAAGATATTGAGATTATTGCTTGAACAAATGAGAGTACGTCAGGAATCACCTCCGATTTAGTTATATTCGTACAATGAACTTTTACCCTAAAGGACTTAAAATGAAGGAGATTGATGTGGATGTGACGTATAGGACGCATGATAAAGAAAAGCAAAAATTAGAAGATAATATTGCATTGGCTTTTAAAACATGAGAGCGTTATGGACTAGATTCATGTAGATCCGGAAAGGACGTTGTGGGTGTTACTTGTGAACAGCTTAGTGAGAATATTAAAAATTATGGAATTTCTTGACTAGGTTAAAGATCGATTTGAGTAGTTAAACCCGTAAGAAGTTTCTCTGACGTAAAGTTTCTACAGATCCCTGAGATCATCATATCTGTTCCTTATTTATAATAGACTTTTCCGAAGAATGTACACGGCTGCATTCCTGCACCGAGTCACACAGAGTGTCAGTTCGAGCAGTGTGAGTACTGATAATATGAACTGAGTTATATATATATATACGGTGTTTGTGTGTACGTGTGCGTTTTAAGGTTCCAGTTTGTTTGATTAGGCACAGTAGTCCTTTAAACAAGAAACAATAAAACTGCCAAGTACTGATTTGGAACGATGTATCAGGACCATGAAGGGTAATGACTTACCTTGTGCGCTTGAGTGCTGACTGCCTGGATTATTTTTTATTCCCTTAATTTAATTAATTATCTTTGTCTCCATTACAAGCGAATATATATATATATATATATATATATATATATCCTGTGTCCCTGAAGCTTTCAAAACCAGATCTCAGTCACTTCACTAACCCGTAAAATGAAGTTAAAAGAGAGAGATACAGAAAAAAAAAAGAAAGCGAAAAAGAAATTCATTTACGCTTGTCTAGAATGGAAAGGTTTGTTGATATAAGGGCCTTTATCGTGCGATGTGTTTTGCTGACAGCTCTCTGACACTTGTCTAGTTGAACCGTGTCGTGAGAACCCAATTTATCGAGGAGAGGTGTTATAGAATTTCACAGCGACAGTAACGATCGTAATTAAGTTTCAAGGCTTTTTATTTTCATTGCTCTTTGTTGACATTGTAGGCTTCAGACTGAAATTTGTTTTACACGTAGTGAGAGCATTAAGTGACAATAATGGACGTTGTTATAACAAACATGAAAGACAGGCTATCTTTATGTCAGTATCTAGATAGTTGTACACAAATTTAACTATACTTATGCAGAGCGATGGAAGAGGTATTTACCTTTATACTATAATATTTGGAACACTCAACAACTGCGTTTGCAATATTTCGATTCACTACTTTCAGTGATTTAATTTCACTCTACTGCAGTGTTTGCAAATTTTAAAGTGTGTGATCACTTTTGTCGTACCCATATTGACTGAACTCCATGTGAAATTTTTTTTACTATATTTGTCAAACGTATGCACAATAGATATTAACAAATATCTGTTTCGTACAGCACTGCTAGATGATTCGATGTTTGTACATCATCCTCAAGAAGTTTCTTTTTATGTATGTTAAAGTTACAAAATTAATAAAGTGTAAACATTTGTACACGTGGTTTTTACACGTGCGGAATAGATTACAACCATTAAAAACATCGTAAGATTTGTCAGCAAGCTCAACAAGCAAAAATTTTTAATAACTATATAAATGTGCAGCTGAAGTTACTAAAATCGAATACAGCCTGACATATCTTATGTTTTTAATGGTTTTAATCAATTAATTCCTTGTAACAACCACTTGTACAAATGTTTCCATCTTATTCATTTTGTAACTTTAGCACACATAATCAGAAAATCCCTGAGGATGATATATACACATCGAAACCTGTAAGAAACAAATAATTGTTAGTTAACATATGTTTTGCATGCGTTGGACAAATAAAGCAAAAATGTACAAAATGAACGGTACACAGTTCTACATCAAGATCCATGTGAAAGTGTAATACGAGTAAAACACGTCCGAAATGTAAACTGAAGTATTTTTACTGAAATTTACTGTAGAGTGAAAAGCAAAATGAATTGATACTTGAAAAGAAACTTTATCATATAAACAGAACTGTCATTCTTAAGTGTGCGCATCAGCTTCAGGATGTGAGTTAAAGCACACTAAATTACCAGCCAAAACAATAAACTACTACTACTACTACTTATTATTATTATTATTATTATTATTATTCATCTATAATGGTCATAATAATAGTCGTCATCATACCTAAACGTTTATTCCATGCTTCGTGATAAGTTGTAACATTTAGAAATATTCTGTCTGAACATCATCTGAAGACATTGTAAGTTTGTTTTGCAGGATCGCATTACCGGATGTGATCATAGTACATTCTCCCAAATAAAAAACAGAACTACGCAGAACTCCAAAATTTATTGAATAGATTTCTAGTCCTTTAATATTATTGTTATTACTGTTATTATTAATTTTCGAGTTGTCGCCATGTTTTTAGTTGACTCACAAACATGTGCAGTTGTATTAGTGCCTGTCTTCCTAACAGATTCCACATACTTAATTAAGTGTCTTTTTTTTTTGTATCCAGTGAACCAAGAGCCGTAGACTATATTTGCTCTGCAGAGGGCTTGTAATTTTACCTCTACAATAATATCACTTCAAACATATTTCCATTCTTCATCAATATCTGCCATTTGTACTTCATTTCATCACTGATGTGAAGGGTGAGCATTGTCGTTCTCGTCTCCCAGATTCGCGCGTCCGCCATATTGCTGTTTTCAATTCCATCGAAGGGCGGATTTAAGTGTGTCTTTGTACCAAGTAACTTGAAAATCGGTCTACTGTTTCAAACGTGGAAATGTGAGGACTCAAAGACACACGCATACACACAATATGATTACCCCCGGGAAAGAAATTAGGCTAATGAACATAAATGCTACCAACTACGTCGCTGAGTTTATTGTTTTGTGTCAACCCCTTTCACCGAGTAGCTTCAGTATGTTCATTCTGTGACGAATTATTCCCATTCTGTAATCTTTTTTTTTTAACAGACTACGAATAGAAGTAAACACAACACGAATTAAGATGTAATTTTGTAATCTGCTTGTTTACACGCAACATGCAGAAGAAACTGTAGATTTTGGAACGCAGAGTTCCATTGCATAATTGCCTGTCATTTTAGAAATTGTAAGTTTTAATGTTATAGTGAAATTGAATACATATTATTTTTGGTCAGTGGTACCTTATTTTATTAATCAATAATACTTAAATAATAGACTGGTATATGGTATATGGTGTATGGTATACCGTACTCAGGCCTTCAATCTGAAATACGTAACTGTAAAGAGTAAATTGCTTTTGTGTCGTATTTGATGTGACAGATATATTCTAAATGGTGTATCACATTTTCGTAAAATGTACAGTGGATACAGCTCGGTAATGTAAACTTCTATACTTACGAGTAATTGTACACTTTCGTATATTTTTAAAGTTTGACCTCCCGTTGTGCTCTCGAGTAATTAGTGTAGTAAGTGAAAGTAAGTTGTATTAACGGTTTTCACTTATTGACTAACTGTACACTTTCGTATGTTCAGGTCCGATACATGGTACTATGCACAGCATAATACTTGTATTGAAATTTTACTCTTATGCGCTCAGAGTATTGTGTATTGAACTTTAAGGCATCTGACAGCGGTTATTGTCTGTTGTTTTATAAGTTATTCTTGTATGAGGACATCTTCCAGTAGAGAATTCGATCTTGTTGCTGTGTGTATTTTGATCGTCGATTGACGTTATCAGGTTGAAAGTCAATTTTCGTATTTTGTTTTACCTATTATAATTAGGTCTCCAAGTAGTGTTTTGTACTGTTATTGCTTGCTAACCATAATGGGTAGTTATGTAACATATTGCACTGAGTTTGATGTTTGTGTGACCATGCATCAGTGATATAATAATATAAACAACCAACTAGATGCAACAATAGCAATTCATTAATGATTTCAATCAGCTCAACATGTTTTGGGCTATAATTTCGCCCAAAGTCAGGAGCAATAGACTGTGTTTACAGCTTATGATATAATGCACCGACGATGCCGCCAACCGGCAGCATCGTCGGTGCATTATATCATAAGCTGTAAACACAGTCTAGTGCTCCTGAGGATGAGCGAAATTATCGCCCGAAACATGTTGAGCTGATTGAAATCATTAATGAATTGCTATTGTTGCATCTAGGTAGTTGTTTATATTGTTATATGCATTGAGTTGTTTGGGGTGGCGTAAGGCAAGTCGCAATATATAGCTTGATAATGTTATTTATGAATTAAATGAGGTAATTTCGACGGAAAGTAATGTTTCACTTGATTCTAGTACATAACAGTATATAATATGTATATTCCTAGTATTCGTCTTCTTGTTGCCATGTGAGTGTAACTGTAACCTACAGTCGGAACCGCCCTACCATCTCCATCCGAGATTAGGGGTAAGCCTCGTGGCACTCGCTCGATATCTCACTAGTTCCTTGTCCCGTTGCATGCCCCAAGCTCACACGCAGAATACATTTCAGCTGATACGGCCCCGTTATAGAGGTAAAGGCAAAATTGCTCCACGCTTGAATATACCTTGTCATGAAACATGGGGAATGGAGGTAAAGCTCCACGAGTTCTTAACCTCAGCATTCAGTGGAGACTTGAAAGGGCCCTATATCCGATGTAGACGTGGTATTTTGAACAGATGTATTTCTTCTCGTGGTTGGGATTGAAGCTGGGCTGCCATTTCCGTTACTCACAAGGCTAGCCTGGCTTTACACACGGGACCCTGTACTGCGTTTTAAAGTGTGTATGTCAACAGACAGTCTTGCGCCGCATACCGACGTTTCGGTCAAAGACGGACCGCATATACGACGGTGGTCCCATAATATTATAATACTATTGTGTTACAATTGCCTACAGTATTCGCTACAGGAACATGCTGTACAGGTTTGCAGCCTGGGAGCAATAGGCTATACCATATAGCCTAGGTGTGTAATAGGCTGTGCTATCTAGGTTTGTGTAAGGACACTCTGTTACGTTCGCACACCGACGAAATCGCCTAACGATGCATTTCTCAGAACGTATCCCTGTCGTTAGGCGACACATGGCTGAATATCGAAGACAGGAAGAGAACCAAAACACGGTCAAAGAAATGCTGAATTCTGTGTGCATTTCGAAATGCTCATTGCATGCCTATACCGGCTCACCATATTCGTGATTTTATGGACTTGTATTTAATGTCCGATAGTGGAGAGAAATTGTGAAGCTACTCGAATTGCAGTTTCTTTGAGTCGTTTCTTTTGTAATATGTCTGAAATCCAAGTACCTTCCACGTCCTTGTTATCTAGCTTCCTGCACAGTCGTTTGTTTCCATAGAGCGAGAGATCAAGTTTTGTATCCCTGTGAGTTGTGGCCGAATCTAATGTAATTCGGCCCCCTGGCATCGTGTCCTTTCGACTTTGTATTGTTCGGCCTGTCTAAACCTTCAATTTTGAAGCGTTTGACACCATTTTGAATACATACAAAAAACGAAGGGGCAAGGGGAGTACTAGATTTATTATTATTCTATGTAACTGAGGTATTTCTTACAAAGCGAACTATAATTGTGACTCTGAGACGCGGCTGCATTGAGATATTCTCCTTGGCGCTGTTAACACTTTCCGCGAATTAGTGAGCGGTGCTTATCGCTGTGGATTAGGGCGTAACAGACAAAATGATGAGTATGTAATATTAAATTTACATTTACACATTGTGTCTATATAACTTGTAAGGGTGGGAATGCTAATTTTACTGCGTTCTGCTCCGTTAAATGCGAAAAGTAGTAAGTACAAACGTACTGGGTCTTCGTCGATAGTCTGCATAATGCTGATTTACTAATTCAGACGCATGCAGTGCAGATCCAAGTCCTGGGCCTCATGAGCTGGAGAAGTAATTACGTGACTGGCTTCTCTCTATGTGTGTGGAAGACTTATAACATGTTTTAGCTGCTGTAAATTGGAGAGTTACTCCGACCGATGCTGTGTGCTGTGCGATATTGGGCGTCCGTGTCTTGTTACTGGAAATGAAGATAAAGTGGTGTGTGGAAAGAAAGATGCGCTGGCCCGAAGAGAATAAGATGATGGAAGAACAGGAGAAGTATGAGGGCCATATATATACCTGCGGGAAGGGCGGGAGGTACTGAGTGTGTTGCCAAAACCTGCGTTTACGTTAAGATTGTTTCTAAATTGAGTTTATGTAAGCGTACTGTGTCAGTTAATATTTTACTCATTTGCTGTTTTATTTTTGGTCTCAAACAAGAAAATGTCCTCTTTCCATTGCACCAGAAAATTATGTTGTATTTTGATTTCCTTATTTGCAACTGTAAAACCGCGCTCCTTCGACTAATGTCTGTACAAATAGGCCAATAATCAAGTATTGTTCGAAGCATCAAGAGAATAACTATCACGCGGTTTCGACAACCGGTTTATGTGGTAAGCATTCGTTCTCGGGTGCACTCACCAGGGTATGTGACGCGATACCGAATACAAGTCACATTATTATTATTATTATTATTATTACTTATTTATTTACTTACTTACTCACTTACTTACTGCAATTAATTTGTCAGGCGGTGGCAGTAGTCCTTACACTAGATCATACAAAATAAATGGGAATAAATATGCATAAACGAAACAATAAAAAAAACACAGTACAAACAATACAAAACACAGTCAATACAAGTACACATATTACCAAAACACCCACACATACACACACCCACACATTACAAAACCTACACATACACACACCCACATATTAAACAACAAGTTAAAACAACCACAGTACAAGAGATACCCAAATGAAATAGTCACAACACAATCAAGTACCCTAAGTATAAGGTCACCCTAATGTACATGGTACTTTTGTCCCCATGAACTTCACCGTAACTCACTTCACTTCCTTTCAAAATAAAATCACTTGACATAAATCACATCAGTTCACTCCATATCACTACACTTCACATCACATCACTTATTTACACTCAATCCCCACTTGAATTCCGTTGCTTATAACCACATTCTTAACCCTCTTTCTAAACGTGTTTAGTTTACTTGTTTGACTTTTAATTATGGCCGAGCGGTAGGAGCGCAGCAGCAAGTGTCGACTTGATTTAAACAAACATTTGCGATTGCTGTGAGTTGTTTCATATTTTCCGGCAGTCGGTGCGTAGCGGATAATCGGCCAGTATTTTTACAACGTACTGTTTCTGCGAGTGACAGTTATGCACAAGTGAGTTTCATATATACCATTCTTGATAGTGCGTCTTAATAATTACAGTTCCTTTTTGGTCGTACCCCCTTCTGTCCCACTAATTTTACACCACTCCTCATCGCAGTTAAGACATTCGTCATTTTGTGTGATGCGATATTCTACACCCTGTTGACCAGAAGCCCGTGAATGTTGTGTTATCAGCCATAATGTCAATACTATTTCCACTTCGCAATCATCTTTAAATTTGTGGTCTCCAAGATTTTGCTTCGGCGCTGCAAACAGGTTATAATCTCTTAGAAAGCATCGAGACCGTATTCAGGACGATAAAAGTTCTTTATGTGCGATATTGTGCGTCATGTGAACTTACTGTCTGGTGAAACTGGGCAAACTAAATCCGCAATACATATATAGGACAATAGGTTTATACAGGGCGAGTTCTTCGCTAGAGGCCCCAAACTATTGTCTATAAAAAATGATGTTATTGAGATAGTGACTTGAAAATTTATATACACCTACCGGGAACGATGCAAAATAGTACGTGCTCATAATCGATGCTGAAACTGGTCTCCTTTCACATCCAAGCACACTTGAATGCGTTCCTCCAAATTCTGGAATACTTTTCCCAAAGTGTCGATGGTGACGGCTTGAATCTCTTGGCGTATAGCGTCTTTGAGTTGTTCGATTGTGCTAGAGGCCCAATAAAAAATTTATACCGTATACACGTACCGGCAACAGTGGAAAACAGCATGGACCTCCCCGCGATTTGGACTGATCCTATGACTTGCATTTGCCTGTGTTGCGCATTCCCGCATTTCGGCAATTTTGAATCGAATGCCGCGTGAGTGAAAATGTATACAGTCGAACATAGCGGGTTTCTCTTTCGTAAATACTGGCAAACAGGTTCATTTAAAGCATGCCAGACGGCATTTCGAAAGGAATTTGGTGAAAGACATGCACCATCGACGTGTTGCATCCAGAAATTGGTTAAAAAGTTAGAGACAAGGGGAAGCCGACCTAACACCTGCCGACTTTTTTCTTTGGGGCCTATTGAAGGGCAAAGTGTACAAAAATACACCCCGCACAATCGAACAAATCAAAGACGCAATACGTCAAGAGATTCAAGTCGTCAACTTCGACACTTTGGGAAAAGTATTCCAGAATTTGGAGAAATGCATTCAAGTGTGTTGGATATGAAAGGAGACCAGTTTCAGAATCGAATATGAGCAGTTCCTGTTTTGCACCGTTCCCGGTATGTATATATAAATGTTCAAGTCATTATCTCAATAACATCATTTTTATAGACAATAGTTTGGGACATCTAGCGAAGGACTCACCCTGTAGTATTACTAAAACTTTACACTGTGAGAGCGTTGTTTATTACACTGCGTGATTCAAAAAGATGGACTCATTGAACAGTAAACGGCGCCAGACGGTTGTTTGCGGTATTCCAAGTTATCTGCTCGCTCTACGGGTTGACTTGCGTGGGCTACACTCAAAACTCTCTTGAATTCGTCTCACGTTCTCCTCTGATACACTTGGTCGGCCGGAGCTTTTGCCTTTACACAGACAACCTATTTGCTCAAATTGGTGATTCCAACGACAAATGCTCTTCCTCATTGGAGGTCGAATGTTGAAACGAAGACGAAACGCGCGCTGCACAGCAGTCGTCGACTCAGTTTTAATGAACTCACGAACGCAAATCTTGTTCTGCATAGTAGCCATTTTGCTCTCAACTGACGCTGCTGCACGGCTGTGCGCTAGACGAGCGCTCTAGCGGTGGTATTTGAACATTTAGGACCTCCTCTTTCAAATGTTATGTAGATCATTCACATACCATGTATAGTTCAGGAAACATAGACGTACGAAATTTAGTCCATCTTTTTTAATCACGCTGTATTATAAATTAGCTTTCATGTAGAGGGACGAAACAAATGCAGATTTACAGACACAAGGTAATGCTGTATGCTTTTCAAACTTATGTGCAATATGTCTGTTAGTTTACTGATTTTAAATTAAGTTGTACTCGTAGTTCACTTAGCTCTGAATGTAACCATGGTTTTCTTTATCGTCTTATATTTATTTATTGCTGACTACAGACGTTAACGGGTTCTAGCATTTTACTTTATGGTCTGTTCCTTTATCAGTGAAGTACATAACCTTCAATGTACAGTAGAACACCACTTATCGGGACGCTGGTTAACCTGATAGCCAATTATGCGCACCGGCGTAGCTCTTCGAGTAAATTTGTCGATAATTCTACAGAACTAACTTAACCTTGAAATTACTGGTTATCGGATCAAGTACAGTACAGTTTCATGGCTTCTAGAACTTCAGATCAGGCGTGGTCGAAAGGTTTAGACTGTAAATAGTAAAAGCCGAACTTCAAACTGACATTGTAGCCTATTTTCAAAGAAAACTCCAGTTATCCGGATTTTCTACGGTATCCGGATGGCTTGCCATCCCATTTAATCCGGTTAAGTGGAGTTATACTGTAATTATACATAAGTATTTACTTCCTTTAAGCATAACCATTCAAATTTTATTTTCCAAGCCCATTCTAAAGTTTCTCTGTCACCTTTATTATTTTACACTATATTTTAAACGAGTAGTATTTTCTGTAGAGATGATGTGTTTCTGTTATTCGCCTCACAATTTTGTCATTACCATAATGTACCCAATAATTCTTAATATATACTTTAATCCGTAGTTCATTTGGAAAATATCTTATCGCAGCGTACCTGTTCTTCTTTCGAGCCGCAAGTTGGACATTTTCCTTTGCTGAAATTTGTTTTTCTACGTCTGAGGAGTGTAATTGATGTTTACAAATGTGCTTCTACTGCTGTAATGGTGGGCCATAAGGAATGGTGCACTGTCGTCTAGAGGGCTGAAGTTATTAAAGGTTAGAAACAGGCACGGTAGTAAGCTTTATAAAGCATTTTTTTCCCACGAACTCAAAAAAATATCATATGTTCTAAAAGTTATTTTAAGTAAGAATAATATGCCTAGTTGCAAGAGAGATTTTCTTCATAGTTAGTGTGATCTTGTAGTACAAACGAGAGACGACGGTTGAACCTAGAACCATACTTCACATCATATTGCTTCAAAATACCTACCCCCTTCCCTTTTTACCCCATACCTCACAGATTTACTTGTCAGCTCCCATATTACACCCGGCAGCCAAAACAGCTTGCGTCTACGAGTTATTACCTCGCTCTGCGTCTTACTTTGCTGCAAAATTTAGAGTGCTTTGACACCTACCTTAATCTTTTAGAAAATTGTGTCCTTGTCGGATTTCATACAAGCAACCATGACAGAATTCTGCTGGAGCTGTCGGTTTTTTCGGCTGTACTTCCAACTCAAGCTTTTAAATAAGCTTCCTGTGTACAGTACTCGAGAGTGTGGCATGCTAAGATAAGAGAATGTCCGTAGACCAGGCTGAGTGAAATTAAGTTCTGTTTGTTTTTATCCAATACAAAGTTTACATGCTTCGTTTTGTGAGTATAACATTAAGAGACATGAAAGAGCAAAGTGGCAAAGTGTTCCGACTGCACATAATAAAACCGCCTAGTATGGTGTATAGCTTTTGTCTGGTGGTGCAGAATATGAGAACACGTTTAACTTGTTTTGTTAAAAGTGTATTTGGTCGCTTGAAGCAGCATCGATGGGACTTCTTAACACATTCAGGCCCTGTTTGCTTGAATTTCTGTACTTTTATACTATCCCCTGCTGTAGGCTGACTGTCATGGTAGGTGTGGATGGTTTTAGTTGTTACAATAGTAGGTATTGTATCGGTAATGGGGAATTTTAGTGCATCGAATTTTATAAGATTGAATTGACCATGTACTCTCTTAATCGTATCTTGTAAAGGAAATTTTCCGATCGGACATTAATGCATGTTATAGACAGATACAGGCAAATAAGTGTATTTTTTTAAATTTTCTAATTCATTTCAAAATTTTTTCCCCATGGCACAACAGCTTCTAGTGATCCAGGGCATCCTCATTATCGAGGCTTCACTATCACACGCAGACGTGCAACACTCGGTAGTACTTTGGGACGAGTGATCAGTCCGATATGCAGAGACCTGTTCCTTACAACAAACAACACTCACAAGAGAGAGAGAGACACATCTATGCCCGCGGCAGGATTCGAACCTGCGATCCAAGCAAGCGAGCGGTTGCCCGCCCTCACTTTAGGCCGCGCGGCCACCAGGAATTTAGTGGCAGATACAGAGCCTTAGTTTCATTTCTGATGTGTTTTCCGTGAAGGTATTGGAGAGTACGTTAAGGACAATTTTTGAAACTTGCTTCTGGGAAGGATTCTTTTAATATGCTGTGAAGTGATGATGGTGATGATGATGATGATGATAATGATAATAATAATAATAATAAATTATTAGCAGTATTTTACACTGTTTAATTTATAACTTGTCAAAGTTGTCCAAGTAATTTACCAACGTTTATTATTATTATTATTATTATTGTGGACCGGGATAGCTCAATTGGTATAGCGACTCACTGCGGACTGGACGGTCCGGGGATCGTATCCCGGTGAAGGCGAGATATTTCGCACCCGTTCAGACGGTCACTGGTGCCTACACGGTATTCTGTGCAGTGGGTAAATCGCCAGGGCGTGGCGTTGACCATCTAGGGTCGAGGTTAAAGAAAGAGTAAGCTATACATCTACTCCCTCCTTGGACCTTCGTGGCCTGTTCTAGGGTGGACTTTAACTTTATTATTATTATTATTATTATTATTGTTATTGACTTACACGTATCAGCATTTGTCTGCTGAGAAACCTTCACCTGTCCCAGATTGTCGGTGGGATTAGGTTCAGTCAGGGAAGGCATTTCCTCCCATCCCGTATTGTCAGGGGGCGTGTCCTAGGAATTTGCGTGCTGTATTATTATTGTTATTATTATTATTGCGTATATTTTGTGCCGGTTTCATAATCAGCAATTGCGCTGTTAAATTAACGAGCTAATAATTGAGAACTGAATTGAGTTGGTTGTACAGTATTCTCTGGGTCACGTCCTGATGATTATTTTAAATTAGTCCTAAGTTAGAACAGTCCTTTGTTGTGTGGAATTGAAGTTATTCTAAGGGGTCAGTAATCATAATGCATCCAGCGGACGTTCTTGTCCCTTTTTCATGGTAATTCCATAATCGTGTACAACATAATTATGAAAACGTTTTAAGTGGCTAGAAATTCATACAAAATCGTGATCTGAAATCCGAAGGTAAGAGTCCCCTTGGAAGAATGAGGCATAAATTGAGGGTAATATTCAATTGTATATGACGAAAATAGGGTTATGAGATTGTAGACTGGATTTATTTGGCTCACAATAGGGTCGAACGGTTGGCGTTTTAAAAGGACAGTGAACGTGATTGTTTCAGAAAGAGCAAGGAATTTCCCAGCTGGTTGAGAATTCTGTTCCCTGGAGTTAGTTTCAGATCAAATAGGAAGCCGTAGCCCAATTTTCACTTTTTGTGTTACTGCTGGCAGTGCCTTCGCCCTTCTCTGTTCTTTTATGAAATTCATTGTTTTGAACAGATGACGATATTTCTGTAGGCACTGTAACAAAATCTCGATATTCAATTATTTTTCGTCGTTGGCAGCACGTAAACCTTCAGAATTTATCATGGCATATGAACAACTGAAGGGCTGCCTACTGAATACGTGTAAACCTCTCGCTTCCGCCCTCCCTCCCCCCCTCTCTTGATTTTGTGATCCCCTGCGGCGCAGAGGGTAGACATGGCTTATCACTGGGGTTGAAAGTGATGGATGTGCTCAGTACCCTTAGCTGAAAGTTGGTTTATGAGCAAAAACAGAAGCTATTTTGTAGCAAAACATTCTAATTACTCTACTCACATCTCTGGCGGTCTTGTACTGTTGAAGGAATCAAACCTAAAGATGATGCTCCGAATATCCTGAGTTGTGTTTTTGAAAGAAACTAAGTTAAATTTCAGCGGTTTCTACACTCTGATATTTAAAAATGATAATTAATTTCGATGTTGCATACAAGTAATTTCAGTATACCTTAAGAATAAAAAACTACGCCTTTTCAAAACTGTTTGCATTAGTCTGCAAAAGATATAAATACTAGTTTAATGAAAATAACATCTTGCAAAATTTTCTGAATGAAGTATGCGGTGGTGCAGTTGGTTGGGGGCACTACGCTACATCCGAATGGTCTCGGGTTCGATTTCCGACAATGTGTCTGGGATTTTTCATTGACTTAATCCGCCTGGCCTCACAGTGGCGCTGGGATCGATTCAACCTCTGACAGAAATGAGTACCAGAGGTGTCTTTTGGTGAGTAAGGGCTATTGTCTAGATTCTGCGGGCCTGAACCTACCGGAGCGCTCAGGGCCTGTCCAGACCTGTAGTAGACTAGCTTTAATAGGATCTGTATACATGTTTGAATTACTGCTAACAAAATATATCTTTATAAAATACGCGTCGTTGGTTTATTCCTGGTAATATTATGTTTTTGGTTTATTTTACGACACTATCGGAATCTCATACTAAGCTATATAACGTCGAATGGAAGTATTATTAGTGAATGGGAAAGGATATTTAAAAAAAAAACCGTTGTCTTCTTCGAGGTAGTATCCCAGCATTCACTTGGCGGGACGGAGGTAGTACACAAAAGACCCTTGGCCGAGCTTTGGCCTAGGTATGTCCCATCCATCTACAGCATGGCAGTAGTTATTTAGAAAATTTTAGTGTTCTATTCCCACAAAGAATATTTGCAGTTTCAGGAATTTTAGAGGGTTTTGAGGGTGTGGTAACTAGTGAAATTTGTGGTCGCTGTGTATGTGCAGCAGCACTGCGCGGAGGCATTACGTCATAACGGAATGGTATAAAAAAACATTAACGTTGCGCCTTCCTACATACATGTTCGGGACTATTTCATTAAAACTCTAATTGGATATAATATAATAATACCGCCTGAACTATATATTGTATTATAAGCCGCTTGACAAGAGTTTACTGATCACGTTTTTACTGTGTGTACGTACCAAATATGTCACATTTTTGTTCACTTTTTAAGCTTTCAGTTCTGTTGGCTATTTACAAACGTAGCATAAGAACTACTGATAAAGGTTAATTTTACTTTTAATGTCCGTCATTTATACTTGTGGGCTGCGTTTTAGTTCTGCCGGGAAAAGTGTTTTGATTGTATTCGTTGATAGATACTTCGCCTTATCGTGTCGTGTGATAGAACAGGTTGGAATATTTTGATATGTACACAAAATCTGGGATTGCTGTGCGTTACCTCCTGACACTGTCCTGTCTTGAATGTAGATTCTGCATGACTGATGACTTGGTCAGCGGATTGGTTTGGGGCCACTAGAAATCGCTAGGCAATCCCGTCTGGCTTGATGTTTTACGTTGTGTGAATAAGTAAGCGCTACAGGATATTTCCTTATAAGATTATTGTCCACGTACTTCTAAAGTAAAATATAATCAGTACAGTATTCCAGAATGTTTATTAAGAGTGTATTAATACGTAGCTGTAGAAAGTGGCATGGAGACAGCAGACATTCGTAGTACCCTATCTCTGAAATATTCACAGCCACGTGCAGTCTCTGGCCACAGTGCTGAAAACAGATGTAACAGGACAGTTTGTCTGATATTTGAGGTTTTCATAGCGGTGTTGCTTAAGATTCAAGTCCTTACGGACGTTACACCGTGTAGACTTGTGAGTCCTTATCGGTTGTTATCCCTAAAGTTGAAGGCACTATAATTGATCGAAACGTCGATAACTGTTCGGCAGTAGACACGGTGTGACACGCCCAAAAACTTGAATCTTCAAGTCAATTTCTATTTGTAGGTTAATTCAGATTATTTTAGAGGCTTTAAATGTTAGAGTGAGAAGTTGGAAGATGGAGTTCTGGTAAATAGAAGCTGCTGACATGTGTGTTGTTGGCAACAGTGTAAATCATTACTTAAGCGATTTATTGAAGAACTGGAAAAGCCGAGAGTAGGACCAGGATTGATTCAACTCCTGAAGCCTGTACTGCACTGCACGTCGCTGAAGGTCGGATTGGAAAACTCGAAAAATATTCCGATAATTAAATCACGCACGTAATATCTACGTAAAATCCCTTCTTCGCATTTAATACAGAGAAGGGAGCCGGGAGGTATGTGACGAGCATAACGAGGCTGATGTTACATAGCTGGATGTGTTGCCTTTGTGGCAGTGCAGTTATTCACCTATAGCAGAGCTTTCTTCTATTTACGGTGAAATGTTACAATGTCATCTTTATATTATACATCTTCCGTGCACTAGATATACATACATAAATTTCATTACCAATAAACTACACAACAAGTTTCACTTACCTACATGTATAGAAGACTTCTCCAACTTGTTTCGGCTGTTTCTTGCAATGTATTTTACAGTTTACTGCCTACGAAGTTAACTGTTAAATGCACGTAGCCTCTGTCCTTTGTATATCAGTGCTCCCAGATGATAGCTGTAATAAAACTTATTAAAGCTAGTTTGTAAGTTTGCGAAACAATTAAATATACCAAGAATGATAGCAGACGTTAATTTCGTTTGTTTCTGGGTTATTAGATGATGTCTTGCTAACTGCCTATGATATATGGTTTGGAATGTTATTCAAAATAATTAAGATAATTAGAAGTGATTTTGAATTACGTGGAAGGAAGCCGTCTTGTTTTGTTTTGAGCTGCTATCCCATCACTTACGTGGAAAGACTGATAAATAGGCCTGCTTCGGAAACAGTGGCGAAATGGACTGATATTCTTTTCCTCAGTATGTAAGAACCTTATTTGCATGATACGAGTTATTGGGCCGCAAAATCAAGACAAGTATTGACACTGCGCAGACTGTAGTGGAAAGATAATCAACAAGAGTCCAAAACGATGGAATGCGATACGACTGGAACTCACGGCTGGTGCAACACATGTTCCCACATTTTGTGATAAAAGTTGTGACGTCCTGCCATTTACATAATATCCCGGCAAGTTAATTCGGATTTTCATACGCTTGTGTGTTGCGTCGTATTGAACGGAAACATAAGAAGCCGTTTCGCAAAACAACACTGTGAATGGGAATTTTGAATAAAACTCAAATACAGCTTGAAGTACTTGGTCGTAATAACCAGGTTGGATTTCAAAATTCGATACCACGAAGTTTAATGCAGTTTGTAATTTAAAACACACACACACACAAATACACACACAAAATCATATAAATGTATATATATATATATATGTGTGTGTGTGTGTGTGTATTCCCGTTCACTAGAAGTTGTACCTGACGTAATCTTAAATTTAGTTGTAAATGTAAGATATCCTGAAGTTTTTAAGTTACTGACTAGGCTACCAGCGGATGAATTTAGGGCTGTATGATTATAGTATTTGCAGGCTCGTTCGCGAAGTTGCGAAAAGCGAATCTTAGCTTCGTCATGTCCGCCAGTTTGTCCATCCGTCAGTCCATCCTACGCATGGTACAACTGGGCTTCAATTATACGGATTTTCTTGAAATTTTATGTTGTGGACTTCTATCAAAATCGGTCACGAAAATTCAATTTTGCCCCAAGTCTGGCAGAACTATCGGGCACTTCACACATGGACGTAAGTACCGTTGATAATTTTGGCAGCTACATTTGTAGCTCAACAATGAAAACGAAAATTTAATGGTGCATTTTCATCGCAGAACTTTTAATGTGCATTTCTCACTTCTCTCCGGCAGATTTTCATGCAAAATAGTTCTAATGATAACGTGCGTTAAGCAAATGAGAGATCCGAAAGCGCCACGTTGTTTCATTAAACGAGCATTGCCAGTCTTGTTGAGTTATTCATAATTTGCTGATACATTTTACAAAATCAGCACACTTGAATGGCGGAAAGGAGTGTAACCTGTCACATACAGATGGACAGACCTCAAGCCGATAATCCATTTCCGCTTATACCCGCTGCAACATGTAGCGATCGATTTATGCTGTGGCAGCGATGATGCGTTTTCGCAGTTCAGGCCGATCCTGTAATAGAGGCGGTAGAGAGACGAGGTCTTTAACATATCCCCACAAGAAAACGAAGACGAATCATTGCTGTCATCTCAGAAATCGATTGTGACATGCTGCAGCGGGTATGGGCGGAAATGAATTATCGGCTTGATGGCTGCCATGTCGCAAAGGGCGGAAACATAGAGCACTTATGAGGTATGCAAAAAAAGAAAGAAACTTGGAGAGTTTCCCTTTCCATCTGTAGGTCGCATGTTACAATGCTTTCCGCCATTCAAGTTTACCGATTATACGAAATGCGTCAGGGAATTATGAAAAATTCTTTATATTAAAGAGACTTTGTAATATTTTAGTTACAAAGATGATAACTTTTAAAATAGTCCACTTATCATTTAGTCTTATGTGAGGGTAGTATTGCTACGAAAATACTTAGTTACAATGACGCGAGTAATTTCTTAAAGCCTTTTCCATTGTCTTCATCAGAAAAATTGAAGCCGCCCCTTCCAGGTTCGAACCAGGGAACAGGCTTCCCTGAGATGTAACGGTTTTATTTAAAACTCATAAAAGTTTTTTGTTACGGTTTGCATCGGCAAGTCAACGTTTCTTCTGCTTACTCTGCTAATTCCGGCCTTGGGCTCTCCGCTTAACTACCGTTGTTACCGGTGGCCAACAG
>Ga0131853_10002935_pt1 | contig 30600 bp, 11 predicted proteins | sample TergutLab28metaG_FD_92764 | JGI IMG/M metagenome (GOLD analysis project Ga0131853, IMG submission 92764) | Labiotermes labralis P1 segment gut microbial communities from Petit-Saut dam, French Guiana - Lab288 P1 (version 2) (version 2) | ecosystem: Host-associated > Arthropoda: Insects >... | reverse complement strand
CAAGTTCAAATTCTGTATGCCTTAAATTTGTTTTCTATAATGTTAAGCTTCCGCATCAACATGTTTGTAATTTTTGACCTACAGATACATGCAACATTCTACCTCCATACTAAATTCAATAATCGTAGATAAATCTACCACTGTTTATGACATGACATGACATGAAATGACATGATATATGATAAGATATGTGATATATATATGATATGATATGATACGATACGATATATAATAGATATATGATACGATACATGATATGATACGATACAATAAGGTATGATATGTTTGTTAACTGCAATTGGGTTGAAACCCGGTGGCAGTAGTACAGTAAACATTTACAAACCAACAACACACAGAACAACACAATAAAACAGAATACCCAGAACGGAACATACATAACAATAAGAATACACATAACAATAAGTATACATAACAAAAAGAATATGTAATTTACAAAATGAAACAGAAGCATACAAAACATACAACCATATATGCAATGATACAAAACAGAACCAAAAGAATATGAAAGAAAGTGATAAACGAAACAGCCATAAAAGCAGAAAACATCATACGATATATATATATATATATATTTCTAATAATGATAGACACCCTGTTACTAAGACCTTCACTTCACTTCACCTCACTTCACTACACTTCACTCCACTGCACTACACTTGTCGACGCTTCACTCCTTCCCATTTAAACTTCACTACACTTCACTACCCTCTCATTTTACTTAAGCCCATTTAAATTTCCTGCCGCTCGACTTCACCTCACATCACTACACTTCACCTTACTTCACTTCAATTCACTTAACCTTTAGACGATCTTCGCCACACTTCTATTCTTTTCGCTTTACCCCGTTTATAATTGCTTTCCTAAATCTCTTTCCAAAAATTTTAGGTTTACTAGGTAAAGTCCCTAACGCCACTGCAGGTAGTTGGCTTCAGTTTCAAATGGTCCTATTTACAAAGCAATATTTCCCGATATCCGTTCTTTGCTTCCTGTCCCTAATTTTCCGAACGTGATCAACCCTACTCAAATAGTATGGCCTTCGCAACCTGTCGCGTATAGCTTTCCAAGCTTTGTCCCCATAAAATCGAAAACTAAAGCCACCGCCTTGTGTTGCATTCTACAAAAGTACTCGCATTACTGTCACCAAAGTTTCATACATTTTCAAGCACTACTATCACACATAACTTCAGTGCCTTCCTTTTTTTGTAGTAAAGACGGATAAACATTAACAAATCGCTTGATCGGTTAACCCTACAACCAACTCCGTTCTTTTCCAATTTGCGAACAACAGACAATCTTCCAGTCTTCCAATACATTTTCCGTGATCGCGGGAGGTGGAAAGAGGGTATAAACGAACGTCAACATTTTAATAGCGAAAGTGTCTACTTGCCTAAAAAATGATCAGTATTTTCTGTACACTGTGTACAGCGCATGACATTACATTCTGAATAACCCCTCGTCAGGCTCACAACCCTAAACCTCGTCGGTTTGTGTTCGAAAGAGTCGCTCGCGGGACAAATTTGGACAAATTATGAACAGTCTTGAAATTTTATATCCCCATAATTGACTTCCACAGCTTAAAATTTGTTACAATTCATTTCTTCCAGACACCCCATAAGAACACACAAAAACACAAAACGGTGTGTTATGACGTTGAATCGACCACACGTGTCTTGTAAATCTGTCACTTACTTTAACAAGCAAACAGTCTGTAGCTCAATTGATGCCAAGCATTTTCTTGCAGACGGTTTCATCGCAGTCTGGGCAATTCGTCGGCTCTGTGCCGTTCAGACTGCGGATAAAACGGATTTTGTATTACTCCGTCTTAAGAATTCAAATTCGTTCTTGGCAATGAGAAAGAACATTAAGCATTACTCAAGTCTGTTGAAATGCTGGCGTTCCAGTAGTCCTACAACATATATATATATATATGACCCGGACACAACTGCGAGATGTAAATCAGGTCATGGAATTTCCGACAATGAAATTACAGTTCTGAAACTTGCCCTTAGAGGCTTAAAACTTGCAAGTGTAGTTATGACTTTATGTAGCACCAGGTTTAACATTTAGGAATTGCACGCACTACCCACAGAGTGCCTTTCTATCTGTTATGCATAGCTATCAAACGGTAACTACTTCCCTTCACAGCATTATAAATCAAATGGAGTATCAGTATATTTTCCAACAAATGCACTTAGTAATACAACACACTTAGCACATATGAAAACTTCCGTGGATACATGTTTCGGGAATAAGGTGTCATGCACAGAGAGTTACTGTAAGAGAGGTGCACAAGCCAACCTGCTAATTTATGCTTTGTTCATATTTATAAGCTTAATTTAAAAAGTAGTTGTTAAAATACAAAAAAGTATAAAAATATACAAAATATATTTAACGTATGACATCAGAAAACTGATACTAAGAGTTGGAAACTACACAGGAGACTTAAAATTCATGTATTATCAAAACACTGAAAATTATTAACAATGCCAATTTTATAAACAATATACTGATTCTAGGAACATGCACGGATTGCGTAACTTAACATTTGTAATGGTTTACGTTTACTGCACGGTAAAAACTGTATTTTTAGTACAACTCAGGTTAATTTCCTTCTTTCAGTGCTTAAGAACATATCACATTAACCTCTACGGACCAAATTAGCCACCTTCGAGAAGCTGGCAACGATACTGCCAAAGTTCGGGGTCACCCCAAATACTAGTGGTGAAACATCCAGCAACTGTAGACACTTTAATACGTCACGTTTTTGAGCGACTGGCTACAAAAATGCTTTACACATTTAAGTAATATTTACAAACCGCAAACAAATTAATTCTTTCCTCCCTTTAAATGCAGTCAAATTTTTCTGCACAAGTTTGTTCGCGTCCCATCAGAATTATCTAACATCATCGGGACTTATATATTCTAGAAGGGTACAGGAACCGACTATGAGATAGTACCGTAATATGAGACACCCCAGTTGTGGCCAAAGTAAGTGCTGAAATCTCCGTGGTAACCACGTGACCTGGTTCATTCAGACCTTAAAAGTTATCCATGAACAATAGGACACTGTGTGTTGCAGGACGGAATTCATAGAAAAGCGTATCACATTTTTCAGTCCTCGAGTTTTTTTATGGGGCTCCACGTACATCAATTTTTCTACCTGAAGGTAAATCCACAGCTTTAATTTATTTGTACACATTTACGTCCATATTGCCAGCTAGATTATGCGCTAGTTACCTGTCTTTTCAAAAGGTGTGTCTAACCTGAATGGCGAGTCCCTAATATGAGACAGTGTCTGGCAACTATTATGAGACAGTATCTCGTATTTGGTTACCAGTATCTAATATTAGGAGACCGCTGTCATAAAAAGTTTTGAATTGCTCTGCTTCAACGAGTTTTGCCGTCACCATTGACTTCTTCTAAAAACAAAGTTCCACTACATTTGGTTCAGATGTCGCCTAGCACAAAATGAAAGAATTGGAGTAAGGAGGCAATGTGTCGTGCCGTAAGAGTTGTAAGAAGTGGAGACACGGGTTGTTTCAAAATATTTTTCTGTGCCGACAGGAACACTGGTGAGATACGTGAAGGATACATCCCGTTCTCAAGAGGAGCTAGTAAATTTGCATTTAGGAAGAAGAACTGTTTTACCCAGTGAGCTTGAAAATAAACTTTTGGAATATTGCATAATTAATGGACCAAAGAAACTGCGGACTGAGACATCAGGACATAAAACGCATGGCTTTTCAGTTGGCAATAAGAAATGGTTTGAAACATGTATTTAACCAAGAAAAATCAGAAGCTGGGAAGAAATGGCTTCGATCCTTTTTAAAAAGGCATCCCGTAATATCTATGAGAACTCCTGAAGGCATTTCTGCAGCTCGAGTGAAAGGCTTTACATCAGAAAACGTAGAAAGGTTTTTTAACATCTACGAATCTGAACTAAGAGAGGTTAATCATCCAGTCCACAGGATATTCAGTGATGATGAAACAGGGATTACAACTGTGCAACACAGGCACAGTAAAGTTGTCAGCATGAGGGGCAAGAAAGAAGTGGCCTCTCCAACATCGACAGTGTTGTCGCCTGTATGAATGCCACTGTAACAAACGTTCCAACATTAATCGTGCTCCCGAGAAATATGTGAAAGAGGAGCCCATGGATGTAGCACCGGCGGGCTCAACTGCGGCTTACCATCCAGGTGGTTGGATGCAGACGGATATATTTACTAAATGGGTCGATCATTTTGTTCACTTCATTAAGCCTTCGACAGATGATCCTGTCTTGCTGATTGTTGATTGTCATTATTCAAACACCCAAACTTTAGATGTGGTGGATAAAGCCAGTGAACACAGTGTTGCCATTGACAGTCTTACACCACATTCTGAGCACAAAATTCAGCCACTTGATGTTGGTTTCATGAAGTCACTAAAACGTACTATGCACAAGAACTTGAAACGTGGTTTGACAACAATCCTAGTCGTGTTGTTACGCCTTTCGTATTGTGCAAGTTTTTTCGGGCCTGCTTTTATAAGATATGCAAAAATGGACCGCTTTAGTAAACTCATTTATAAAAACTCGAACATTTCCCTGTAAGAGACAAATATTCCAAGATCATGAATTAGCATGCCATGGATTAGACGAATCTCAAGATAAACGTACTGATGTAGCTGGCAATAAAATTTTAAGATCGGGAACATCAAACATTTCTTTCCACAACGTCCATGGTCGGAAAGTCCAGCAGACGTCCGAAGCCATTCCTCATCAAACACCAAAATGTTCTGCTCCCATATATTAAGCAAACCAATCAAGAGCGACTTGTGCAAAGTCATTAACAGCTTCTCCTTGCAGGGAGCAGTTGCGGGAGCTTCAGGAGAAAAAATCATTTTCGCTGTCAAAGAAACCAGCAATAAAAAGGCTATTAACAGCTTCTCCTTGCAGAGAGCAGTTGCGGGAGCGTCAGGAGAAAAAATCATTTTCGCTGTCAAAGAAACCAGCAATAAAAAGGCTATTTGGAACAAAGAGTAAAAGGTATTCAAACAAGGGTAAAGTAGGCATACAAAAGTCATCTAGTGAATCAGATATGGAAATTGAATTTGAAAATAATGACTCTGGTGATGACATAAGCGATGGAGATGCAGAGTGCTTATCCCGCACAGGGCTTTTCTCACATGATAAGTATGGCGAAAAATGGGCTCAATGTGTGAGGCGCTATCGTTGGGCACATGAAGAATGTGGAGTTGAGGAAGACTACTTTATGTGCCTCATGTGCAGAAAAGGTGTAAAATTGTAAGTTACGTCATGATATACGTACTGTCTCATATTAGGACACCATTTTTATTGTAGAGAAAAATGACATGTTCACATATTTTTTGTACTGAGACTTCTATGCTGCTACAGACTGTAGTCATAATGGTCACAGTAAAGTAGAATGTTTTCTTAATATCTGTCATTGTCTGCAGTAAAAAATATTGAATGGTTTACGTACTGCATGATGTTAAAGAAAAGTTCCATTACCCTACGTACAGATTACTTGGTGCTGAGCCAAACAAATTGATCTGACGTCTGAAAATCTGTTCAAGGATTTCCAGTTGAAGAGCTACATCACCACTCCTACAACTTCGCCTAACCATTCTGCTGTGAGAACACACATACAAATATGCCTTCATAAAAGCAAGCATGAGTGAACACATGCGTACACAGAGCACATTATATTGCATTTCGTACATATTATAAACACAAACATACACTGCAAATACCTTACGTATATACATGCATTATATATACATACAGTACATACACTATATACATATATTGCATGTTACAGCACACATAAATACATACACACACACACAAACATATATATATAAATACATACACACATCTACGTATACACACACATATACATACATACACACGCACATACATGCATACATACATACACACACGCGCACACATACACACACACGCACACACACATATACACACACACACATACACACACACACGCACACATACATACACGCACGCACACATACGCACACACATACACACACAAACATATATATATAAATACATACACACATCTACGTATACACACACATATACATACATACACACGCACATACATGCATACATACATACACACACACGCACACACACACATATACACACACACATACATGCCCACACACACATACACACACGCACACATACATACACCACGCACACATACGCACACACATACGCACACACATACACACACGCGCACGCGCGCGCACACACATACACATACACACATACACACACACACATACACACACGCCTATGTCTGTATGCGCTCTTATTAACATTTCTTTCCTTCATCTTCGTTTTTATGGCTTGGCCGCAAATATATCCAAGTGCACCATCTACTACTCTCATTCCTCATAAATTTTCTATTCCTGTATATAAACACCACCGAACTTGCATATGTATAGATCTCCGACTGAAACACTGGCACATCAAGATTCGCACTCCAATCGCAAGGTTACTCCCCATGCAACACACAGCAGAAGGTTTATGGTCTAGAAAGTTAAAATGTGACTGCATAACACTTTTCACAGATAAGAATCGCATAAATTTTAAGACCAACCGTAGCACAGATACACGAATACACAGATACGTCTACATCCTATTGTCAATACCGTTAATTAAGGCCTGTCGCAACTATGAAGCTAAGGCAATTTCTGTGGTCATTCAATTCTATTATTGTAGCTGGTAACTGTACGAAATACGAAGAGAATTCAAGTTATAGCCACTCTCTCCTTACAGCTCTGGCTGAAATGTAGAACAGCCATTTCCCGAGAGGAGCTGGTCAGATCCCAGTGACCCACAGGCATTTCCGTTGCCTGACCGTAAAAAGAGAACACTTCACTCCTGATGTATGCACGGCTGCCTCCAATTCCAACTTGGGATAATAAAAGTTCTCCCTATAACCTGCTATAAAGGCACAGAGGGAGTAGAGGTATAGATCTACTCTTTCTTAACTTCGGCGCTAGATGGGGTGGGTGTTCAACGTCAGGCCCCGGCCGCGTTAACCCCCGGGATTGATCCGGTACTCATTGTGTAGAAAACTAACTGTACTCCAGGGCCAGTCTGGACGGTAGAGAAAAAACCTGCCCCCACCAGAAATCGATCCCCGCATCTTCCAGCACATTGCGAGTCGCTATACCGACTGAAATACCCGGAACATACACGAGATAATAAACAAATAAAATTTACCATTCGCGTACAAAAATCGGTTTCTGCCCCACTGAAACTTCAAGTGGTCCGCATATTATGCTTCATATCTGGGAGGTTCTAGGTTCAGAACTCCGTATGCAGTTTGACTATTTCTAAATGTGGCTGTATTTAGTTTCCTTTGATGCCTCCAAATAATCTAAGGCTTAAAATCGTTGGGCCAACAAAAATTAAGCATTTCAGAACACCCCCCCCCCCCAAATAGATACTGAGGCTACAAACGGAATGATTTGTTCTTTCTCGATTTACACCCCATGTTACAGAATTATAACCAGGTCGTTAAACGGTCCGTACCTGTACTGTGTAAAAGTGAAGATAAAGTTATCCCTGTACAGGGCTCAACAGGGCCTAGGGGCTCCAGAAATTTCAGGCTCTCAGATTTCATGACAGTCAGTAGATGAAGGTAGTAAGGTTGTCAGCCCTAAGTACCGGTTGCCCTTACCCCCCCCCCCCCAAGGAGATACCCTTGGTACTCATTTCTGTTAAAGGATGAGTCGACCCCTGGGACATAGTGCGGCCGGAAGGATCAAGTGAATGAAAAATTCCATTGACACCATCGGAAATCTAACACCCAACTCTCCGGCTCGAAGCCGAGTACCTCAACCAACTGCAATACCGCTGCTCCACATTGAGTATTCAGTAAAATTAAAGGTAAAGTGATCCCGTTACAGGCCTGGTGTGGCCCAGTGGGTGGGTAGAGGTATAAATCTACTCTTCCATGACCGCGGCACTAGAAGGGGGTGAGTGATCAGCAGCAAGCCCCGGCCGCACTTTACCCCCATGAAAGACCCAGTACCTATTTTACAGGAGGCTGGGTGGGCCCCAGGGCCGGTCTGGACGGGCGGAAAATCTTGTCCCCACCGGGATTCGATCCCGGACCGTCCAGCCCGCAGCCCAGTCGCTATACCGACTGAGCTACCCGGTCCATATTCAGTAAAATTACTGATTCAAATATCGGAGTATACAGGATATGTCCATGTACTGAATCTAGGCGTTTAATTTGGAACACCAAATGTGACTGTGGGAAACCTTTCGACTTCAAGAACAAATTCTACTGTCTCAGATGATGGGTGCACGACTCTAACGACCCAGCCGTCAGACGTTATCAACACCTCTATGAGACTGTCTACACTTTATTGTATCTCATCGTGTCTTTCTCCTTTACACTGTTACAACCTACCACAGTCTAAACTGCACCCGTATTGGCAAAGAGGGTGCTGCAAGTTTGCTGATAATTTGAATAAATTCTTGGGATCCTTGTACCACATCGGACCTCTATCCCCTTATCTCACAAGTCGAATTGCAGTCTTCAACTTTAGTGCGATACTTGGAGACGCCAGCGATATGAACAGAGAAAATGGATTGGATGAGCGCCCCAAATGGCAAGACGCGACTGAGGGGGATTTGAGACACGAACAAGCAGTGGGAACTACGGTGGAGTGCTATTGACGGAATCAGAGTCGGGTCACAGCATAAAAAGGAATTGCTTCTTTGCTTCTTAAGCAGGAAGCAGCCAACAATTTTGTTAAAGTAGTTTCCGGTTGTCAGGCTCTATTTGTGTTTATTAATACTGACGTACAATCCGCGCCACAAGACACGACTTCGCCTGCTGTTTGATAGTTCTGCACTGACGTTTTTAACTTGGAAGTGTGTCATCCCCGTTGTGTGTGTGAACACTGGAAAGGGTATGTAGTCAAACACAACTATATCAATTAAGATGTTTTAATGACTCTCCATCACGTGCTCGCACAATATATATAGTAGGACTTCAAGTTCTCTTGAAGACAACCTGAAGATGGCCAGTAGGGGCCGAAACATGTAGTTTTCTGGTATATTTATTAAAACATCTCAATTGACATAGTTGTGTTTGACTACATACCCTTCCAATCTGTACTGACAGACTTTAACCCTTTAAAAACGAAGCGCAGGCTGCTTTATTTAATGACCCAGTCCGTACCGCGCTGTAAACACTTTTCATCTCGGTTATAAAACCAATCAGTTTATGCTGTAAGTGGCACAAGTCGCTGTTTGTTATCAGATAAATACAAACACATAAATACAGTGTGGGCAGAGCGTACAGTTGTTGAATGTTAAGCCTGTAGGTGCATCACATAACCAGTAGGCTTTTTAAAGCCTACTGGTTATGTGATGCAGGGAGCCTACACATGAACTTTTAGGGTGTTTGAATTTGTATTTGTGAATTTCGCACTTTTCCTGACAGACTGTCGGGTAATTACCGAAGCTTTCTTGTTATGATGATGATGACGACTATGATTATTATGACTGTGAGATTATCTTAGACATTCCGCGTGTATATACCAGTCGTAAAATAGTTATTTATGCCATCGACACAACCGATTACTTCATTTGTAATTTTGATTTTACGCGTACGACTGGCCGCAGGATGACCATAAAATTAGTCGAAACGGATAGCCAAGTTTTTTATGGTATAATACAATTAGTTGCGTCGATGAGTTAAATATTTTATGATTATGAGGATGAAAAGCCTTCACGCATTAGATTCTCCGGCCTCGCTACATTTAGAACTAAAAATCAGATTGTGCTTCCTTTAAAATGTGAAACATCTGTTGCAAGACAGCTCAACATCTAACTACACAGGACTGCACAACAATAAAAACTTTGGGCTTATATCTATGCTGTGAGCGAGAATCGATCCTACATTCCTGGTATTCTAGAGGTTTAAAAGAGTAGGCAGGTCAGTCAGCCCTAGAAGCGCAATTCTGATTGTCATTTCGCTATAATTACTGTAGCTAATTATAATTACTATTCACATTGTGTAGGCAGTTGTCCATTGTTATTAATTCATTCACATTTTAAAAATATTATTTTCTCCTCATACTACGGGCATTAATGAACTGTTTTATTAAACACAAACAGTAAACATGTAGCGTAGGCACAGTACCGGTAGGGCCTGAGTAATACAGTTGGGACAAAGACACTAATGCTAATGCCATGAAGCACACTATGCGTCGTCATTACTGCTGTCTTTTACAGCTGTAATTTTTGTTCACCATTTCTCCAAGATATTACTTAAGCGCTCACAAACCCAAAGTGTCAGATAAATGAACATCCATCCTGTAAACGCAGGCCGGGTAGCATAGTCGGTATAGCGACTGGCTACGGGTTGGACGGTCCGGGGACCGAATTCCATTGGGGGGCAAGATTTTCCGCACCTGTCCAGACCGGCCCTGGGGCCCACCCAGCCTCCTGTACAACGGGTAACGGGTCTTTCCCGGGGGTAAAGAACGGCCGGGGTGTGACGCTGACTCCTCACCCCTTCCAGTGCCATGGTCAAGAAAGAGTAGAGCTATAACTCTACTCCCCCTATGGTCCATACAGCCTGTGCAGAGCCTCAGTGCCTGTACAAGGGTGCACTTTACTCTTTTACCATCCTGTAAACACCGTGAATACACTGTCATATCTGTCGGTGCGTATAATGATTCCTTTCATTTCTTACTTCGCTCATGTGTTTCCATGTGGATTTAACGACACGTGTTCATGTGACAGTAATACCTTAAATTCCACAAGACAAATTAAGGTTCCATTAACGTGACAGTTCAAAACACACTGTGATTTCCTCCCCTCAAAATGACGCCTGTTTAGGCCTGACCACACAACTGTCCTTCAAATATTATTTGCACGCTATAAATTTTCACGCGCATTAATTTAACAAAACGCCAAAGAAAACTTAAGTAAATTAGTAAGATGTACTTAAATGTAGGACGCGTGTTTTTCACATACGTTTTTGTGGCTTTACAAAGAGAACCAGTCTCGTTTACAAATATCAAAACGTAACAATTACATTAACCAAATAAGGACGAAACGTGGTCCATTTTATTTAAAGGTCCAGGCCGTACCGCGCAGTAAACACTTGTCTCCTAGGTTATAAAAGCCGATTTTATTGGGAAAACTTCGATGTTTTTCCTGCGACAAGCACAAAAGATATAAATATTCTGTAAGAAGAATGTAGAATTGTTTAATGTTTAGACTAGTGTAACATACAGTACTACTACGCTTTAACAAATGTAGCAACTTATCGTAAAAATCCAAACCCTGATGGTTGCAGCTTGCACTGATCATACATAATACAATGATAATGAGTACAAACTGAAGTTACTGGGTTTGACTTGTGTAAGGTCCGCATTCAGATAAGAGGCTTCGCTCTTCAACTTAGCGTCATAAACAAGCCGTTTCGACATTAAACGGATCTATTCTTGTAAGTGCAACACGATTAATTCCACGTATGACCTTCTACTAGCATTGCATTTCCTGTTTTGACAATATGAAATTACAAAACTGAATCACATGTCGTGTTTCCATATCTGCGGTAAAGCCGGAACTAGACATGCCCAATGGCTCTCTATCGTCAGTGGGATTATATTACAGTTGATACAATTCAGCGCCCATACAGCGCACAACATGCCGTGCCAGGATATCGGATTCCTCATGAAACTTCTATGTCATCCGACGAACTCCATGCCTGGCATTTCATAGACGTTTCCACGTTACGGGAAGGAATGCGGTATGGTAGCCTGAGTAACACAACGACAGCCACATGCAACATTTCAAAAGTCAATACATAATTTTTGCTTCCCGTTAATTCCTTGTATAATGTAAGCTCTCAATGACTACTTCCATAACTCCATGAATCACTAGGTGCCTAGCCGCATGCAAAAGAATCCGTCTTCAAAAGCCATTTAAGTTGGTCAGTCAGTTCGTCTCATTATCGTATTCAAAAGAACCTGCACTGGACCATTTCCTGAACCAGACGAATTGAAAGCACAGACTCGCACTCCGTTTCCTCAGTATCCATTTTAGAATTATCCTTCTGTCACTGCATATGTTTCACAACAACCTTCGACTTTCAGCGATTCAATACACGAACAGGTTTATCATCTCCACCTCTCCCACGAATGACAATTATGACACGGTTTTCACCAATTTTTCCTCCCTTTGATGACCATAATAACATCTGATAAAGCTTACAAAATATGGAAGTACTCATTATTTGTATTAATAATTGTCCAACGAGATGCAGCACAAAGCAGTCTATTTATTATTCTGCAAGTTCACTCTACATTCGGGTGTCAACCACACCCATCATCAGGAATACACAAAACTGTAACTACAGCCTCCGGTACTGTGAAACTACCTCCCTCCAACATGGCCAAACTAGCTTGGTCACGTTGGAGGGAGGTAGCTTAGCTTGGCCACGTTGGAAGGAGGTAGTTGCACAAAAAAAATATGACCAGTAGTATTTAGTTTGGTGTACTCCTGGTGATGGGTGTGGTTGACACGCGAAACATGTAGAATGAAATTAGAACACTTTATTGTCCAACAGATGCACAAATATATAATTCATAGATAAAACTAGAATTATTATAAAATATTTAAAAATATTTAAAATTGCTCCAACATGTTTCGGATCACAAGGGATTCATCATCAGGGAGCTTTTTACAGTGCTTGATTAAAATTACAGTAATGGTTCTATTATGTCCGTTGATGTGGATGTAGTCGGTGTTATGGCAGCATATTTACCAGTGGTGCGTGTGTGTACTGCACAGCCTCTAGACTGTGCAGTACACACACGCACTCTAGTGCCTCTCTAGACTGTAGAGTACACACACGCAGTCTAGTGCCTCTCTAGACTGTGCAGTACACACGCACTCTAGTGCCTCTCTAGACTGTGCAGTACACACACGCACCACCAGTAAATATGCTGCCATAACACCGACTACGTTCATATCAACGGACATGTTGGAACCATTACTGTAGTTTTAGCCAAGCACTGTAAAAAGCTCCCTGATGATTGATCCTTTGTGATCCGAAACATGTTGGAGCAATTTTAAATATTTTTAAATATTTTATAATAATTCTAATTGTATCTACGAATTATATATTTGTACATCTGTTGGATAATAAAGTATTTTAATCGTCATTGATGCACGGTACAAACATGAAGATGTACAATGAACTTGCAGAATAATAAATAGACTGCTTTGTGTTGCATCTCTTTGCACAATTATTAATATAGATCAACGATGCACGGAACCATAAACATAAAATTCCTCATTATTTAGTTTTCTCCTCAGCATTTTATTCTCAAAAAATATCTGTTCTTCTGCTAGAGTGCCGAGAGACCAAGTCTCATTCCTTTAGTAAAGAAGAGGAGAATTTTATAGTTTAATACCTAGATTTTTTTAAAACACACTGAATCTTCAAGGCACCTAACTCACTACAAGCAGCAGGATGTATTACTATTTTAGGATACCTGCTGAAGCACCTGCAAGTGAGTCTCAGTTTCAGCATTTAATACGTTTTATCCGGCAGGCAGAAACAGACAGCCATCCAACTGCATTGCCTTTAATAAGCCAACGCCCATTTATTATTCAACATAAGCCTCCTTCTCGGGCAATATCAGCTCTACCAAAAGCTACATTTCAAAGAAACGGCTTTCATCACGTCCCCTACGTGGTATGGGCTTCCTTGATCAGCGGTTTCATATATATTAACAATATCAGGTACTGAATAATACTGATGATCTGAGATGAGGCGTCGGCTCTTCACCAAGTCCAGCCGGGTTTATTTAATTAGCGGTGCACACAGTCGAACTGGGGTAAGCTAATTTCGCTGAAGCATGGGTTTTCATCTGGAGTTTCTCCATATTCATCTAGCTGTAATCATAAAATCTAAGCTGGATCCAGACAGACCAGGTGTAAGAAATTCTCATTTTAGTTGGAGCTTTGCCTATATTTCGGAACATGGCTGGGATCGGAGCATGAGCTTGGATTCTACTGTATGAAAACTTTACTTTTCCCTGCTAAATCACAAATATCATAACATCACACGTGGTTACAAACTTCATCACATACAGTACTACGTAAGAATTATATAAATTGGGTGGAAGCAAGAAGAATGGGACAATAAAATTATTTTAATAAATTTGATTTAATTCTGTTATAATAACAATGGACATTGTAAACATAATCCTTTGACATAAAAAGCCATTTAAAATATGTTTTCAGAAATAAAAAGCAATAATTCTTAAGTAGTGTCAAGAGTTTAAATATAGAGAAAGATGTTTATTTTTGTCTATTTCAAACTTCTGATTCCGTATTGAACTCTCTACATTAAAATCCTATATGTAATGTACTTAAATGTCGATCAGTAAAGCTACGAATATGAAATCATTAGCTCTCCGAAAAATTAAAATTTTCCAACAAGAAAAGTTCAATATTCAGCCACACTTTGTACAGTAATCTTACTACTTAAAGTAAAACCTTCTCGAAAGGAGGAAACAGGTATGTTAGAATATACAATAGTATATTACATGTGAGTCCGTAAGAATTACAGAAATACGATATGGTGAATGTATTCAACCCTCGGATAGAGAGACGTGATATTACCTATCCATATAAAAGAAAGAAAAAGCCTGCAGAGTGTTGGATCCAGACTGTGATGACAGGAGAGAGTGTAGGAAATGCTTTTGTTGTCTAGGACATACTTCCCAAGGGACCACATTTGCTTGGATAACCCGAACAAGAATTTGGGTTGGAAGACATCACCAAGTGCTACGCGCCTGCACCAACGTGAATGAAGAGAAATGTGCGCATAGCCCGTTCCTTCGGCTTTATCCAGTGTGTAGAGAAGGAACGCCATTTCAAGACTCTGTATCTGATTGGCTCAATTTACTATGCGGCTTAACTTACATCCTAGTCCGGTTTACAGCCTTGGGAAATCTTTGCCAGTAAAACAGCCTCATAAAACGAATAGAAGTAGCGCACAGTCCATTGCAGGGAACAAAACAATACGCACTCCACTTAAAGCTTTAGAACGGAAAACTTAGCAACGTTAATTCTATGCATGTCTGACAAATGCCTGACTTTAGTGTTTTACAGCAATCTTCATTTGAATTTAAAAACAGTCCGAAGTGTTTTTCATTCCTCTCCACTTTTATAGGCCTGAATTCTAGCAGCAACGGAAGCTGTGTACTGTTCTCGTTGGACAATATTGTACTTCGACTAGCAGGTGAAGGATGTTCACAGAAAGTGTACTTCCATCATCTTCTCAACCGTCCTCATTGAACAGCACTGATATATTTACACCATCCCATTCATTGGAATGACATTCCTCCGAAATACCGATACCAATGTACCAAGCGGCAAAGCGTCACACCCAAGAATACCGTCATTTTTACATTCACAATCGTAATATCTTTAAATCTCATATTCTATCGCCATTCGTGAATACATTGACCCTTATTTTTCACTAATATACTGTGTTGAAAACAAATAGCGAATAACTTTTGTAAAGGCTTAATAACAACAATATCTTACCGGCCACGTTCATTACACCGCCTTCAGAAACGATGATCATAGTTGAAAGTGGTTATTTGAGTAGTATTTTCATTGTCAAAAAGAATTAATCTGACCGTAGGAACACATCAAAATCGTAATAGGAAAATAAATACCTTCCTTTTCGAAAGATATTACGTTGAATTTTAGAGTACTGTGAGATTTAACTGTCTTCTTAAAGACTCTACACGATCACCCTTCGTAACTTTGTTGTCCCGACGCGCTCAGTCTGGTAGGTGATCCTCTTACGGGAAACGGGTGTGGTTCACCGAATCACATATAGTTTTAATTATTTCTTTTTCTTGTTTATTAATTTTCTCAATTTATCCTTGATATAAAATAATGGAGCGCTATATTCAGTTAAACAACTAGATCATTTCTAGGAAACTGACACAGTCACCTCTCTGTACTCCTACTTACACCACACTCGTACGCGACTGAATTCGCACTGAATTGCTAGCGTCAGTTGCTAACATTTTCTCATTTAAATCTCTCCCCTCCTATCACCAACGGTCCTGAATATACGTTGACAGATTAACTTACAACGCATGCAATGAACCGTCCTTAAGTGATGCCAGCAATCTTAAGAAACAACTATACTAAAAATGATCGGCTACAAAACGTAACGAAATTGGCAATGAACATAATCCTGTAACTCAACATTGTGGTTCATTCGCGTAACCACTGTTATATTGTAACTACAACAATGCGTTCCGTGTCTGTTGTTGAGCTACACGTCACTGTCATCTATACAAAAATGGTAAGTGCTGTACAGCAACGATTTTACGACAAATTTATGTCGCCGGCAAAAATACGTACGTTGGTCTTCGTGTAAAGTGTCCGATGGTGAACTGAAACAAAAGAATATTCGTTTGCTCATGGCCTTCTTTAGACGTAGAATTTGGCTAAACTGACCGTAAGGACAGATAGGTCGTTGCGCAGATTATCAGTTTTAGGGCTCGTCCGCAAAACTGTGAAAAGCGACTATTAGCTGTCTGTCTGTCCGTCTGTCTGTCTGTCCGTCCGTCCGTCCACATGGAACAACTCGGTTCCCACTGGATGGATTTTCATGGGATCTCATATTTGATGAATTTTATGAAATCTGCCGAGAAAATTAAAGTTTCATTAAAATCTGACAAGAATAAGGAGTACTGTACATGAAGATCTATGTACTTTTATGGTATCTCGCTTAAACTGTCTTATAAAGAGACATGACACACGAACGTTGCAGAGAAAATCAGAACACGTATTTTATGTTCAGTAACGTTTTGTTCAAAAAAGTTGCCGTTTATGAGGTAATATGGAAAAATACGGTACAGCCGGACTGGCCACACAACACAACACAGCACATGCGCTTTTCATGCTGGATAACCAAGTGTACACTCTCTCTCTCTCTCTCTCTCTCTCTCACACACACACAGATACACACACACACAAAATACAAAATACGTATTGCTTTGCCTAGGTAAAAATGGTTACGCGAAAGCACCTTAGTATTACGTTATGCTTACATTACCTATCTTGTTCTATGTGTTACACAAAATACAAAATACGTATTGCTTTGCCTAGGTAAAAATGGTTACGCGAAAGCACCTTAGTATTACGTTATGCTTACATTACCTATCTTGTTCTATGTGTTGCCTTAAAACGTTCTACAAGAGCAGACGTAAAAAATCAATTATGAAGCCATAAGTGTGAAATATTATGAGTTTGTGTCTTTATTCTTGCCTTAATAACATACTATACTTTTCGGGAAAAAATTGTTGAAACAAAAGATGAGTGGATTGCCCTCTATAAGAACTACCGTTGGCTAGATATACGAGTACAATTGGTGTAAAAACATGTTCAGCGTGGCTCTCTATAAAAACTACCGTTGGCTAGATATACAACTGGTGTAAATAACATGTTCAGTGTGCTTTTCTTGGCTTATCTCTTTCATTGCAAGGACCACGAAAGAGATCTATCCTTTTGCCACTTCAGTTACTACTTTCATTGTGTGCAGACTCGGGGCTCCCTGTTGGTTACAGTACACCTCTTTGCGTTGTAGTTAATCCGATTAGAGAACATAAAATCAGGATGTGGTTCCAGGCAGGTTACCTCAAGCCGATTTACGGAAGTTGGTTCTTGCATTCTCTTCCCAGACCAGGTAAAATAATACGCGTACATAGCGACGCAAATTTACGGAGGGAATTTGGGTGAACTGTGAATGTTTTCCTTGTAACGGGAATATCATAATCTCCAGAAACGAGATACTTAAGCAGCTTTTAAAGGAATTCTACAACTACAGTTTCCAAATGGTCATGCATGTGACGTGGATAATTTATTGCATACAAAGAACATCACTGGACTCTAATTTTCTGTGAACTGTGAACCTATTTACACCAGGTCAATTTAAGTCACTATATTCCATCTTTCCTAAATTTAAGGTGTCACGAAATTCAAAGGAAATATTTTTGGTATCTATTACACTTAAGCTCAAAACACAGCTTTCAAAATCTTTTATTTATATTGGCGCATCTCAGTTCTTATGTTGCTTTGTCGTGCCTAACTGAAGAAGGATTAACGTTCCGAATAAGTAGTTCTAACACAGACTAAAGTTTTGTCTGCTTCGAAATTAATTCTGAATCCTGAAGAAACAGAAAATATAATCCTATAAGTTGTACGACGAAGAAGACGCTTTAAAACTATATCGATATTCAAATGTAAAATAGTTTTCTGTGATGTTACGTTAGTACGTCCATTTACATATTTTTCAGACGATGGATATGGCTCTCAGTATTCTGCAAGCCATCACGGCACGGTTCAGAGTTAAGACGCATATAAAAAGTTATGATACAGCTATCTAAAAGACTAGGCTTTTATGAAGAATTATGTGTGATAGAGTTTCTTGAAAAGAAGTTCAGTCACATGTGAATAACGAACAAAGGAAGAAACCAACGCGAGTTTTCATTAGAGATCGCCTGAAGAAGAGATACGGAAAGGCAGAGAGAAGGAGATTTGGAGGAGCGCACAAAGCACAATGTGACACGACTTCGTAACAACGAGTTCAGAACACAACAAAAATATTTTATGTTTTGCTGACCGTGCATCCTCGTACAGCTCTGGGTAAATGACCAAATTGATGCACAATTACGTTGTATAAAACTTTCATTATTGTAATCTTCTACATGTTTCGAGCAACACTGTGCTCATCATCAGGAGGTCGAATTGTATTAATACAGCATCTGGTATAGTATTCTCTGTAAGTGACCGTCAGGTGTGCAGGTTGAGAAGGAACTGGTTCAGTTCCTTCTCAACCTGCATACCGGACGGTCACTTACAGAGAATACTATACCAGATGCTGTATTAATACAATTCGACCTCCTGATGATGAGCACAGTGTTGCTCGAAACATGTAGAGGATTACAATAATAAAAGTTTTAAACGACGTAATTGTGCATCAAGTTGGGTCATTTACCCAGAGTTACAACAAAAAAAGCCAACCTCCCTATTACAGATATTAAAATTTATCAACTGCTTACCAAATTAAAAGTGGGATAAAATAGCATGAAGACTTCATTCGCTCAAAGACTTAATTTTACGAAAAAGAAAGTAGGACAAAAATCACTATGCTAACGGGAAAGAGTGTGCACTCTAATGGAACTCAAATGCATGTTGAAGTATTTACAAAACCTATATTAAATGATTAAGTCCATGGAGCAGAGTTTTCTTCCAGAAGCTAAACGGTTCTCGGCTAGTGAAATTCCCCTCATTTTAGGGAACCTGAAGGTTCAATGCCGCTGTCATCAAAGCCCGCGCGCTTGTCCCTGTCCTGAGCCAGATCCATCTAGTCCATAACCCTATCCCATTTCTTGAGGATCCATTTTTATGTATTATACTCCCATCTAAGAGAGGGTCTTCCAAGTGGTCTCTTCCTCTCAGGTTTCCCCACCAAAACCTTGTATGCACCTCTCCCCCATACGTGCTACTTGCCAAGCCCATCGTATTCTTCTCAATTTGATCATTTGAATAATATTTGGTGAGGAGTATAGAGTATTAAGCTCCCTGTTATGTAGTCTTCTCCACTCCCCTGTTGTTTGCCCCTCTTAGGGGCAGATATTCTCCTCAGCACCCAATTCTCATACACCCTCAGCCTACGTTCCTCCCACAATGTGAGCGACCAAGTTCCCCAGTCGTACAAAACAATAGTTCTGTGTGTCTTAATCTTTATATTTTTTGATAGCAAACTGGAAGACAAAGGATTCTGCGCCGAATTATAGCAAGCATTCCCTGACTGCAATCTTCTCCTAATTTCTAAAAGGAATTTTGACTCGTTGAGGTTGTTTCCAAGTATATGAACTGTTCCACCCCTTCAAAGGACTCATTAATTCAGCTTTATATTGTGATTTTGTCCTGCATTCTAAGAAAAAATATATTTACACAACAAATCCCAACGTGACGACTCCATGCGCAACAACAAAAACTGAAATTGTCTTCATTTTTTACACGTGAAACAAGTTATTCTTATAATCAACAGGTAACTGGGTTAGATGGCGATGTTAATGAACATCAGATCCGTCGAAACGATTTGCTTCGTACTTTCGATGCAAAAGTATCAGCCAATCGTACGCGGCTTATTTTATTAAACCCTAACTGAAGCACGTTTCAATCAAACAGCGTGCATGGTGAATGAAAATGTAATTTCATGTCATCCGCCAGATGTTATATATAACGCAGGAAAGGTAATCTGTAAAAATCATATTCACAGATCGTAACCGTCAAATTCCGCTTTAAACTTCAACATGCTTTCTAATAGTTATCAATAATGATTACTGCAAATGCACCGAATTTTCTTGCTGCAAGAAAACATAGGATAATGGTAGTTACTAAGGAAATACCTTATTATAAATTCCTCTGTTTGTATTCTGACGAATACATAACCTTTTGTGGTGGTAATAAGCCACTAACGATCTTCCTGTACGAGAGTAGCGACTGACACAGTCTGGCATCCATATCAACCACGCTGCACGTCAAGTAACCGGGTCACTAAGTGGTCTATCTGTATGTCTGGTTGCAAACAATGAGATTCAGGATATTTTATACGTCGAGGAATTTTATATATGTGGAACGAAGAGGATTCTTGCCTCCAGTTGGCGTGCTTATGAGCATTTTGTGATCCATGAAAGATCGCTTTACTCCGAACGACTGCCAACTAATGTAGAAGCATTACGGGATCTGCCGAACTTGAGTCTTGCCAACACGTACGGCAAATATTATGAAGCTTTGTGTTCCGAGCTACAGAATCTCCAGACCGATGCAAGCACGTCTTCTAATGCAAATGAACTTGTTTAACTTCGATCTTTTGCACTTGAAGTTTCAAGAGCCGGCCAGTGTATAGGTCAGTTCTACTGAAGAAACTCTAGTGTACTGCGTGTTACAAAGGCCTAATTGTGAAATGTGCGATGTCATTGTAATACATTTTAGCGCGTTTCTATCGCCTGTCTCCGTTCCTAACCTAAACGCAAGCTAGGGCTTCGACTTCAAGTTCCTTTCGTAGAATTGATAGCTATCTGCATTTTGTACGCCGTTATGTCTTATCTTGATGCTCTGCAAGTCTTCAATGATCTTACCCCTATACAATTGGTCATATAATTGTAGAAAATATTTACTACCATGTAGACTAAGTAGAGTTCACTGAAATGTATCACTGTACGTGACACAGGAAGAGAGTAAACTGTTTCTGTGCAGTCCGTTAAACACTACACACAAGATTGTTTCGAGAAAATATGAACCCTTAACGTTTCTTATAAATGTACTTATCACAGTAAGTTTACAAAAATTAAAACAATGTATGGTTTCTCTATGGTCATCTAGAAAGCTTAACACGGAGAAAAATTACACACGTACCGGTCATGACAAACAAGTGAGATCCATATTAACATCTTCAAATTATTCCTGGTTGTAGCACTTGAAGCTGTAAACTGCTAGGCACAGTAACTTAAAGAACTTAGTACAGAAAAAATTAGCGACTGCCTACCAGGTACTTTGCGCAGAGATCCACAATCATCCATATATATATATATATATATATATATATGCATCTAGTAGGTCAACATTTCGCTACTTTTCTAAGTATATCCCGTATCGTTAATCACTATAAAATATTTTCGTAGCCGCCCGTTGATAACCGCTGCAATTATTGAACCAAAATCAACGTTTGTAGCTTATCAACTGCTGTTTCTACGCTGCAATGCATCAGACAAGAGCATAGCGACGGAACGGTTTAGTGCAGACTGCAGGCCACACTGAAATTATGAGTCATTCAATGGCCACAGATCTTCAAAGTTCGCGATTAAATTCTTTTCTTTAACTCCAGTATTATTTTTAGTATTCTGTTTTCACACACTTCTGCTGGCTTAATACACCAAATTTTCCATTCACACCAATCCCCAGTACAGGGCTACATTACAATTAATGCATTCCTTTCAGAATTTGTGACACGAGAATGTGTAAATTCTGCTCGGCGTTCATCGGAAATGACGCTGCAGGTACACCACAGGAAGGGGCATCTAGCAGATTTCAGTCTCTTGTGATGTTACGCCACGTCGACTGCGAAATATTTACCTACACGTCGGAGAAGCGCAGTATCTACTTCTTGAGGATCAAGCAGTGTAAGATCTGGATTACCATCTCCCGCAACGTCGGTAAATTTACCAGTCGAAATCAACATCAGCAAAATTTTCAGAACCTCAAATCTCGCAAGAAGCATCTCGTTATTAATTAACCATACTATCTGCAATCTCAAATCATAAACTGAATTTAATGAAACTGATTTCAGAGGGTGAAGGACTGAATGCTGCATGAGTGAGCTTCGATTCTTGACATGGGTATTGGTTTCTGTCTTTACACGCACATTCAGACCGGCTTTAAAGCCTGTAGATTGTCATATGTTTTGCTGCCACATTCAAACTGGCTCTGAAGCCAGCACATCCTCCCGTGTTTTTTTTCCGCCCCTCCAGGCAAAGACTGAGACAGTAAATTAACACGACCCAAGACTGCTGCCTTTCCAATCCAGTACAGTGAGCACTTGTTTTACGCCGCAGTTGTGCTTCTGCAAAATTTGGCGTATATCATCAAGGCGTATACAAAAAATTATATTCCCGTCATAAGTACAGGTTTAGCGTAATAGAACGCAACTAGCCAAAGGACGTTAAACCGAAAATGAGAAGGCGCAATTTAAGAAGTGGTGTAAACTGGCAGCGAGCGTTAGGCTACAGCAAAACGGCGTACAACTGGCATGTAACAAGAGCTGCCTGTACTCGCAATTACTGCGTAATCCAGTGATGAATAACACACTCAGCCGGCAAAGCGTCGTTAAACGAAATAAGGAACACGACCGCCCCTCACACCATTACAACTTCAAAGCTTCGTACAGGGCTTCAGGGTGGCAAATACATGCAGTTAGAAATGGGAGGTAAGAGGAAGGATGGGCAAAGTCCTCACTCGCACTCCGGCAGAGAAAAAAGTTGGGGTCAAATTACACCAGCTTAATCTCCAAACTCCTGCAACATGAGCGTAGGGATTTTGGTTCCCACAGGAAGGATGGCAAGGTTTAAGGTTTGCATGGACAGCAACGTTAAACTGATGAGTACTTAGACGTAATTAGCTGTAACGTCCAAATGTCTGTAAAAGCTATTAATAGCCACAACCTTTCAAACCTCTCTCACAGAGCGCACGGGATTTTAGGTGAGCTCAGAGAGGTACAGTTGGAATGAAACCCAGTATGTCTTTTTTAACTCCTTATAGCAAAGTCTAAAATACTCTAACTTAGTGAAGAAATACACCATCTTTTATGAAATCTACGATTCATGAACATGTTCAAACAGCCACTACACTGATGTCTGCCTATTAGGAACACGCTATAAGTTCTGACGTTTTGCTGACGGTGCATCTCAGTATATTTATCTTAGTAATTAACCAACCTGATGCACAACATTTTTCACGTTTGTGCATTACACAGCCTCTGGTATCATCACACCTATAGGTGGGATGATACCAGAGTCTATGTAATGCAATTTTGACCTCCTGATGATGAGCACATGTGCTCGAAACATGTAGAGGCATGGAATAAACTTATTGTAAAACAAAATATTTGTGCATCAAGTTGGTTAATTACTGAGATAAAAAAAATACAATATATGTGTTACTTGAACCCAGTTTATTCCCTCACTTAATTTGTTCAAAATCATTTTAATATTTTTCTCCCATCTACGTCTAAATTCATCTAATGGTCTCGTCCATTCAGGTTTTTGGGTTACAGTCTTGTGGATGATGTCGACTAAGTTTAGGCAAAGATGATTTCAAACATGCATTAATTATGTAAATAAACAGTCAAGGAAACTTAAATTGTTGATTTTTACAGAAAGTATACAACGATGAACGAAATTTCCAAGTAAAAGTAGCTGCATACATATAAAAAAAGCACGTTAACTTCAAGGAAACATAAAAATATGTTATAAACAATTTGTTGCAGGATCTAGTGCATGCCAGATACACAAAGATAAACATAAGTGGTAAGAGAAACAAAATGCCGTCACCACAACTAGTATATGTTATATCTTTAGTGAGGCAACACGGTTCGACCTCAAAAGGTAAATGTCAGGTCGGTGGTGAAAACAAATAAAAGAAAATGCATACAATTTAATTAAGTATAGAATTGAGCTCTCAGTTTTACAACTGCATACATTTCCTTTTATGTGTTTTATAACGCCGAGTGAAGATGACTTTTCGAGGTTTGTAACCACGTTAAAGATATAACAATGTTCTACTTGTGTTGACGGTATTTTATTTCTCATTATAAACCTAACACAGCGGGATGCAAAACATAATAATAAATCTAAGTGGTTTAATAAGGTAACACTTTTCTAAATAATATGGGCTATTTACTTAACGGATAGAGGGCTACTCCACCGTGACAACCGGGACTTAATACGAAGGTAGTCCCAAGGAGCACGCATAACCGAATGCGACTGCATTCAACAATAATAATAATAATTTTTTGTAAACATCTTGTATGTTTCATATGCTCTACACATTCCGCCCACCTCTCGTCACTGATTAAAACTCCGTAATAAGGGGCGCACTTAGAGAGGAGTAAAAAATTTTGCATCTGCTCTTTATGAAATTTCCTCGTGCCTCAGTAGCATATTACGCCCTCTTTGTAAAATCACATTCTGTCAGGCAGATTTAAATTAATGACTGTGTAATCTCCAAGAACCAGGAATACCGAGAAACTTATACTCCGCCCTAAAACATAAGTTGTAAAGAGATACATCAGTCACGTATTCCTAATTCGATTGTAAAATGAAAGCACAGGCATGTTTAGAAAGTGGTCTGTGAAGCTTTACAAAATTGATTACACAACATTACGCCTAAAAGCAAGATAAAACAAAAATATTGTCCTGCTGGTTTGAAGTGCACCTGTGGTCATAGTGCCCAGCAAAATTCCCAAGTAGATTACAACTATAAGCCCACAAAGTAGATTCCATACTTCCACAAAGCAGATATTTTCAAAGCAGTTCACAGGAAATCGTTCAAACTGTATTCAACAGTAACGTTTGACAAAAAAAAGTGTTTTTTCCAAATCAGAAGTTTACTATTTAGTCGCTGTATGTAAGCGCACAACGAAAACGACGGACAGAAAGAGAAACTGAAACTCATCAGTTGGGTAAATACTGTGCCTCCCTGTCACCTGCGGTACGGTCTCAAATTGCGTTTACAGGCGACACGGGTATGATTTCAACATACACAGACATCCATCGCAATCCAGCCAATAGCGGAAATGAAACGCAACAGGAAGGTTCGTATTATTGGCTTAGCTGACACAGGATAGTTCAGTTCATCTACAGTACGTGATGCTGTAACAAAAGCACGGTTTTACCGAAATATTTTCTATCGGATTATTGCTAGCCTTCACAGTAAAATTAGACCATAGAAATTTCTCCAGCCTTGTTTGACACGGAGGAAATATCGCCGTTCACTCACAAGATTAGGTCTTCCTAACAGGACAAACTGCAGCAGCTAAATATTGGTCAACAGTAAGCAGTCTGATGATTATTGGACCGTGCATCATTGTGATAACTGAAGAATAAAGAACCAACTAGATGCCACTTGTTATTTTATTGTACTTTTTATAGGCTTAACATATTTCGAGCATTACTATGCTCATCATCACTAATCCAGCCTAACTGCACCTAACCTCCAACACACAGCAAACCAAGAACGATACGACCAATGTGGCAATCAGCAGCATAGTCGCGAACTCCTGATGATGGGCATAGTAATGCTCGAAACATGTTGAGCCTATAAGAAGTACAATAAAATAACAAGTGGCATCTAGTTGGTTTTTTATTCTCCAGTAAGCTGTTTCTCTTCAGTTAGCTCAAATCACTTGTCTCGATCCTCTTGTGGCCGACATAAATAACACAGACCTTCAACTTTTTAACAAAATTTTTCTTCGGCTCATTCTTATCAGGAGTGTCTTCCGTGCATCATTTCACCAGATGTGTCTGGTAACTCTGCAGGCCTTCCTTCTTGTTATCTGGCGTGCCAAAATCTCTTAAGGTAAGGGTCTGCTTCTATACCACATACACACGTAAACATACGAAAAACTGGCTCCACGGCGTGTTTATGCGAATGGGCCTGACTATAACTGGTACGAAGACCTTTAAGCAATGCATGCTTGAAACAAATCATGAAATTTCAGGCAAATGAAGGAAAATTACCTAACTACATAACTAAACACCTATCTAATCAAACATGACTGCCACTTAAACATTTAAAGATTGAAATAATGTAGCACATACAGAATAATTCAGTTCCCAGACCACAGATAACGTACCATTGCTTTACTAAAAACACCAGCAGGTTGATGATTTCTAAGGAAAATCCAGGTTCTGTTGATCTGGAAAAACGTAGACTTTCCGAATTCTGTATGCACTTTCGCGTTCGAGGTGACCTTTAACACGAGATCAAATCGCGGTGACGACAGAATGCTACTATCGAAACGTTTCATAAAAAAATGTTACTTTCTCAACCTTCCGTCACTTACTTGATTCAACTGTATTCCCACTATAAAAGGACTAAGAGATGACCTTCAGGAATGGAGGTTAGTAGCTGACATAAATGAGAAAAAAATAATAATTCCCCAAATCTGGCCAAAGACACGTTCTCAAATTTTGAACAGGGTTGATAAAGGAACCCGAAATGATTGCGGTATAAGTTTTGAGTAAACAATAAGTATTTATATCAATTTTTCTGGTGCATACTTAGAGCTATCAAAATATAAAAATAACTGTCGCAAAATATACTCAATTTTGGAGCTACCTAATTTGTACACATAAAATCCTTGTTCCTATAGAATATTTTACGTTTACATGGCCCGCAAAGGAAGTAATTTCGCCAGTCCTTAAACTGACGATATTGTAAACTAACAATTAGCTGCACGCTACATGTTTCACTCTCTTGCATGGATATTTGTGCAAACATTTCATACAGTTTCCTCGTCTCAATGTTTAAGAAACTGTGGTGCGTAAAAGTGTTTCTGGGGAATAAAGGTTACATATTTCACGTTGATAACTGAAACAACGATTACAAGAATATAAACTCAATTAAGCCTCCGTCTAAACTCAATTAAGGCAGAGAACTTCTTTTCTGAAATCTAATTTTAGTGATTAATTGTTATCACTTTTGTATCCTACATTATATGTTAGGAACATAGAATGTTTAAAGCTATATTATGATAGAACACTGTGTTTTTTAACACAGATGTTTTCTATAAGGGCCGTTTAGTGACGTTATGATTAGGGAATTTCAATTTTATCTCGCGCAATATATTCTTATCGTACTTAACCAGAAACAGTAAAACATGTTCTATAATAACTCTCAGAATTAATTTATGGTGCACTTAAAAACAGGGATACTGGTACGGAGAGTATGGAGTGAGAGGAAAATTAAAGGATAAATTCTCACACCGTGACCCCACTGTGCTAGAACTTTCGCACAAAATATGTCTGTTTGAAATTTCTTATCACTTTGCTGCCGTAACACCAAACCTGCAGTGTATAGACGTGTTTCGTGTTGTAAATTGTGATGGGCTAAAAACAACAACAAATCACGGTTCTTGGAGTCTTCTGCCAGCGTTAAGAAATTAATAGACAACGTGATAAAAAAAATCTTCGTGCCTATTACGAATAAAAAAGGAAGGCACGTGTAAGGTCTTATAATTCAAACTGGCACTGACCTATGACAAAGTGCGTGTGGTAGCCGACATTCTGAGAACCCATCATCGACAAGGATTCAGGACACGAAGCTGAGAAGTTATTTCGTCTAGGAAGTACCATGGGCTTACGTAAGTACGTGAAAGTTTTTGAAATGAACTTAATTTCTTGGAACTAAAACTGCGTCAATAAAAGACGACAGACAGAAGCAATCAAACACAGCCGTTTATTAATTTCATCTCTTTGTGTCCTTTTGCCTGCGTAACGTTTAGATCATTCAGTTTGGTTTCTATTGAAAATGTTATAATTTTATCCATTTTGCTGTCCAATTTTTCGTTTATTGTTTGCTCGATTAAATACCAGGTTTCCTTCCATTCGTTGGCTAACTAAATGTGTGTGATGAAGGATTTGGTTCAACCATTGTTTCTTTATGTACAAAAACTTGAGTTCGTCTTTAAACCTTAAATTCCGTGCTTTGGTTTTTGAGCAGTGTGTAACGGAAAAAATACTAGTCACTTTTACGTTAGCATATATTGGGACTTTTCCTTTAAATGCAATGTTTGCTTAAATAAATGTTAGAATTGCATATTCAGATCTGTCCTTGGATATTCTTGCGCTTATTGATTACAATAAATACATAGTTGTGCTCGAGTGTTTCAATCTGTTCACATTTCGTATCACATTTGAGTAATAAATAGAGCTAAGATTAGTTAATGACTACAGCAATTGAAGAAATCGTGTAGACGCAACTGAAATGTGAGAAACAATGTGAATAAGAAATTTTAAAGTGTAACTTGACGCTCGACAGGTTTACGTACGTCCTTCTGGACTGACAATGAAACCGAATAATTCGGTGATTAACATAATTTTGAAGACGAACTGTAAATAATAATTTTTTATAAAAAAAATACGACATTCGCAGAGATGGGCGGGGCATGTAGCACGTGGGGGGAAGGAGAGGTTTATAAAGGGTTTTGATGGGGGAAACCTGAAGGAAAGAGACCACTTGGAAGACCAAGGTGTAGAGGGGACGATAATATGAAGATGGCCTTTCGGGAAGTGGAATGGGGGGGGGGCATGGACTGGAACGATCTGGCTCTGGATAGGGGCATGTGGCGGGCACTTGTGAGTGCGGTAAAGAACTTTCGGGTTCCATAAAATGCGGGGAATTTCTTAAATTGCTGACAGCCGGTTAACTTCTCAAGAAGGACTCTGCTCCATGGAGTAAGTAAGTTAACAGACACCACAGAAATCAGAAAAGATTATCCGACTACCCAGACGAGAACTGATAACAGCACAAGTCCACCAATTTCCAACAGAATAAAATCTTCTACTTGTACTTACAATGGTCCATAGTAAACGTAATCCACGCTTGTAAAGGAATAATTTATTCTGCCACTGTTATTTTTTTATATCATTTCTATCCTCATGTCCCTAAGAAATCCACTGCTAAGCACAAAACACCACTGTCTTCTTTGTATAAATTGCTAACGGAGCACACAACATGAACGAACATAGTCAATTTAAAAAAATGAACATAACAAAATGTGACTGAATGTGGATGTTGTTAGAATATTAGTCGCTGGACTCTTCCCAACAGGAAGTGACGTGATTGGATTCTAACCCCTTCTGCATATTTCCTCGTTAACAGTTCGGAAACAAGTCTATTTTCTTCAAATTTCTGAAGGTAATACAAGACCGCTGCTTTGCAAGACCTTTTGTTTCACACTTGTACTTAATGAACCGAATTCGTTGTTGCCGGTGCCATCAAGAATACCAGTAGAAATTACACAGAGGGATACAGCTTTTCGCAAAGTTGCAAAAATCGACCACTAGCTTCTTCATGTCCGTTCGTCTGTCCGTCCGTCCGTCCGTCCGTCTGTCCGCATTATACAACTTAATTTCCAACGGACGGCTTTTTGTCAAATTTTATACTTCGGACTTTTTATCAAAATCTGTCGACAGAATTTAAATTTGGTTAAAATCGGAAAAAAAAAGTCAGGCAGTTTACATGAAGTTATCGGTACATCTGGTAATATCTCGCTTAATTCTTCCTGGATGGAAAAAACTAAGAGGACGACATGTAGAGAAAATCAGAACACACAGTTAATATCAAGTACGTACATTGTTTCCGAAAATTCTGCCGTTTGCGAGATAATTACGAAAAGCACGGGAAGAGCCGGAAAGGACATAGACGAATTTCATTTTAACTATACTGACTGTAAGACATAGACATCCAACATACTTACTTACTGACTCCATGGTGCAGAGTCCTTCTTGAGAAGCTAACTGGTTTGCAGCTAGTCAAGAAATTCCCGCATTTCACGGAACCCGAAAGTTCATTACCGCACTCACAAGCATCCGCCAGCTATCTCTATCCTGGGCCAGCCCAATCCAGTCCATATACCCACATCCCACCTCCTGGAGGTCCATCCTAATATTATCCACCCATCTACGCCTAGGTCTCCCCAGTGGCTCTTTCCCTCCGGTTTCCCCACCAAGACCCTATAAACCCCTCTCTCCTCACCCATACGCGCCACATGCCCTGCCCATCTAATTCTTCTCGATTTTATCACCCGCACAATATTGGGTGAGGAGTACAAATCATTTAGCTCCTCGTTATGCAGTCTCCTCCATTCCCCCGTTACCTCGTCCCTCCTAGGTCCAAAT
>Ga0131853_10002933_pt1 | contig 30602 bp, 21 predicted proteins | sample TergutLab28metaG_FD_92764 | JGI IMG/M metagenome (GOLD analysis project Ga0131853, IMG submission 92764) | Labiotermes labralis P1 segment gut microbial communities from Petit-Saut dam, French Guiana - Lab288 P1 (version 2) (version 2) | ecosystem: Host-associated > Arthropoda: Insects >... | reverse complement strand
CCTCACCCATACGCGCCACATGCCCAGCCCATCTCATTCTTCTCGATTTTATCACCCGCACAATATTGGGTGAGGAGTACAGATCATTTAGCTCCTCGTTATGCAATCTCCTCCATTCCCCCTTTACCTCGTCCCTCCTAAGTCCAAACATTCTCCTCAACACCATGTTCTCAGACACCCTCAGCTTCCTTTCCTCCCTCAATGTCAGCGACCAAGTTTCACATCCATACAAAACAATAGGCAAACTTATAGTTCTGTATATCTTAAGCACCTAGAAAATCTAATATCTTTCTTTTTTTAGACGAAAAGTGGAAAAAATAGTGATTTCAATCTGCCCATCATAGAGCTTACGTGAGACACAAACGTCATGTACAGTTGTAATTTCCCAGGCAGAATAATCTAAAAACTCACCACCAACTGTCTGTCTGGTCCCAGGCTGTCCGCTCCTCCCACCTGCAACACAAAATAAGCATCAGTCTGTTAGTTATTTGACCTGAGGCTTCATAACGCTTCCACGCAGTTCTTAATGACACTAAAACCTCCCTAATTCTGGGTGGGTGGTGGTCTGGAGGAGGCACTATACCGGATTATCGAAGTAGTAATTACAGAGAGCTAATTACCTTACTATATCATTACCCTTACAGCCTTAAAATCATCTCAATATCGCAGAATCCTGTTTCAACCTCAAAGAAAACATACCGCGTCTCCATCACAAAGACCAGTTACGTTAATTCTCTTAAATGGAGTAATGAACGTGAGAACGAAATGACACCCATAAAAGCAAGAACTATCTATGACCAAAATACAGAGTTGTTTGAGTGTTAAAGAAGTTGGTAGATACACAAACCACTCTGCTTTCATGGGCTAATTTGAACCGAATGTAATGGATCACTTATGTATGTTATTTATATGAAATTTTACAGTACATATGCCTTTTTAAACTTATTGTTTATGTAATTTTTAATGACCTTGCAGGATCGCCGCACAAATGACATCGTATGCCAGAATAATATGTTAAGAGAATACAACACTGAAAATTGCGTGGGAGCTGCCGTAGCCTATTTACGTTACTGCAACGGTATTTACCTGGAAGAACTGCAGAAAACCACGAAAACCCTCAGTCAGGATTGTCGGTGTCTCAGCCGAGATTCAAACCGGGATCCTCCCGAATACAAGTCAGAAGCATTACCACTGGAGCGAACGTAGCTGTATCAAAATTTGTTACTTTTCTGTTCCTACACAGATGAAGTACCGGTACACTATCGTCACGACTATAGTATTAACACATATTGCACATTTGATACGATTACAGCTCTCCAGTAACATGTATCAACATTAATTCTCACGGAAGTATTAATGTCTAATACGTTTTACACACTCCCCACCACATCATCCGACGTCAGGACCCCCCCTCCTTTTCTTGTCACACTGCATTTCAAGTACCGGTACACACATCTTAGTCTTAGCCCCCATTCACAAACACATCGTGTACACACCGATATACGTCAATAAATTAATTTTCACTGTAAATCAAAGCACAATTCTCATAATACGAACCCTTTAGCCTGCATTTCACGCATAATTGCGAAAACCAACATCTCGCACACAAAGTATCTCGCTGAGCCAATGAAATTCCAAGTCGCGTTCGCGAAGTGTATGAGAATATCGATATGCAAAATTGTTCCATGGAGGGCTATGACAAATTCTAAGAAACAGAAAAACCGGGAAACTTTCACCGAACATTGGGATCATACTCTACCTTTATGCATAATATATAATTTATCCTAATTACTGACACACTTTACCGCAATCCTATCTGTTGGCAAACCGCCTCCCATAGAACCACGGCGGAGTGTTTTACTAATCTTGTTATGCCATGTGCATTCGGTTCCACAGTCCGCTGCGGAAATAATACCTGACATCTATCGGACATACACGGAAATTCATGGCGGGTGGTTGCAACCGTTGATTATCTAACGCAGTGACACATTGTAGCCAATTTTCCTGCCTTAAGGAAATACAACAAGATTATAAGATCAGCATTGTGTATGTGCATGTGTGTCCTGCTTTCAAATTTTAAACTAATCGATATTTTCACGAATCTCGGTATGAACGTCGCGACATTGGTAGCACCCAAAGTCGTCAGTTGTAATTTTTAAATTCGGTTGTAACAACATGCATAAGAACACACATGTTGAAATAAGCAGAACTATACTTTGCCTGTTGTTTTACATGGGTGTGAAAATTGGTCCCACGTGTAGTAAACAACATGTGTTGAGTGCGTTCGAGAGAAGATTACTGAGGAAGATAGTTGGGCCTAAGACTGAAGACGAAAGAAGGATGGAGAAAATTATTTGTACTCCCAATCAAATATTATTAAGTGTATCACGAATGATGACACGGGCCGGGCATGTGGTACGCAACAGAAGAACAGAAATGCATACCAGGTTTAGCGGTAAAACCTGAAATAAAGTAACTACTTGGGAGAAATAAACTTTGACGAAGATAATATGGTAATGAATCTTAAAGACACTGTATGGGTCTGCATGGACTGGATAAAACAGGCTTCTTGGGGTAAGAACAATTGGCGTGTTCATGCAAAAAGGTAATGAACCTTCGGGCTGCATAAAATATTCTAACTACTTCAGGAAGTTGTAGCTTCTCAAGGACTTTCCTCCGTCAGAGTTATTTATAGCAACGTGGCGGTCGCGCGAATTTATGAGGCGGAAAACGACACTAGTGTCACTCAATTTAGGTTCCCAAGTTACGTACTGGAATACTAACAGATCTTAGACAATTGTGCGACTTCAGTAAGAATAATTTTACTGTTCAACGTAAGACAACTTGATGGTAATAGACTGAATCACTGTAGCAAGAACTTCTTCATCTGAATACCTACGTATTAGGTAACAGATAGCTTTGTAAATCAACAATAAGAAAACATGGCGATTGTGCGAAAAGTTGAGCTCATATTGGACTAATTTAACTTACATTATCAGTAAAGTAACAAAGTTGCCTCAAAAATAAACGAAGTAAGAATAATTTTGACGGTTTTGTAGGAATATAGAATTTAGCAATAGTTTGGTGGATTATGTAAAATTTCTTTAAAATTTTCCTTTATTGCCGATCTAGGACACATACGAACAGCAGCACAATATCTTGGTGCCATTAGCAGCCTCTTTAGCATTGCAGTATTTGTTACCTTATCCAGCTCATTGCAACTGGATACACGTGTGCTGTCCAATTTGACGTTCAGGTGACCGTGCATCGTGATACATTCTTATAATAAAACCAATTAGATGCACTAGTTTATCAAATTTATTTTTGGAATAAAACTCTACATGTTTCGGACAGTTCCTCTGTCCATCATCACGAGTTTCTCACTGTACACACAGCAATGGTATATGTCATACAGGTTTGGTGACAGCTTGCGAAGAGGAACAGGACGGAACTGCCGTTTCGTCCTGTTCCTGCTCGCAAGCTGTATGACATATACCACTGCTGTGTGTACAGTGAAAAAAAATCCTGATGATGGACAGAGGAACTGTCCGAAACATGTAGAGTTTTATTCCAAAATTAAATTTGATAAATTAGTGCATCTAGTTGGTTTTATTAGAAGTATGTGCTGTCCGCTATGGCTGTTATAAGTCATTAAGTTATGAATATCACTAGTTAAGAAAATTTTTCAAAGCTAAAAGCAAACCTTCAACAAGCACATGACACATGCCTCATAGAACAGCGCATGAATTTTAAGACACGTTCTTGACGGGCCCTCTGTGGTGTCGGAGGCCCTCTGTGGTGACAAAGTGCTCAGATCTCCTCACAAGCACAGCAATAACAAGTTAGGAAATTTCACACAGCCTGACTACGTAACAGCCTTACGTTACATCGCTTTCTGACATTTTGTCAAAAGCAATATGCCTTCATATATTTGGCGTGCTGATGCACACACACACACACACACGTCCATCAGTAGAACACGTGACGTGCCCGTTACCGTTTCGCAATTTCAAGTAAATTTATTAGAAATCTAATGTACCATGTTTCATGAAAACTTGTTCGACGGTCCTCTGAGTGTGTTACATGCGGACAGACAGACAGAGATGTGGCCATTAATCGGCTCAAATATGCAACATCTTATAGTGAGTTCTAAGAGCCATCTCAGAATTTTGGCGCTGGAAGCGTGACATGAAATAAGTTCCATGCTGAGGGCCCCAAAATATCAGATGCCACCGTACCACAGCCAGTCGTCGGAGCGACCTAGGTCCGGGAATATGTGCGCCCGCGTAGTGCAGTTTACAATATTATACAGGGTCTTCCATTTAAGAACCTAACCGTAACAGAAGTTTATTGAAGGTGAGACATTAGATGAAGTCAGTACGAGATTACTACTGATCCTTTAACGTTACGTGGAGCATTCTTGAAGAAAACGCGTAAAAAAACCTCTTAAGTAAATAAAATAATAAAAACATGCAACGCAATGCTATCCAAACAAATAAGCAACAAACTACTGCAATGGTAAAGGCAAAATTCACCCCAGAATATCCCATGAAGTCCCAGAAAGTAAGTAGGGGGTGTAGCTCTACTCTAGATGGGGTGGGTGGTCAAAGCCACGCTCCGGCCGCTTTATTCCCTTGAAAGAGACCCGGCACCCGCTGCACGAAAGGCTTGGTGGGCCCCAGGTCACGTCTGGATGAGTGTGGAAAATCTGACTCCCACCGAGATTGGATCCCCAGTCCGTCCAGCCCGTAGCGAGTCGCTATACCGACTGAGCTGTGCAAACCGACTGTACGGATTTTAGTTATTTTCCGTTGTGAACGACAGGAAGGCGTATGGGAGAATGGAGGCATAGTTTCACCCATTCTTAATCTTGCCAGTAGATGGAGGTGACTGGTCAGCTTCACGCTTAAGCCGCCTTACTCTCGCGGACAGTGCCCCTGATACTCGTTGAGTAGGAGGCTAAGTGTGTTCCAGGAATGTTCAGAACAATTTGGAGTAAGCAAGAACATTTTGGTCCCTGTCTGATCGTGGACCACAGTTTCTCGGACATGTACCCCTTTGCGTATTTGTGTGTTCCACAATTAACTGGAGCGTATCCGCAATCAACGACAATAGACTGATACTGACCCTATGCAACAGATTGCTCCGGAACCTAAATGTCGCCAAGATCTGTAAGAAATTCCCCGCATTTGTGGAACAACCAGGTTCTTAACGGTGATCACAAAACCTGCCACTGGCCCCTGTCTTGAGCTGGACAACTGGCCAGCATTAAGGTAGTGTAATATTGCCGATCCCAGTGGGGCCGTGCGGACTAAGGCGTGCGTCTGCGACAGTCTGTGTTGTGTGATCTAACAATCTCGTGAACGAGGAGGCCGTGGCCAATTGGGGGCTATCGCGCCAAAAACAAAAAAAAATTAAAAATTGTTATATTATCTTCACTTATTCCTGAACTGAGCTGAGAAATGGCTTTTACTGTCTCTCACAAACGTCACTTACAGGCCGCTTTGCTGGTTCCTTCTGCAGGTCCCAGCAACGACAACATCACCAAAAACAAAATTAAGTCAAGCAATATATTTCGGTTTTCCTCAGAGACCTAAATGAGATTTCACCCTTCTGTGGCGTTAGGCAGGGTGGATTGGTAGTTAGCTACCGACGTTTCGGGACAGCCCATCGGTTCCATCTTCAAGGGTTATGCAGTCAAGCATTCAGCTTGGACTATTGACCCTTTAAGATGGGGCAGATTTGGTTGTCCCGAATCGTCGGTAACTAACTACCAATCTACGCTGCGTAACGTCCCAGAAGAGCGAAGATCTCAGGTAATACATTCTTCTTACGTGTTACCCTCAAGCAGTATGGATGATGTTATAAAGCATCAGGCACTGAATATATTTTTACACCATAACCAAAATTAACTGCGCTGAAAATAGCGGCACCGTATTCATTGTACAGGGTTATTCTTAAGTCCGTGAAACATTTTAAAAAGTCGCAACAAATAAATTCCTCAACGGATCACGGTAGTTCTTACGCCGATAGAGAGAAAAACTCTCCAGTTTTTTTTATTACATATTTCACAGATGCTCAATGTGTCCACCTTTGGTAATACGGCAGGCATCTATGCGATAGTCCATCTCGTTTCACACGCGTGTCAGCATATCACGGTCGACCAGAGCCACAGCAGCGTTGATACGGTTGCGAAAATCTGGAGATTAGTGGGGAGTGGAGGCACAAAGACAGTGTCCTTCACAAACCCCCTAGAAGAAAAATTCGCACGGGGTTAAATCCGGTGACCGGGGTGGCCGCCGCATTAACGCGTCATCTTCTTTTCCTGTGCGTCCTTTCCACCTTTGTGGCAAGTTTCGATTGAGATACCCTCGCACGTCTTTGTAGTGAGCCGGAGAGCCGTCTTGTTGAAAGATGTAATCATTACTGTCTTCATTCAACTGCGGCATCAGCCAGTTTTCTAACATGTTTCACGGACTTATGAATAACCCTGTATTTACGTTTTATTTAATGACTTTATCAGTAGCACAGCAAATATATAGCGTTGAATAATAGGATAATTACTGCATAATGAATTGGAGAAGATAAATAAGCAAGCGGTCGTGGCCTAATATGAGGCGCTATCCTTGTACATCGGGGTACGCTAGAACGAACGTAATTGGTTCTAGAACCTCGTTCGTTATAGCATCTGTTCGTTCTAGCATACATTGAAATATATGTATTTAGGGGTAATCCCTTCCAGGCCCACAGCCTGGAGCAAAGTTACCATCCAACACGACCATTTAAACAGGAAAAATATAATACAAAATCAAATATATACGTGTAAAATAATACAAAATTAATTTATTTCACTTTTATACATTGTACAAATAAGCAGAAAACTGAACTAAACTGATAACTTAGCCTTACAAACGATAACTAAGATGATGACTGACGCTCTAATCAAAGTGGGAAGGCCCGACACGTCATGCGCACGCGTGTGCTACGTCGGCCGATAGTATTCCTCCGCGTTCGTTGTAGCATCTGTGTTCGTTTTAGCATCCTGATTTTGACAAATACTTTTCGTTGTAGCATTCGTTCGTTGTAGCATCGTTCGTTGTAGCATCGTTCGTTGTAGCATACCGTCACAATATTTCATGGAGGACCTGAGGAAACCCATACAAACCCTCAGTGAGTTTACTCGATCTATGGGCTGAGATTTAAACCCAGCACTTCCCAAATACGAAACAGCTTGTGACTCAGGGGACAGGTACGTATAAACGAAGTAAATGAAACCAAAGTTTTGAAGAAACTTCGGGTATTTGCTCCACATTTTTGCTACTTACTTGAATCATGTACCATACCCGTAAATGGGTCTAAGCATTTAGAGACATGAAGTGCTTATAAATAAAATACACGAACCGCAGTTCGTGGCTTACAGAACACTTAATTCCCACTACAAACAGAGGCCTTCTAATTCTCGTTAGGGCAGCAATGTCTGTTCAACTTCACAATTACAAGAAACCCATAAATACATCCTGTGAGCAGAATTTCGAAACAGGTTACAGCGACCTCTTTCAGCGATTTGAGGTTCTGTCGATGGTGGTGTTGCTGAACATTCGGGTGTTCGGGGACGTTACGACAAGTCTTTGGGTTACTAGTTCCCGGAATTTCGAAGGCACTACGATTCAAAGACACGGCGTAACATCTCAGAAGTCTTGAGTGTGACTTTTTGTTTTAGAATGACACAGCTGGTCCTCAGGATTCCAGCGGAAAAGACGCCCGCCGGGTTGTCCTAAGTAGATAACATGACTGGTCCTACAGATTGGGGGGCTGGACGTGTAACTGGCAAACATTTTGTTGAGGAACACCACGTTATAACACGTGATTTTATTTATTTTGCTCCAGTATTGTTCTTACCACCTCCACTACATCTACAGTTCGACCACAATCGTCGGTTCTTTTCTCCGAGATTTTGTTTCACTCCGCCCTTAGTTTCTCTCAGTTCCTCCACGTGACTCAGCGCCACTGTCGCTGATTCCTTGAGTAACGTGCGAGTAAGGACACTTGTTTGTTTGGTTGTCCCGGTTTTTTCGCGTGCAACTTTAGCTAAAGTAGGTCAGTACCCTGTGCTGCCACCTGTCTGTTACACCTTGTACCCAGCCACAAGGTGAGCCACACCTCGGGGTTTTCTTACAATTTCCGCACCAATATAATTTAAACGCTGGGCAAAAGCTGTAGGAATTTGAAAGTACGTACATGATGTTTTGATTACAGGATGACGAAGGAAATGGAGATTAGTCACACCGTGTCGCTGTCCTAGATAAGGCTAAATAGCGCACACAGTATACAGAATGCACTAGGAATGTGCGACAGAGGAATCGGCGTTCGAATCACTGCAGAGGAAAGATCTTTCTCTTTGCCGTTGCGTCTAGACCATCTCTGGGACTCACCCAGTCTCATAGCCAGCGAGTAAAGGAAGTAAAGCAGCCTAGGCGTTAAGCTAATCGATCACTTTCATCTGTTGCCAAGTGCAACATTTCCTGGTGCCATACCTGTATGCTACTATATCTCTTGACGGCGTTGGACTTATTTAAGCACCGGCACTACTTTACCTTTGTCTGTCATCCAGAGCGGTACAGCGTCGTTAAAAGAGTAGTTCGGTCGGCAAATGAAGTAAAAGCAAGCGGTATTTTTGAGGGGAAAGCCCTAGAGAGCTGCAGTTTTGTAAATGTTGACAGTAGAGTTACATTTTTGATACACAGATTGCGTAAGTTTGAGGTAGTCTGAATACTTTGCGACTGGCTTTTACGATGCGGATGATTGAAACGTCGGAATAAAAACCACGTAGTTAGTTAGTTAGGAAAGAGGTGTTTCTGGTTGGCGACAACTGTGCCGTCTAATATTGACATACCCTGAAATTGGCAATATACTGTGGAAAGCAGAGTAATCTCTTAGGATTGCCGAAATTCATTTTTCATGACATGGGGTACAATATGCACGGGCAGGACATTCGGTCTAAAAGGCGACCAGACGACCGCCCCTGGCTCACATTTGGTGAGTTCCCTGTTCGAGACCTGCCGGAACAGAAGTTCTTGTGCTCCCTTCGACGACTACCAAAGACAGCACTTATAATAAAGCACGGTTATGTTTCACAGGTCAGCATCATTCGATCGAAACAAACACGGAACACTTGCAAAATACGGATTTTTTTTTAAAACGAGTTAATGACTTCGGCGTAACACAAACACCAGCGTCGACATTTCGGGAGGGGTGCAGTTAGAAGCCATGTTGACACACACAGCACATACAGGTAACGAACATATGGTCTCCAAATACACAGAAACCTAGCCTACGCATTTTTACCGGTTGCCGAATTTCGCGACAAACGCATACATTAACACACATACACACGCAAGTAGGCAGGCGATTTTTCTCAGACCCTCCTCCCGCAAAGCAATCAATGCCGTGCATTGCAACATCTGGAGCGCCGCTTGCAGCCTCTAGAGGCTCCAAGCAGGCGGTCTAGCCTCTCAAACTTGCCTTACCACTGCACTAGCACTGTCCTCTCCCCATTGTAGTCACAGCTGCAACAAACAACACAGAGAACAACCACTGATGGTGGAGACGCCCCAAAAGCCGACCGACACCGCACTCCAGCCAGCACCAACCTCTCCCGGCAGTCAGGGTAGGGAGAGGGTACCCCAAAATCAATAGCACAGCCTTTCCCGGGGCCGCCGCGAGAGGGAAGCATAACCCGCACAACGGCCGGCCGCCACTAGGAAGGCGTGGACCAAGTGAGCTAGGGACGCATGTTCGGGGGTTCTAGGGAGGTGACGGAGGGTGAAATTTAACACGCGAGGTCTGTGGGGAAGAGGGAAGCGCCAATTGGGTGTATGTCGGTACAAGTAATGGTAAAGATGTTCCTGTGTTTCAACACCACATCATTAAGATGTATAGGACAGTAGAGGTATAGCTCCATGCATTCTTAACTTTTGGCAGTAGGTGGAGGTGAGTGGTCAACTGCCCTACACCCAAGGAAGAGCTCTCCGGTACCCAATGGATAGAAAGCTAGGTGGAACCCAGAGCTTGTCTTTATGCTTGGAGAAATAAGCAATCTCTTGGCTAAGTTCTTCAGTCATTCAGTCTGTAGTCTGGTCAGTAAAGGGACTGACCTATGCCAAATTCTGGTTGGGCATGTCTAGAAACCTGTGAGCTGGTAAAGTGTAGGGTAGTGTATTACAGATGAAGCAGGAAGTGCTAGCTGCATGGACCAAGGACATAGGATATTCTAGGGAACTCTAGACTGCAATAGTGACTGACATCCTTCACTAAGGTGACCCACTGAAGTGTAGGACAAGACTTTAGCCCCATTTACCCTCCACTAATGACACTTCATTCAGCTGTCTGTTTATGAGCCTTCCTAATCTATTTTTATCAAGTTTTACTTCTATCATGAACTATTGTAACTCACTCTGCATTAACATGGTTTGATTCCCAATTACAAGTGATAACTCTATAGAAGAAGAGATCCAAAATAGAATAACACTTGGAAATACAGCATATTATGCAAACCAGTTTCTCTTTAAAAGCAGATTGGTCTCCAAGAAATCAAAATTAAAACTGTACTGGAGTATTATAAGACCAATAGTAATATATGTCTGTGAAGTATAGGGCTTGAAAGAAACTATAAAAAAACAAGTTAATGGTATTTGAAAGGAAAGTGTTGAAGAAGATCTTTGGTCCTACAAAAGAAAGAGATGGTACATGGAGAATCAAAACAAACAATGAATTAGATGAATTAATAAGACATAAGAAAATAATAAATCACATAAAAGCACAATGATTAAGCTGGTTTGGCCATTGACATCGAATGGCAGCAGAGAGAATGGTAAAAGTGGAAACCGATATCAATATGACCACAAGGGAGACAAAAGAACAGATGGGAAGATGACATAAGAAATGACAGGAAGAAATTTAAAATAAAAAATTGGATTAGCAGCACCCAGGATCGTAATAAGTGGAAATCATATGTTGAGAAGGCCAAAACATTCAAATATTGAAGGTGTAGCGCCTAAAGAAGAAGATTCCCAATTACAGATTTCAGATATATCTTTTTCCCAACACACCAAGTTGTCTCTCTGTCCTACCCACTGCCAGCAGAAGTGTTCTTTCAGTAACATTTGCCACTCAGCTAATGAACTGTGGGAATTTGTCATTATGCCATTACAAGTCATAAAATGTTTTTGTCACTTATGCTCCCTCCACCTCAGCCCCCTTAACACCCTAATAATATTTTGTGTACAGTACAAATCAAAAAAATTATCACATAATTTTTTCCATCCTCCTGTCACTTTCTCCCTCTCAGGTCCAAATACTCTCCTCAGCCCTTTTTCTCAGACACCTGCAGGGTGTTCTTCCCTCTCACATTATGTGAAAGACCAAATGATGAACTGCAGAATAAATAAGTAACACTCCTCAGAATAACATTCTACCTTCACTTCTCAGAGTGACGGAATGACAACTCAGGGTAGCATATTATGTGAAGGCATAGTGCTTTGAACAAGGGACACAAAGTTGTTCATGGTTTGCTGGTGATACCAGTACTGCAATATTTGTAATAGTTCCTGTGTTAGAACCTGCAGGTTCTATAGCACCAAAATGAAAAGCTCACCTCTCTAGATTATTCTATGATAATTCACATTCCCAAACCTTATTTCCATAACCTTTTCTGTTCCTTTTGTTTTGATTTGGTCAGCTACAAAATAATTTGCTTGAAAATAAAAATAAAATCTTGGATCTCAGAAAATATACAATCCCTGCCATCTGTTGTTTGAACAGACAAACTAGAAGAGGAAATGTCAAAGACTATAAGAACCAAAAAGAGGAAATGTCAAAGACTATAAGAACCAAAAATATAACACTCATAAAGGGTAATAATGTAGTACAAAATCACAAAATTGATTGTGGAAGGTTTCCAAAAGTTAACCTCTAAGAAACTTTACCATGTTGGAAGCCTTCTAATACAAGACAGGGAAGAAGAATAATTAATCTCTGTATTATATTTCCAATTTTATCTTGATTCTTGGAAGCTCTCCCTTGGACAAAAATCCTGAACCAAAATCCTCTAACAATTTGTTTCTCCCACCAAAGTTACATGTCACAGTCATCACATATTTTCGCTTTAACAATCTGAATGATTTGCACTTTTGTCCATCACAATACTACAACAAATATTAGGCACATTTTGTATCCAAAATTATAAGTTAGTGCAGTGCTACAAGCTGTAGGGTTTAATTTCATGTAATCTTTGGTGTGACTTGGAATGAATTCCTTGCTTCAAATTGCAAACAGTACTAAAGCAAAACGATTTAAAGGGCAAAGATGCAGGAGTAACAACAAATAATTCTTGAATATAATGTGGTCTCTCAAGTTTTCAAAGCACAATCAATTAAATAAATGTGGGATTTGTTTCATGAAGCTGGAATGTTACTTCCATGACTGTTGTCTTGACACTTCAGTGTCTTGGTACCAAATAATGGCTTCATAACATTTCTGCAAGAAGACAATCCACTACCAACTGCAGAATTTAGCTCGTGTCATACTAAAGAGTCTTGTACCAAACCAAATTCTTGAAACTGTCACTCTGAACAGTTCCGGAAACTAGGTGGCAGTCACATTGTTGGCAAGAAAAGCACCAATCTTTGGGGAAAATATACAAGATTTAATGCAACAATTACCAAATCAGCAAATATCTGTTTGAGAATGTCATATTAATTCTGGAGGAGCTGTCCCTGTGTTGCCAGCAGGTGTTCATACCATGGTGGAGCATTCAGCATATTCATATATATACACTTACCTGCAACAGCAGATTTTCACACGAAATATAGAACATTTATGTGAAAAGTATTTGTAATTAGTCTATATTTTAAATATTTTTAGCAATTTTATTTGAAAACACTTTCTTTTTAACTCCACATATGCACATCCATAACAGAATCTGCCATTGTGTTGGAGACCTCCCTCAAGATGGCCATGTGGAGTCCAAAACATGTAGGACAAATGATGGTTTATTGATGACTGTGCAACTGTTGGATTAAATGCTGTATAGTGAGTCTACTGCATGCAATATGGAAAATGTTAAGTTTAGAGTGAAGTTCATATGTCCATTTTACACTTCTGCTTTAAAGATGGAGACATCAGGTTCCTCCAAAATATCGGTTCTCTACCAAACAACATGGTGTCACACTACAGAAGACCATAGCCTTGATACACACTGAAATTGGAAACAAAAAACTCCCATTTCTGAAACTACACATAGCTTTCTGGTAAATAAAAACATTCCCCAAGGTCTGTAAAATGTCCTGCTAAATCTGGAATTTTTATAATTTCTCTCTCTCCCTCCCACATGGGTGTACACAAAGTCGGACTGAAAACTTTAAAAAAAAGCCAGATGGTGTTTAAATTTTAGTGCGCTGTTTATGAAAAACATCAGCATTATTTGAACAGGAAATGATAAAATTATGAAATAAATGGCATTTCGTGAAAAACAAATCAGTGATTATGCAGCTAGTCTTAATAATGAAGTGCATTTCCTTATTGCCTAAATATGTAACATGATTTTTCCCCCCTCCCCATGTGCTTGCACATGTGAATATAGGCTGTGTAAAGGATGAAGTTAAAACTGTCCTTATGCTTTATTATGTACCATGCCATGAATATGCATGGGGAAATTAAGGAGTAGCTCCAGTCTTTCTTAACTCTCATCACTAGAAAAAGTGTATTCAGCTTATGACCCCATTTGCTTTACACCCAGGGACACTCTGGGCCCCACAGCTAACCAGGAGGTGATGAGAGATCTAAAACATCTGTGTTACCTGGCTGCAGAGCACACAGTTTAATCAGCATACTGACTGGGATCTGCCAGCTCCATTCAGAGTAATCAGTAATTATACCACCTGATCAGATGCACTAAAACACAGGCATGCTACACTAAGAAACAATTTATTACATGTATAATACATAACATTTTACAAAAGAAGATCCTTGAGCAATGTTTCTCAGTATTCAATATGATACAAAAGATGCACATCTGAGGGTCAAATAATAAAACCAAGTTGAGTATTTATCACACACATTAAAGTAATCTGTCCCCACTTTGCCACAGTAGGAGTTTCAACACAGGAGACATAAATGATGCCATATTTACACATTTGATTCATGACTAAATAAATACACAATTGGCAAAATAATAATTCCTTTCATTCTAGTAAAATTTCATTGATAAAAATGCACGAACATCTCGGCCTTGTGTATTTAGCCAAGACTAGACATATTTTTGTAAGGACTGGCAGAGCATAAATAACACTTGCCAAGTGATGTACAAGATAAAAGGAGGGGGAGGGATAAAATAGTTCATACATATAAAAAATAAATACCATGTTAGAAAAAAGGAAGGTTACAAAATTCCAAACGGGGCATCAGACAACACAAAAGTTACTCAAAACAAAAAATATTACAGCAATGCCAGCCTGCATGCAATGTGCATACTGCTATGCACAATTCTGTCCCTATCCTTACATTTAAATGCTACATTGACCCTGCTGAAGTACACTTTCTGCTCACTTGCTCTCCACATCAAAGTCCAACACTAGAAGCTTTGTCTCCTCTGTCCCATTCCTGCTGCCGACAGCACAAACCAATTTTGTCTCGTTGGCACGAATTCGCCACACCACCCCACCACTCCCGCCACTGTCCAGGGCCACCAGATTGCGGATGAACTCACCTGCCACACAAATACATGTCAAAATTCCTCTCAGCACTCTACTTGCTACTTGCCAAAGCAAAACTTCATGAACTTGAAGAGCCACATACCTGTACGCACATCCCACAGTTTGACTGTGCCATCATCGGATGATGTGATCACAAAACGATTGTTGAACTGCAGACAAGTGACAGCTGATTGGTGTTTGTTAGGGCCTGATGAGACAAATCACACACATAAAAGACTAAGGATTTTACTCTTTTTGTTTTTCTGTGATTTTTGTGATTATTCTTTGCAAGTGGTCACAATTAGGAGCAGAAAATAGCAACAGTTATGGTATGCGAGAGTTACTATCACAGCGCCCACGCCCACAGAAAAAATTTCCTCTGGCTACCAGTGCCATTGAGTGCATAGTGTTATATGAAGCTGTCTACGTATCAACAGGCTTCTGCACAAAATGCACAACACACATAATGTTACTGCTTCTTTCAGAGGTGCAGTAACTTGTGTGGCTATCAGTATGCTTGACTTTTCAACTTACTTTGCAAACAGAGCTTCTCTTCCTGAAAGTCCACTGTTTTGTAAGAAACTCTTCAAGTACAACGTGGCCTTAGATGAAGAACAAAGAGAATGCCTTACTTACTTACTTACTTACTTACTCCATGATGCAGAGTCCTTCTTGAAAAGCTAACTGGTTTGCAGCTAGTCAAGAAATTCCCCGCATTTCATGGAACCCGAAGGTTCATTACCGCATGCACAAACATCCGCCACCTGTCTCTATCCTGGGCCAGCCCAATCCAGTCCACATACCCACATCCCACCTCCTGGACATCCGTCATAATATTATCCACCCATCTACGCCTAGGTCTCCCCAGTGGTCTCTTTCCCTCCAGTTCCCCCACTAAGACCCTATACACCCCCCTCTTCTCACCCATATGTGCCACATGCCCAGCCCATCTCATTCTTCTCAATTTTATCACCCGCACAATATTGGGTGAGGGGTACAAATCATTTAGCTCCTCGTTATGCAGTCTCCTCCATTCCCCGGTTACCTCATCCCTCCTAGGTCCAAATATTCTCCTCAACACCATGTTCTCAAACACCCCCAGCTTCCTTTCCTCCCGCAATGTCAGCGACCAAGTTTCACACCCATATAAAACAACAGGCAAAATTATAGTTCTATGTATCTTAATCTTTAAATTTTTGGATAGCAACCTGGAAGACAAAAGATTCTGCACCGAATGATAGCAAGCATTTCCCGACCTCAATCTGCTCTTAAAGAGAATGCCTTACCGTTTGAAAAAGCTAAAGGGGTAACCTTAGACAAACAACATACAGCTACCACATTTACACATGTAATGTTGCTCCTTCTGTCTCTGCAATGCCGTTTTGGACAGCATTGCACACCAAATCATTTTGACTATTAATTGCCACCCAAATTTAGTGCCCAGAATAATGTGCAAAAGACCCGGGATTTGGTTGCCCATTACTTTACATGTTACTGGCCAACAACCAGAGGTGAAATTGGTTTTCTCAGCATCAAAGTGTGTGTCCAGTTATGTCATCCTTCGGCACCACAGGGTTATCAGCTGCACTTTTACACAATGACCTTGTAACTTGACCAGCCAACTGCACTTTCAAAACCAGAATAACCCACTTTTATTGTGACAGTCTATGAGAAGCGCGCAAGTTATTTTACAGGATGACAGATACTTTATTGCCTACTGTCCATGGATATAGGAGAGGCTGTCAAAAATCACATGTGACTCAGCACTATGTGTGATTACAAGCAGAGATTGAATATTGAAGTAATTAAAAGGATTTACAGTCACACAAAGTTTACGCAGTAGAGAACAAATGTATACAAGCCGTGGCAATAAATGTCCTGGGAGCATGACACATGCCTCATTACCTTGTTCACAAAAGCCTACCACTGATCCCCAACCTAAGTCAAATGAATGAAGTCTACACCCACTAATCCTACTGCTATTAAGACATACTGTGAAATCCTCCCATCTACACCTAGGTCTTCCAACTGGTCTCCTTCTGTATGGTTTTTCCCATGACAACTCTGCACACTATTTGCATCTATCCTGTAGCTGCCACATGTCCACCTGTCTTGTCCTCCTGCATTTAATTTCCTTAATCATTTCTAGATCATGAAGCTCCTCATTACACAATTTTCTCCAGTCTCCTGTTACTTACGTACTCCTCCTTAGGTCCAAATTCTCCCCTCACTACCCTGTACTCAAGACACCCTCAGTCCACATTCTTCCTTAATGTGACACACTAAGTTTCAGTCCATTCTGAACCCAATGGTAGCAAGCATTTCCTGAATTATGTCTAATGTTAATCTCTACATGAAGGAAATTTTGAATAATTACTGTTGCTCTAAAAACATCTGAACTTCATCACACTTTCAAAGGTCTCACTCCTTATTTTCACACTGGATATTTCTCTCCAATCAATTCAAAAAACATGAAAGCATGCTTGGTTTTCTCAGCATTTACTTCTGGAACAGTCTCCTTACTAGCAACTTACCAAATTTGTGTTTTTCTTCATATGTTCACATTTTTGCCCACTAAAGCAAAAACAAGACAGACCAGATGTGAATTTGTCCTAGTCAATTTAAATCCCTCCTGACTGTCTAGGGCATTCCTAATGGCATACCCTGAAGTAATGTTTAAGAGCAAAGGGTTCAGTACTTTTGAGCCCAAAAAATGGGAGCAGATTGGGGTGGTAGTGGGGACAATACACAAGGTCAGTACTATACGCTGGACACAGCTGGAGGTAGAAGTTCAATAGGGATGAAGACAAAACGAATTCACACAAAATAATGTTACACTTGTCAGTGAAACTGTCCATACCACTGAAGTTATCACAGGCAATTACCCAACTCACCTGAAAGGGTCTGAAGACATTGTCCAGTCACAATGTCCCACACCTTGACAGTCGAGTCTGCATTGCCAGAGACAAGGATGTTGTTTCGTAGCTCCATGCCAGACGTCAGGGACTGGTGCCCCATCAGGGTGTGCCTGCAGGCCCCCGTCTCCACCTCCCACACCCGGATGCTGGTGTCCAGAGATCCACTCACCACATGAACCCCATCAAACTGTTGAACATGTAAGACACAAACTATGTTCCACTCTAATTCTTTCACACTAGCAACAGTGCTTGGTGGGGTTGCTACTGTTGAAAAGTGTTACTGGAGTTCCTTCCTCTCAGAGCACATATCACTTCATCTATGCTCTGTACTCACCTACCAACAAGGACAGGTACAACGTGCATATACACCGCAGTACCCAGAACCCCAGTCTCACTGCATTTCTGCAGTTTAACTAACCAAACATTTCACAGTTACAGGTGACACAGTTCTGATGAGCAAAGGTGCCTGACACAAAAATTACAGTCTTCTGGGATAAGATTCTGTGTAGTGTGGTACACAGTACATGTTTCAAAACAAAAGTTCTATCCTCATCGATCAGATAGCACACTCATGTGCCAGACTACATGGCATTACCTCTCAGAAACACACTGCATTCAATTTATGTTTTCTCTCGTTTACTATTCAGCTTCAGTGACAAACAGTCAATAACTTGTGTCAAATTTCTTCCATTTAAGATGTACCACAATTCAGTGTTCTAATCCACTGTTCCCCCAAGGAAATCTTGAATGAGTACTTACACTATGTCCACCTTTCCTGAGCTATTGTGTGCCCTTCATTGTTTGTTCTGTGCCAGTGTTTTTGTCTTGGTGGTGATGAGCTAAACAGTAACAATTCATCATAGTAGAACATTTTGTTGATGCATCCTTTCAATTCACTAAAATCTGTGTGTTGGGCACGCAATGTCTGTGCTGTAAACAATGACTTTTATTTATTATTTAAATAATTTCCAACCTCAAAGCATGAACAGTTTTTGAGTATCATTTTACGGACAGGACAGATATGTGTATTTCAGTCCACCTACTTTAATGGGAAACTGAAATTGTCAATATCTGACCATTCTTCACGAGTCACCAAGAAATTACCTGAAGGGAATATACACGATTGGTGTGCCCCTGGAGTGTGTGCAGGCATTCTTCGCGCTCAGGGTTCCAGACCTTCACCATGTAGTCATACGCTCCACTTACTACAAGGCGTCCATCATACTGAACACATCGTACAGCTGCTAGGTGGCCCACTAGCACATGCAAACACTCCCCACTCTCGATGTTCCATACTCGCAGTGTGGCATCTCGAGACCCACTGACAACCCTGGACAGATGGCACCATAATACAGGAACAATCAGTAACTCATTTGAAAGACAAGGTACATAACAAAAATCACAACAACTCATTTCTATTAAGTAGTTATAACTCAAGCACAGATCCCGAATATGTTTAATTTTGCAAGCATAACCTCACAATTCAGTGCCAATGCAATGTTTGCATTTGTTGACCTACAAACAACAATTCATATATAATACGCAGGTATGATTATACTCTCTGTCTCTCTCTCTCTAAAAATTTCACATTCCTGGCTCAAATGGAACAATTGTTAGTTCCATGAATGGAAAGCTACAGAAAATTTCTGTGTGGTTGCTATTTTGCTGTCTTACATTCCACATAAGATTACTGTTATTAAGTTGCATAGGCCTATTATTCTTCCATTATCACATATTATTTTAGCACCCTCACTACTGATGCTCCTGCCACATTGTTACTACTGACTGTGGGAAATTAAGAAGCACATAACTAAAATGTCTTACTGTTGCAAAGCTTCCATACGAGGAATTTGTGTAAGTCAGAAAAGGGGTTCAAATTTGACATTCTGAGGACTGTGCATCATGATATATTCTTATAATAAAACCAACGAGATGCACTTATTTCTCAAATTTATTTTTGGAATAGAACTCTACATATTTTGGACATAGATACTGTCCGAAACATGTTGAGTTCTATTCCAAAAATAAATTTGAGAAATTAGTGCATCTCGTTGGTTTCATTATAAGAATGGTTCAAATTTGTAATGGGAGGGTATGGAGGACGCGTGCAACCATACACACATGCACACAAACAAACAAAAAAATAAACCAACAATATGCTAATGTTACGAGACCACTTGTTTCTGTTTTAGAAAGGAAAACAGGTCACAAATAAAGTTACAAATTACACTATATGATATATAACAATTTAGTTCCAGTAGTCACTGTAGTCCCCAGAACAGAGTACTATTCAAAATGAACATCAGCTGTATCAGTTGATACCACTGGTTATAAATGGGAATGGAAATGCAGGGATGAACAAAGACTGACATAGGACGTGAAAATATGCATCCAGGGTTGCCATGTGTCATTCGAATAGAAATGGCCATAGGAACTACATCAACTTCTCACACTACAGTTTATGTCTTTGGGTGGGTGGGGGGGGGGGGGGAGCCGGCGGAGGAGTCTGATCTCTCAGAATCAATCCCATACATCTGAATTCTGCCACCCTTTTTGAAGGCCCGATGTATCATTCTGTCCTGCATTCTTGCAACAAGAAATGATACTTCACTTTCTGTGTACAATTCTAGACCTACAATGATTCAAGAAACAAGTTCGTCCTCACCAAATATGGAAAAGAGGCCAATAATGCTACGGATTAAGACACAAAGAGCAGTGATTGTTCCAGTGGTTCAGAACACAGGCTGATACTCAAAGAGATATGGCATAAGACCTTTGCTCTTCTGGGATGTTATGCAGAGTAGATTGCTAGTTTGTAACCGACGTTTCGGGAAAAACTAACAATCCCATCTTCGAGGGTCAAGCATTCTTCTGGGACTTCTTGACCCTTGAAGATGGCACCAACAGGTTGCCCCGAAACATCAGTAACTAACTATCAATCTATGCTGCATAACATCCCAGAAGTGTAAATGTCTCATTTACACTGCAGCAGAAGCCTGAGATCACACAACGAAATGGAATTAACTTCTTTTAAATTCACAGCAGTAATATAAATATCAAAGACAAATTGAGGGAAAATTGGGAGTTTGTCACTGTAACATTCCTCTTCCTACTCAGGATGTTTACAGAAGGAAGATTATAGTGTTCTGGTATGTAACACTGCACAGTTTGGTGAGGCCTGACTAGCATTCCAAAGACCAGAACTGCAAATTGAGCACCACTGAACCCCCCCATCACTGACATTTAAAATGAAGAATTCTCTGATGAGCATGAACTGTCAGTTGCACCCAGGACTTAAGGAAACACCTTCTCAAAAATGCATCATGACAAAAACTGACAGATCTGATATAAGGGAATTTATGGACTTGACCTTGCAGTAACATACAATATACTCTAAAGGATCTGTCGTGTTGTGCCACCATAATGAGGCGGCAACTCCAGCAACTGCAAAATAATCTTCATGATGTGTCAGCTTACTTCTTCCCATGGAGATGCATACAGCGTACAGTTGATGTGTGTCCATACAGTGTGTGTAAACAATGTCCTGACTCTGCATTCCACACCTTCAGCGTGCGGTCAGTACTGCCGCTAATTATTATGCTGCCAGACATCTGTGATGACCAAACCCCACCAGTATGGCCAACTAACGTACGAAGACACTGAAAAGATAAGCACATACATGATACTTACTTACTCCATGCAGCAGAGTCCTTCTTGAGAAGCTAACTGGTTCTCAGTCAGTCAAGAAATTCTCCACATTTTATGGAACCCAAGGGTTCATTACTGCATTTACAAGTGCCCCCCACCTGTCCCTATCCTGGCCCAGATCGACCTAGTCCATGCCCCCCCATCCCACCTCCTGAAGATGCATCTTAATATATATCCTCCCATCTACATCTGGGTCTTCCAAGACATGATACTTATGTATGATATTATTAAGAAGTTTGTCATCAACTGCCCTTACCTAGCTCTCAGTTGTGCTGGAACACATATCAATATGACTGTACAACAAAACATTCAGATTCTGTTACAGATATCCCTAATTGTTTAATAGAATCCCCACATTATACAGAATGCACAACCAGATACCCTCCATATCCCCGTGTCACCTAGATACACTGCCTACTTGACTTGCCTAACCCTGTGAAAGAAATGTCTACTTATAATATTGTTATAATCTCACCATTTTTCATACAAAACTGCAACTGGATGAATCACAGCCTCAAGTCTCTGTACGCAGATATGGCACTTGTGTACTCACTATGAATGACAGACTACACTATACCTATATCATTCAGGACCCACAACACAATTACTCATGCAAGAAAGCAGCAACAGATTAATTTACTGTCTGAATTACTTATACACAGGGAAAAAGTCACTCCAAACAAAAAGAAACATTACTATATAAAAGTTCCTCAGACTGTAACATAACATCACACCATCCTGGTTTAATATTACAAATTCATCTCACCACACAGATATTAATTGCAGCTTTTTCTGTGGGTCAGCTGCCACATCTGGGTTGATACATATCACTGGTACATCTTGCTATTACTGGGAAACGAGGATTAACAGAGGAAGTGAGAAGTGCAGTGGAAGGCAGGAGAGAAGCACATAGGAACATGGCATGCTACTACAGAACAGATGACAGACAGCACTTAAGCAATGTATTGTCATGACAACCATAGTGTCATGATATTTACAGCAGCTGTTTAACATACTCAGAGGTTATCAAAAAATTGCATGTGTATGGATAGAAATATCATCCTGTGTGCTAAAATCTGTGGATATGTTTGGAAAGTGTCTCACAAAGAACTTCCACACAGAACTATAATTTTGATTCTACTCTATAGATAATTTGCAATAAATGTGCCATTCTTTTGCTGCTGTATATGTAGATACAATTTAATATGCTTGTCACATCTTGACAGCCATCCACATTCAGTCACTACTGTACACAACATTTTGAACCAGAACCCTGCTTATAACCATTTCAGCATGGCAGTATACCTTCCCAGTGGTGGCTGACCAAACTTTGAGTGTGTTATCATCCGAGCCGCTGACGATTCGATTCCCTGAGAACTGCAGGCACGTTATAACATGGTCATCATGACCCTTGAGAACTTTGGGTGGCCGGATCGGCTTTATCCTCCAGTTCATCTCAATGGCATGCTGCCTCATGAAAGCAGCCTGTAATTTAAACAGGTATTAGTAACTGGCACAGCTTGGCAACATGAATGAAACACGGATGAGCAGCAAACAAAACACTGACCTTCCAGGGAGATGTTACGGAAGGAACCCTCTGTCTCCTCCTGTGGATCGTCTCCCGCACCTCATCAATCCCAGCCTCACGACATTTCTCCCGCCACAAGAGGTTATCCTCTGCTAGGAATCGCCAGTTGCGACATGTCTGGGCGGCACGCAGTAGATCTCTTGGCTCCAGAAATGACAGCACGTAGAGTGCCAACTGCACACAAATGACAGGTACACACAGTGATCAGAAGTACACTCAACTGTTCGAGCATAAAATGAATAACCCTGGAACTGATATCGTAAGTACTGTCTGAACTGTTAACTCAGATCACCATCTCACTGCCACAGTGCAATTCACTTCCATCCCCACATGAAAAGGTGGGAATGCAACTACTGAGTTGGGTCCATTAGAAAGTGCTAAGTACGACTGTGAGAATACTTGTGTTCCATACACAGACAAAGGACAAGTCCACAACTGCTAATCCTAACTGTAACATACCACCATCAGAACCTACAGCTCAGAAATATACTGACATTTCTGTGTGTTTCACATCCCACCTATCCTGTCCATAGCAAGTGACTTCAATGACACAGCAATAATGGCTCACCTATACCACACAGTCTCAAATTATTGGATAATTTGCAGAAAATCTATACAGAGTGCACACCTCTTTCATAAACAGTAGCATATGAGGCTGATATCAACACAACTTCAACTGTCACACCATTCCTGAGCAACATAAAGCACTCACCTCCTTTGGAAGAAGAGATATGAAGTCTCGCTGAAACTGGGGCTCTATCACCTGCATCATGTGCCGCACTTGAGTCGGTTCACATGTTTCAATAAGCCGATCAATAGCCAACAGTCGCTCCGCATTCGACCATCTCTGCAACAACACAAAACATTAAAGTTTCAGCAAAACAGACAGCATAAATGTCAAACAGTTTGTAACTTTCTGTATGCAGGTTAACATTCTGTATGCAGGTTAACATTCTGTATGCAGGTTAACATTCTCATGCTGATTGTAAATGTTCACTGGTTTAAAATCTCATTTTCACAGATCCAAAATATATGGGATACAATACTGTGTACTTTGATAGGTGGGCATCAATATTTCAGATGGATGTTAGTAACTGCATTCCAAACTACATGGAGTCACCGCCCAGAAGAATTTCACCTTTGTCATACTGGGGTGCATATTTCAATTTTAGCACACAGTTTATGAAAAGCGTATTATTTGAACAGAAAAAGATAACATCATTAAATAAACAGTATTTTGTGGAAAATAAAACACAGATTATGCAGCATGTCCTAAAAATGCAGTAAATTTTCTTTGTTGCCTGAATATATAAAATGAATTTCTAGGGATTTTTCCTACAGGCATTTGCATGGCTTTTTGACATGATCATCACCCATTCATAGAACGTGACATGAAAATGGTGGGTGAGTTACCTTGCATATGGAAAACACAACCTTAAAGCACATTCAAGTTTCAGGGTTATGATCTACTTAAATGTGTGGTAGTATACTTCGGTACAAAGTTTCGGAGGAACCTACAATCTCCATGCACAGACCAGAAGAATGATGAAGCCAGGTAATTCAGTACCAACATCTCAGTACCCATCAGTTACGCTAATGATACGTGCTAGAAGACAGTTATCCTAACGAAGTAAGCTACCTCTGTCATTACGGCAAGTTTCCATCATTACACTGATCTATGACCCTCCTATAAAATCACAAAATTCTGCAGTGAAGTGCCTAAGCATGTTCCATATTTTGACCATTCTACAGTGTAAAAAATACAAGCTGAACTTATATCACACCTTGAACTGGTACAGCCAGTCATTCATCTCTGGTGGCGGGTTGTCTTTTGATGGAATGACACTCCTCTGCACCTTCAATTTCTCTAAGGGGATGCAGCCTTCAAGAGTTTTCTTCTTCAAGCTGCAAACAAGACGTCACTTTCAGTTACATAAACACACACACACACATGAACATAAGTCTACTGACAGCTCACATACAAACAACCACACAGTAAACTGCCTGATACAACAAACTGTGATGCAGAAACCAATATGTGTCTTCTCCAACCCAGCTACACATCTTCTCTCAGACGGCTCATACACTGCCAGCTCATCACACTGCTTTGTGACATGAAGTACTACCTGTATGGCAAACTGACAGCAGCACACCAAGACAAGAGTAACAGAAGTTGGTAGCAATCATAAAAACTTAATAACACAAACAGTATCCAGTCACTGAGACCCAGGATCACAACGCAAGTGGGAAAGTCTGTAATCGAGCAGGGAATATTGGTGTTCGCAAGGAGAGAAAACACAGCTAGCACACTTGTCAAGCAGTTAGTCTATCCTGAGCCTCAGTATTGACACTATTTAAACATATTATATGTGGAATTCAGCTTCCTCAGAGTGTCTGTGGATGGGAAGTTACTAACACAGTGCAGTCTCTCACAGCAGTGGTGTAGACACACTCTTAAGTAATAGTAACCCTTTGGGGCCAGAATTAAATTTCCAGTGCAATCTTCAGAACCCAGAATTTAAATTTCAGGATTTAATTTTTTAATGCAAACCCTTAAAAAAAGAGAGACAGTAAGACAGATAGGAAAAAACCCAACACGGCAGTATTAGAATGGCCACAATTGGCAAACACACACACTGCATTGTTTGGAAACTGACCGCAGCACCCTGCGATGCAGCACATGTGCTCTTCAGTGCCAAAGGGTTAGTAACGCACCATGGCCAACAGCAAACTACGAAGCGACTACCATAATGGATGACGGTGAGGCAAAGCACTGGGACCAATCCAATTAGTATGTTAGAACTGCAACCTATTTAAACAGTGCACATTTTACCAAACTACATGGACTCACAAATCTGGAAATGATATGTTACACTCTGTTACTGTGCTCCAGGCTCATTAACTCCTACAGACAATACAAGGAGAACAGAAAGTGTGGGGCACATTTTAATATTTCTAAAACGTGCCTAAGTGTTCCATCAAAATAGGCAGGGACGTCTCACCTCAGCATGGCAGTCTTATCCTCTGGGAAGAGTTTCTTGCAGGGAAACCCATTTTGTACTTCAAGTTTCCGTTTCCGCTGGAAGAAAAGAGGACAGAACATTTGTATAATGTAATGAAAATAATGTGTATAAACAAAGTGATATTTGGGAGTCTAACAATGAGTATCAAATTTACAGTCTTCTGGGACATGACACTGTACAGTTTGGTAGACAGTATCAAATTTTTAGACAGCTGTTGCCTCCATGTACATCGAGCCACACAGGCACAAGTGGCAGAGAAACAGAAAAGTGAGGACAGGGGATGAGGCTAGGAAGAGGACAACTGAGGTCATAAATTCCTCCAAAATGGTAGTACACACATAATATCCCTGAAGACCATAATATGAGTGGTGTCCTCTTAATACATTTCAAAAATATTTATATGGAACTCAAATTTCAACTTGATAATAAGCATTTTTTTTACTTAACAGAAACACGTGTATATTCATTGCACAAAGTAATGGAGAAATCTGTAAATGGGGGGAGAACGCTCTGTAACCATTTACAAAAAGTTATAAACCTGCCTGTCCAGTACTATTAATAAAAACAGCTTGGGGAAATGTCACAACTGCTCTACCTGTACCTGTCTCTGTACATACCATAAATACAGGTATAGCACCATGCATATTTAACTTCGGCACTACGAATGGTCAGCTTTAAGCCACTACAGCCCGATATTCAACAGATGGGAAAGTGGGTGTGCCCCAGGAATGGTCTGCAAACTGGGCTGGGAGAGACATCTCTCTCCCTGATCCCTCTGACATTCAGCCAACAGTCAAACATACCAGAGTAAGAATTTCAGACAAATAACCTTTATAAGCAGTGCAACAGTGCACTGAAAATAAATGTACAAATACAGAGAAGCTATTTTGACACTCATAGGGCCGTGCATCGTAATATTGTTTCTATAGTAAAACCAATCCGATGCACCAATGTATCAAATTTATTTTATTTTGGAATGACACTCAACATGTTTCGGACGGTCTTTCCGTCCATCATCAGGAGTTCAATAATGTATGTACAGCAAGAGGCATTTGTCAAACAGCAGACAGCAGTGTCATTCCAAAATAAAATAAAATTTGATACAATGGTGCGTCTAGTTGGTTTTACTATAGAAATAAAAGAGAGGCTATGTAACCATATTTTGTGTTGGTTAGGACAAAATCACAACACAGAAACACTGCAGTTCCAAGTACTCAAATTTTCAGCATTACTTTCTGCACATGTTAATTCTAAACCTTCTCTACATCATAGCCCAACATTCCTACAGTTTTCAAAGTAGCATGTTGACTGCATGAAGAAAACTCATTCCTGAGAAGCCAACAGTTGCTCAGCTGATAAAGAAATTCCCCACACATAATGTTTCATCATGTTTAAAAACATTACCTTGCTCACAAGATCCTACCACTGTTCCTTATTCTGAGCCAGATCATTCCAGTTCAATGCCTGCCATACTAAGCATTTCTTTGAACTTCACATCCTGCATCCCATGTGCTTACAATAACTTACAATCAGCAGCAACTTTAGACAGTGTGTGTAAGTTGAATTGTCCATGACATTCACACTGTGCAATAAAACTTTATTTCTCCATAATCCACTTCAAAATTACCCTCCCAGCTATATAAACATTCCTCTCAACACCCCTGTTCTCAGACACCCTCAGTCTATGTAATTAAGAAAACCAAGTTTCTTGTCCAAAACAAAACAAATATATTACATAGCAAATTTAATTTTTACAGCATGTAAAACACAAGATTTGTAACTACACTGAAAGATAACTGGAAAAAGAAAAGAAACTTCAACATTTATTACAAAACATATGGGCCAATTTTTGTAATTAAGAAGAAACAAAACACGGTCAATTTTTGTTTCTTACTGTGTGCAGCCTCCGCACTGTAACGAGGCTGACCTTAGGGCTGTGTATATCTCAAGCCACTCACATGTCACTGTGCCACACTTTCCACTTTAATCTCAGCCCTCCATCTGTCACGTACGGGTGGTGCAAGAAGTAAGGTAACCCAATTATTTGCAACACAACTGGTAGAAGGTGTACCAGCAAACTTTTACACCCAGACTGCACCCATCTGACTTGCATTTTCTTGAGGCTTTAAAACACTAACCTTGCGGAAGGATCTTCTGCACAAATGTGAACATTATGTGTGAGGCCTACTGCTGGTTATGAGGGTCAAGACCAGACTTTACTACAACAATTTCATGACACGGTGAAACAAATGTCATAACTGACAAGGCAGTTATGTTGAAAAACTGTACTAGTTAGTGCCTTGAGTGCTGGATAATCATAACTGTACAGCACAGTATCGAAACGGTATAGTTTAGTCTTCTCACAAAAATCTTGTTACCTGGTGTTTTGGTCCCCCTTTGTAAATCATACCACAACTCACCCAGAAATCTATACTCTGGCAGGTTTTTTTTTTTTAATCATTTCATATTTTGTAACAAGCTTCTCACTTTAATAAACAAAACTAATTCCTTAAACTCAAGGTGATGCCCCAACTCACAGTTAGGGTTCTGGAAAGGTACTGAGAGAATGGGCCCCCTGTGTACCTCAGCAAAATTTTAGCACAAGGATACAGGTCTAATGAACCGATAACCGATACACTAAATATTAAATGCAGTGAAGTGGGGTATGTAAAAATTATGAAATCAAAAGATACTTTCCAATTGTTACATCCAGAAATAATTTCAGCTGTGGATCAGACACTCCTGCCACATACTGCTCATCTTCTCCACTGCCAATCCTCATGGAGTTTGGGGCATGATTTTCCTACTTCTTTCATTATTTTTTAATACGACAACCCTCTAGAATTTCACTGGTCTCACTTAATGGTGTAAGTCGAATCATGTTCAACACATGGTATACAACACAGAGGTATTGGGCCAAGCACAACATACTTTCAAACAAACACAATAAGCAGCAAGTTAAATTTTTATATTACCTTTCTTGTTCATAAGTCATGGACTCTCATTTGACTATATGTTTTTAAGAGATATTAACAGGTGAACACTACAGATCAAAGTGTTCTGTTGAAATAAACTGAACATGAAGAAGGGGTGGGATTTCTAAAATTTGATACAGATTATGGTGGGGAATAAAAACCAGCAAATTTAGACTAAATTTAAAAGCCAACCCACCACATAACTCCACCTTTCCTACCCCCTCTAATGATGTTTGCACCAGACAAGCTGCTTCAAGGAATGAATGGAAACATGGATTTTCTTATTCCTATGTCATAGTTGGTACATTTCAAATGCAGACATGAAATCCTTAGACTAAAACACCCCCAGAGAGATCCATGGCAATCAATAAGGAAGCAGTAACAGCTACAATAGAAAAGAGTCATTACACTTCCTAAATTGAAAGAAAGACATGTTCTGAAAATCACATTAATGTATGTCATTTTTTATAAGAGAATGGAATGCATCTCCTGTATTCTAAAACTGAAAATAAAAAAATAAATATTCAGAGTAACAGTGATGCCACGATTCCACATATCTCACTCCACCCTCCAAAGGAAAAAAAGCTGTTCTAGTACAGTTTTGTAAACACAAACAATACATTATAAGAAGAGGAAGGAACATGGATCACGCTGGCAATAAAGCAGCAACAAATTTGTTCTTCATCTAGAAAAATTTCCATTTGTGTGTCCATGGACAAGAAGTTGTTCTCTTCTATTAGCAGCTAATAACCACAGCTATGGCACATAATCTCTTTAACTATTCTCACAAATGTAGCCAAACATTTTTGGTATATTTGTTTATGAGGTAGATTGACTGCTGGCCTCAGTTACGGGCGGTTGATAGCCAACCGTTATAAATTTAAACTACCAATGTATATTTCAGAACTGCTGGTGACAGGCAGGAGGGGTTACATACACAGAGATTTAAACGGAGAAACAGTCAGCGGCAGATAACAAAATTGGGTGACGGACGCTTGCAGTTGGGTAAGAGAGTGTTACAAGTAAGGTGGTGTACAGCGTGGTCACCGAAAACAAAAATGTTACTGGTTCTGGAGGGAAGTCGACAGTTGTTTTCCTTTCTTGTGTAAGAACATGATTTTTATTTGATTAAATAGACAACAGTAGACTTTGCACCAAAGATACAAATAAATACATAAACAAATAATGAAGACAATGTGTGGATCCGATGAACCCCACTCGTATCCCATAAGAAGTTTCACCTACCGCATGGAGCAAGCCAGGGCAGACAAGGTATAAAGGGTGATCGTGTAAACAACCTTCCAACAAAACCATTTTTCTTTTTCTGTGAAGATCATTCCTGTCTTCATCTGAGTTAATCAAAACCCTACTCATGGTTTTTTCACTCAGTATGTAACAACTTCAGGGGTTTCAGCATCAAATGGCACACAAAAACATCTAAAAACTAAACTAAACTCCGTGGCCTTAGTCCGCACGTGAACTATACCGACAGAGCAGCCGCCGCAGGTCGGCGAAACTAGTGCCAACTTTTGTGGATAGAGGGGTGTCACGTGGTCAGCACAACGGGTCCCCACAGCCGTTAATCTCTGTTTTCTAGACCTGGAGCCGCTACTTTTTTCATTCAAGTAGCTCCTCAATTG